>Ga0247841_10012145_pt1 | contig 11289 bp, 7 predicted proteins | sample LaCruzMarch2015__2_FD_192410 | JGI IMG/M metagenome (GOLD analysis project Ga0247841, IMG submission 192410) | Freshwater microbial communities from meromictic Lake La Cruz, Castile-La Mancha, Spain - LaCruzMarch2015_18m | ecosystem: Environmental > Aquatic > Freshwater > Lake | place: Spain...
GGAACAGCGCCGCGCCGCCCAACCCGCCCGACCGGCGGTATCGATATCCCACGACCGGCGACGACCGCGAGCCTCAGCCAACAGATCAATGCCCGCCGGAAATGCTACCGTGAGAAAGCCGGGCTAGCGACCAAGGCTTGCATGTCAAAGCCAAATCGTTCACGGTTGGGAAATATGTTATTAAACACTTCACTCCAATTGTCTTTTCTAAGAATAGTTGCGACCAGTTCGCCGAGATCAAGATAAGCGATCAACGCCCTCTCTTGCTCACCGTTAGACATTGCGGCAGCACGATTCTCGCGCGCCTTCTTCACCAAATTACCATCAACACGCTGCTTAAACCATTTCGGGCCAGAGGCGGATTCTAGCTTGTCAGAAATACACCGCCTCAACATTTGCTCAAAAGTGCTGATCACCCGGAACACATCGGCCTCAGCGGTACTCGATCTAATCTGCATCGACAACCCGGCAATATTGAGTTGAACGACCGATGCTTTTCCGTCAAATCCTCCAGCCGCAATGCCGCTCTCAACTACAACTTCGATCGCAGCTGCAGTGTCTAATTCGATGAGACCTGGATCGACTTCTGCTTCGCGGTAGCGACGACGACGGACTTCTGGATCTTGCCAGAAAGCCGGGGGCAAATCTGGCTTAGTATGCCAGTGACCGAATAACTGCTCATAGGCTGCGAAGCTCGTCTTGGCTTGGAATCCAAGAATATCCGCGGCACCGGCGAATGTGGAAAGCTTGATTTTAGTAATTTCCAATCCGGTTGGCAGGCTAAACGTTGCACTCAATCTAATGCGATCAGTTTCGCTCAATGCGTTAAAAATACCTGCGGCCGCATTTGCTATGCGTTTAAAATCATGCGTATTCGGAAGCAATGCTTGCATCGACTTCGCGACACTGATCGAATCGGAGTTGACGAGCACGCTTGCCCATTGATTACTGCGGCTCATCTCAGTCAACTTTGTGCTTAGCGAATGGATAGCCCCAAGGTCGCGAACGGCGACATTGCCTGCAATTGGGCTAAAATTACCATGCCCCCGGAGATGGTCCATAACCTCAAACGCCGAACCGTCGATGATTGGGCGTGATGCCTTAATGGCGTCGAGGTGCTTGATTCCCTGCAATCCGCTTGAATCTGCTCCAGCAATTGTTGCCGCTAAATTTAGTGACGGAGAATTCAGTAGATCTCTCGCAATTCGCACACTCGGCGAATTGAAGAGATTCTGGAAATCTGCTGCTGGGGAACCAGTCAGCTCATTTAATAATTTTTGGCTTGGCGATTCCTTTAGGCCTTGCAACATCTGACTGATCGATTCGGTCGCGCCTAGAGCAAGAAAGGGGTCGATCTTGTCTTTGCTCATTGCTTTAAACCTTTATCGTTATCTTCTTATGCGAACAAGCGCGGTGATTCTGCAGACTGCTCAACACATCACGAGTCGCCCCAACCTCAATGCCGTTCGACGAAGCTATCCACGACGTGTTTTTCGCCGGCTTTTTCGAAGTTGATGGTGAGTTTGTTGCCTTCGACGGAGGTGATGACGCCGTAGCCGAATTTGTCGTGGAAGACGCGTTCGCCGGGTTTGTAGATTGACTGCGCGCCGGATGATGCGGTCAGGGTGCCTTCGATGGTGAGGGGTGCTCTTTGCTTTATTCCGCCGCGGGTGGCGGCGGTGCGCGCGGCTTTGCGGGCGGCGTCGCGGTCGATGGGTTTGGCTTCGCTGGCGGTGCGCGCTTGGGCGCGTTGCCAGCCGGGGGTGTCGTAGGTCGAGCGGGTTGGGGCGACGAAGCCGCCGGTGGGGGTGCGGTCGGGTTCGGCGTCGAAGCGGCTCGCGCCGAACGGGTTTGCGGTGCCGAAGTTTTTGTATGCGCCGCCGAACGGGCTTTTGGCTTCGACGACGTCAACGTTGTCTTCAGGGAGTTCATCGACGAAGCGGGAGGGGATCGCCGACTGGTAAAGGCCGCGCGCGCGGCGGTTTTGAGCGAAGCTGATCTTGGCGCGTTTCTTGGCCCGCGTGATGCCGACGTAGGCGAGGCGGCGTTCTTCCTCCAGACCCTCGACGCCGCTTTCATCCAGCGAGCGCTGGTGGGGGAACAGACCTTCCTCGAAGCCCGGCAGGAAGACCGTGTCGAACTCCAGGCCCTTGGCGGCGTGGAGTGTCATGAGCGACACGCGCTCGCCGTCGTCGCCCTGGCTGGTGTCCATGACGAGGGAGACGTGTTCGATGAAGCCCGCCAGGTTTTCGAAATCGTGCATGAAGCGCACGAGTTCCTTCAGGTTTTCCAGGCGGCTTTGGGCTTGCGGGGTTTTGTCGGCCTGCCACATGGCGGTGTAGCCCGACTCATCAAGGATGAGTTCGGCGAGTTCGGTGTGGCGCATGGAGTCCACTTGGCCGCGCCAGCGTTCGAACGAGGTGAGCAGGCTGGCCATGGAGCTGCGGGTTTTGCCGGATAGCTCGTTGGATTGGACCATTTCGCGGGCGGCTGAATACATCGGCATTTCACGCGCAATGGCGAGTTCGCGCAGGCGCTTGATGGTGGTGTCGCCCAAGCCACGCTTGGGGGTATTCACGATGCGCTCGAACTTCAGGTCGTTGGCCGGGTTCAGCGTCACTTCGAGGTAGGCGATGGCGTCCCTGATTTCCTGGCGCTCATAGAATTTGGGGCCGCCGATGACGCGATAGGGCAGGCCTGTGGTGACGAGGCGGTCTTCGAGCGAGCGCATCTGGAACGAGGCGCGCACGAGGATGGCGACTTCGTTGAGGTTTGCGCCTTGCTTGCGCTCCTGTTCGATGTGGTCGCAAATGGTGCGGGCTTCCTCCTCATCGTCCCAGACGCCGGTGACGGTGACTTTTTCGCCCAGCGCGTCGTCGGTGAAGAGGGTTTTGCCGAGGCGGCCAGTGTTTTTGGAGATGAGGGTCGCGGCGGCCGCCAGGATGTGGCCGGTGGAGCGGTAGTTGCGCTCCAGACGGATGACGACGCTGCCTGGAAAGTCCTTGTCGAAGCGGAGGATGTTGTCGACTTCGGCGCCGCGCCAGCCGTAGATCGACTGGTCGTCGTCGCCCACGCAGCAGATGTTGGCGGGGGTGTCGCTGGATGCGGTTTGCGCGAGCAGGCGGAGCCAGAGGTATTGAGCGACGTTGGTGTCCTGGTACTCGTCGACCAGAATGAAGCGGAAGCGGCGCTGGTAGGTGGCCAGCACGTCGGGGTGTTCGCGGAACAGGCGGATGTTTTCAACCAGCAGGTCGCCGAAGTCGCAGGCGTTGAGTTCCTTCAAGCGCTTTTGATAGGCCGCGTAGAGCACCTGGCCTTTGCCGCCCGCGAAGCTGAGGGCTTCGGCGGCGGGGACGCGGTCGGGCGTCAGGGCGCGGTTTTTCCAGCTGTCGATGAGGTTTGCCAACTGGCGGGCGGGCCAGCGGTCTTTGTCGATGCCTTCGGCCTCGATCACCTGCTTCATCAGGCGGAGCTGGTCGTCCATGTCGAGGATCGTGAAGCCGGATTTGAGGCCGACGAGTTCGTGGTGATGGCGCAGGATTTTGACGCCGATGGCGTGGAAGGTGCCAAGCCAGGCCATACCTTCGGCTGCGGGGCCGACGATGGCTGCAATGCGGTGCTTCATCTCGCGGGCGGCTTTGTTGGTGAAGGTCACCGCGAGGATCTGGTGGGCGGAGGCGCGGCCCATGTTCATGATGTGGGCGATGCGGGAGGTGAGCACCTTCGTCTTGCCGGTACCGGCACCGGCAAGCACGAGCAGGGGGCCGTCGAGGGTTTCGACGGCTAAGCGCTGCTCGGGGTTGAGGCCATCGAGGTAGGGCGCGCGGGGCTGGCTTGCCGCGCCCAGCGCACGCTGGGAGATCGAGAGCTTGGGTGTGGAGGGCGCATTGTCCACAGGATGGTTGTCTGGATCCCAGCCTTCGCTGGGATGACGTTGTTGAGGGGGGGGCACGGCGGCAGAGGCAACACGTTCGTGGCGCATTGCTGGAGGGGTTTTGCCCACGGGCGGACTGCTTGGGTCCCGGCCTTGCTCCAGTTGCGCCGATGCGGCGACGCCGGGATGACGATTTTGAGGGGGGGCTGCCGGGAGGTCGAAGGGAATGTCGTCTTCGCCGTCCAAGGGCAACTGGGGCGTGTTCGCTGAATGTTTTCTCATCTGAGCCATACAACTGAGCTATAGCAGGCGGGCCGTGGGTGCAATGAGGCGGGCTGAACCGCCCACATTTTTTGTAACGGAACGGACGGGGCCGGTTGCGCACAATTGATGACGGAGTTGGTTTGTGGTGCCGGGGTGCCATAGACGTTTACCATGCGGAGACTTAGTATCAGGGTCGGCGCTTTGGCAGGGCACCGCTGGGTTGTACCGGCGGCGGGCTCGCTTTGGTTTGCGCTAACGGTCAGCGGCTGCGAGGCTGCACTCTGATGTGAAAGACGGCGATGAACAACGTTCTGCTGATGCTTGGCGCCATCCTGGCTGGAATTCTCGCCGCGCTGGTTGCTGTGCCGATGGTCATCGACTGGAACGGCTATCGCGGCGTGTTCGAGGAAGAAGCCTCGCGCATGCTGGGACGGGATGTGCGGGTGGGCGGCGCGGTCAACGTGCGCGTGTTGCCGGTGCCGTATGTGCGGTTCGAGAAATTGCGGATCGCAGACCCCTCGTCGACAGGGGGCGATCCCTTGTTTCGCGCCGAAAGCGTCACGATGCGTCTGTCGATTACGCCCCTGCTGCGCGGCGTGCTCGAAGCACAGAGCGTGGAGTTGAAAAAGCCGTCGCTGCGACTGGTGGTTGATGGTCAAGGACGGGGGAACTGGGCGTCGCTGGCGCTGAAGGCGGGATCGATACCGTTTGTGCCCGCCGACGTGACGCTGCAATCGGTCGGCATCGAGGGTGGGACGGCGATCTTCGTCGGGCCATCGGGCAAGGATCTCGCGGAATTCCAAGCCATCGACGGCGAACTTTCGGCTGACGGGTTCGAGGGACCGTTCAAATTCAAGGGCAACGCCGCGTGGTATGGCGAGCCTCGCGAAATCCGGTTTGCGACGACGAAACCGGAGGCTGACGGCGCACTGCGGTTCAGGGCGTCGGTTCGTGTGCCGGCAAACCAGAACGCCTATCTGTTTGACGGGCGGGTGACCGATCTCAAAGGGCGGCCGCGTATCGATGGCGAGTTGTCGGCCAAGTTGCCGATCGCTGGAGGCAAACCCGGCAAAAGCGCGCCTGCAGACGCGGACGCAAACGTGTTTGAACTCAAGGCGAAGGCAGATGGCGATCTCAAGGGCTTGAAGCTGAGCGATATCGCGTTGTCACTCGACCGGGTGGGCGATCCGCAATTGATCACAGGCGAGGCGACGGCGGCCTGGAGCGACGCGCTGGCTTTCGACATGGCTCTTGCGACACGGTCGCTCAATCTCGATGCGATCGGGGCTGCTGGAGCGGCGGACCCGCTGGAGACGGCGCGCAATGCCCTCAACGTGATACTGGGGGCTTTGCCGGCTCAAGCGCAGACCGACGCGCGGCTGAAGGCGGACCGGGTCACGCTGGGCGGGGAAGCCGTCAGCGCGGTGACGATTGCGATGAACCGCCGCGATACGACGCTTGAGCTTAAAGAACTGCGGGCCGTCTTGCCGGGCAATACGCGGCTGGACGCCAACGGCCAGATTAAACGCGACGCGCTGTCGGCAACATCGGCCTTTACCGGTCCTGTCACGCTGCGAGGGGGGAACCTTGGGCGTTTCCTGGGTTGGGCTCGCGGCGAGGGCACCGTGCCGCCGGTGGATGCTGCGGGGCGCTATGAAGGACCGTTCTTGCTTGATGCGCAGCTTGCGTCATCGGCAAAAGCACTCGCACTGACCGGGATCTTGGCGGAATTCGGTGACCAGCCCGTCACAGGCGAATTCCGCATGACCAGCGAGGGTCGGCGGAAGGTCGAGGTCGTGCTGCAAGGGCCGCGGATTGATGCAGCGCAGGTTTGGCCGGGCGGATTTGATCTAACGCGACTGAGGGCACTGCTGTCGGGGGGGACAACCGGGGCTACGGGGCCAGCTACAGCCGGGTTTTATGGGTTTAATCCCGATACGACGGACTTGAGAGCGGAGATCCGGGCGAGCGAATTTCAAGCGAACGCTGCCACGCATCTGAGGGATGTCACGGCGCTGTTTTCCGTCGAACGCGGCAAGCTGACAATCTCGCGCGTGCGGTTTCAGACCGTCACGGGATTGTCGGTCGATGTGGACGGACAGGTGTCTGGGTTGACGCTCGCGGGGCCGGCTGGTGCGCCTGCTGGCGCGGGACAGGGGGCGACGGGCGCGTTGCTGATGGGAACTGGGGGGAAGCCGCTGCCGGAGCATAAGGGGATCATGAACTTCGTGATCGGCGCGCCGAGTGCAGCAGCGATGGGCGACCTGATGACGTTTCTCGATTGGCCAAAGGCGGACCGCCCGGACGAGGCGGCGCTGAGCGGGATCGGTGCGCTGCGCATGGCGGGTGCGTTGTCGCTGGGCGAGCGCGGCGGGGCCTCCAGCGACCTCTCGTTCGATGGAACGATCGATGGGGGACGGGTGACGGGTGCCGCCAAGCTCGATGGCGGGTTCAACGCATGGCGGACGAGTGCGCTCGACCTGACGGCGCGGATCGAAACGGCGCGTGTTGGACGCTGGCTGGGTTATGGCGGATTGTCGGCAAAGTCTCAGGCACAGGGCGCGCTGGCGCGACCCGGGCAGATTTTCGTGGTCGCCAAGGGACAGGCGCAGACCGGGCTGACAGTGCTCGGGTCGGTTGCGGGAGATGATTTCCTTTTTGCCTACCAGGGTCTTGTCACGTTGCCAAAAGACGGACCAGCTGTAGCCGACGGCGCGGCGGGGATTGCGGCCCGCGACGCGGGCGATGCGCTTGCGATTGCCGACTTGCAACTGGGTCAGGGCGCGCAGGGTGGCCCCCTGCAGGGGCAGGTCGAAGTCAAACTCAAGGACAACAGGCTGGTATTGACGACCAGCGATATGACGGCGGGGCCTTCGCGGATTGTCGGCAATCTCGCGATCGACATGGCACGCGGGGATAATGCCTCGCGGACCGTTTTAGCCTCACTGAGCATCAATCAGGCCAGTATGCCGGGGCTGCTCGGCGTCATCTCGGACCGACGTGCGTCCAGTCAATCGAAAGATGCCAACCAAAGCCTGTGGCCGGATCAGCCGCTCGGATTTAATGGACTTGAGCGGGTGGAGGGCGAACTGGCGCTGACAATCGGGCGATTGTCGCTCGATGGTGCCGCGCTGCTGACCAACGCAACGGCCAAAATCGCACTGTCGCCGACGGCCATCAGGGTTCGCGTACTGACTGGGACAACCTTGAGCGGGGCGCTCAACGCGCAGTTCGCGCTCGCCAAGGCACCCGGCGGGGCGACGCTGACGGGCGAGGGGTCGCTGACGGGTGCGGCCCTGTCGCTGGATATGCCGTTGACCGTGTCGGCATCGTTTACATCGCACGGCCTGAGTGCCAGCGGGTTGATCGCTGCGATGAAGGGCACGGGCGAGGCGGTCTTCAGCACGGGCGGGATCAAGGGCGTGGCGCCCGATGGCGTTGCGGCAACGGTTGAGAGCGTGTTGGCGGATAAAGATCCGCCGACCGGGGAGGGGCTGACGAATGTTTTGCGCGATGCGCTGGCCCCTACGAGCCTGGCCGTCGGCGCGCGCAAAATTCCATTCACGATCGCTGGCGGGGTGGCGCGCACGCCTTCGACGGTTTTCCAGACGCTCCAAGGCCGGGCAACCGTTGAAACGATGTTTGACGCTAATGCAGGCCGTTACCTGACAGACTGGCGGATCGAGGCCAATGCCAAGCCGGGTGTGACCGGCAAGCCGAAGGCGCCATTGCCGCCCGTGGTGGTCAGCTTGTCCGGCGGGCTTGGGAATCTTGCCGAGGCCGACCGTAAAATGACCGCGACAGCGTTCGAACAGGAACTGGGCTTGCGCAAACTGGAACGCGACGCCGAAGAACTGGAGCGCATTCGTAAGCTCGACGATGAGCGGCGCGCGAACGAAGATGCCGAACGGGCGGCAAAGGCTGCGGCAGCGGACGCAGCAGCCGCGGCGGCCAGTGCGCCGGTGGTCGTCGTGCCAGCCCCGGTCGAGGCTGTGAGGCCACAACCGGGCGACCCGGCGCAGGCTTTGGATCAGGCAGCACCTGTGCCGCCCGTGGCTGTTGGTGGACCCGAGGCTGCTCCGGTGACACCATCGAGCGGCACGGCGAGCCCGCAGAGTGCCGGGCGGCGGCGGTCGAAGGATGGCTTCCCGCAGCCGTTCCAGCAAAACTTTTAGGCTGCGAGGTGGTGGTTATGGCCGACATCGTGAACCTTCAACGCGCGCGTAAAGATAAGGCGCGCAAGGAGAAAAATGCGTTGGCCGAGGTCAATCGCGTCAAATTCGGGCGCACGAAAGCGGAGCGGACGCAGGGCGACGCTGAAACGGCGCTGGCGCAACGGCGGCTCGATGGGTTGGAGCGGACGCCCGTTGACCGTGCCGATGATCCATCCGGGACGTCTGGGACGTCTTCATGAGCGGGCCTACCGCGCCTTCGATGACCGGCACGACGGCGGTGGCGCGGGCAAGCCGTCCCGTCAAGCGATCGTTTTCCATTCGTGGGCATCGGACGTCGATTTCGCTTGAAGCGGCGTTCTGGGAGGCGTTGGTGGAGATTGCGGCCGAGCGGGCTTTGCCGCTGGCCCAACTGGTGGGCGCGATTGACTCGGCGCGCGGGGATTCGGGACTGTCGGGCGCGGTGCGGATTTTCATTCTCGACCATTACCGGAAGCGCTCCGATCATAGCGGGGATGTACCGGTGGGATGCTTGGCCGCCGAGCCCCCATCAACAACCTGAGGCTGGGGCAATCCAGGGGAGAGTCATGCTCTGCTGGCGTGATGGACGCGGACTGCAACCTTAACAAACGAACGTCTTTGTACGCGCCTGTGATGCATGCTCAACAGGGCACAGAAAAAGGCGCGACGGCGTGAAACCAGACTGGCTTAATGGCCTGCATCTGGCATGGTACGGCGCAATTGATCCGTGTTTCGAGTATGTTGCAGAGATCATTGCGCGTTCACGTTGGACATTATCTGGCCGGGGAGACTTCGTTTGCGCGCCTATCGTCTTGTGATTGCACTGTGTGCGATTTTTGGAACAGGGGCTGTTCACGCGGCTTCCAAGATTAAACCGCCCGATGGGCCAGCACTCGTGTTCGACGCCACAGATGGGCGCGTTCTGTGGGCGGATAACGCCGATCTGCCGTGGTATCCGGCGTCGCTGACCAAGCTCATGACGGCGTATGTGGTGTTTGACCTGCTCAAACGGGGCGAGGCAACGGCTTCGTCGGAGTTCGTGGTGTCGCCGCATGCAAACCGGCAGCCGAAATCACGGGTGGGGCTTGGACCTGGCAAGCGAATCACCGTGCAGGACGCGCTTCATGGGCTGATCGTGCATTCCGCGAACGATCTGGCTGTGGCGCTAGCCGAAGCCGTGGCTGGGAGCGAGGACGAGTTTGTCGCCGAGATGAACCAGACCGCGCTGCGGCTGGGGATGACGCGAACGCAATTCGTGAACGCGAATGGGTTGCCCAAAGAGGGTCAGGCGACGACGGCGCGCGATATGGGGCTTTTGACGCGGGCTCTTATCCGAGATTTTCCGGAGTGGCTGCCGATTTATGCGCTGGAAGATGTGCAAATCGGGCGGCGGTCGTATCACACCCACAATAAGCTATTGGGGGTTCTGGACGGCGCGGACGGCATGAAGACCGGGTTCACCTGCGGGGCTGGGTATAACATCGTTGCGAGCGCAACGCGGAATGGACGCAGGATCGTCGCTGTCGTTTTGGGCGATCGCAATGGCGGCGAGCGTTCGGCACGCGCGATGCGGTTGATCGAAGCGGGCTTTGCGACGCCATCGGGCGGGGTGATCGCTGCCGCGTCGCTGGAGCCCGAGCCGGTCAGCGGGGAGGCGCTGCTCGATGCACCGCTGTTTGCCGAGGCGCGGGACTTGAGTACCTTGCGGCCTGTTAAGAACTGCTTTGGGCCCATCGGCCCGTCGCCGAAACCAGTGCAGCAGGCAGCTGAACCCACGACGACGCCCACGCCGGAGACGAAGCAGGCGGCAAACTAATACCAGCCCGCAGAAGTTTCGACTCTTGGTTTGAAGGGCTGCGGGCTGGTATTCTCTTCGCTTTGCGCGTGGCCGCCCCACCAACCCCACGCGCGGATACCAAACCGCATAAGTCAGTACTTATGCGGTTTGGTATAAACTCGCCGCGAAGACGTTTTGACTCAAAGGATCTTCGGCTTCGCGACCGTATTGTTTTTGTTTGCGCGTGAGCCCGTCGATCAGGAAGATCGACTGCGGCGAGGCAAGCCCATGCGTGACTTGCAGCCGCCCCTCACCCTAACCTTCTCCCCGCGAAGGGGCGGGGAGAGGGAACTAGAGCAGCGGAGAGGGATCGGCCGCTGGGGCTGGCGGGGGGGGGGCCGCGCGCGAACCGGGGCGGAGGATATCTTTGAAGCGGCGGACGGTTGCGCAGGCGCCGTCGAGCATTTCGAGCGTACGTTCGCCCGAGCGCAAGTGGCGATCGAGGGCTGCCATCGTGCGGGCCATGCCGGGATCGGAATCATCGAGCCAGGTGTGGAAGGTGCGCGTGAAGACTGCGGCAAGTCCGGCAACGCGAACCTGACCTGCGGGGCCTTCGGTGTCGATGCCAGCCGCCTGGAGCATGGCCGTTTGCGACCGCAGCAGGCTTTTGAGCAACGACCCGTCTATCGCGCCGCCGTCGTAAGCCGATTTCATGGCGGCTTTGTATGGGGCGAGCGCATCAAACCGGCTCATGACGACATCGAACACGGCATCGCGTGCGGAATGGCTGGGCTGGCGGCGTGGCGCTTTGGCCAGGACCTGCGCGTCGATCATGTACCCGAACGAGGACAGCATCTGACCCTTGCGTTCGAATTCGCGGCGCAGGTCGCTGAGAGTGATGCCGGCTGCGTCTGCAATGTCGATCATGGCGATATCTCGCCACTTCTTTTCAGCGGCGAGGCGCATCAGAGCCGAGACGATCCGGCCTTTGGGGGTGAGCGTGTCGATCATGGGTGCCTCTTGGCTGGCTTGGTGCATCGCTATTTTATAGCAGATGAGCAGTGCAGGTGCGAATTCAAGACGGCGGAATGGGTCGATTGGATCGGCGCGACGTGAAGATGAGGGGCTGCTCGCCCCTCAAACTCCCCCCCCCCCCGCCAGGGACTTGTCCTTGGACCCAT
>Ga0247841_10012146_pt1 | contig 11288 bp, 17 predicted proteins | sample LaCruzMarch2015__2_FD_192410 | JGI IMG/M metagenome (GOLD analysis project Ga0247841, IMG submission 192410) | Freshwater microbial communities from meromictic Lake La Cruz, Castile-La Mancha, Spain - LaCruzMarch2015_18m | ecosystem: Environmental > Aquatic > Freshwater > Lake | place: Spain...
TGAAGCATCACCAGAAACAATACGTCAGTATATCCTTTCACAAGGTTAGTTCATTATATTTGTGCCTTACATCCCATCCACGCTAAAGCGATGAATGGGTTTTACGGCACATTCTGGATAAACAGATCAGAAGATTTTTTCTTTTTAAACCATAGTCCGGAAGAGAATGCTGGTCCATAGAACATTTCTCCTTTGAGTACTTTTTGTGTTATTAGCTTTCCATTGGCTGCATTAGGAATATAAATAACATTTGGTGTCGTTGTTTCTTTTTTTGTTTTCATGGTATATAGTTTATAGGATTATTAAAATGGTAAATCATCTTCTGGTTCATCTTTAATAGATATAGGCTGTAATGCAGTCTTTTTTGGTTCTATAACTATGTCTTTAGGACGGGCTGTAACCTTTAAAAGATTTAATAGTGTCTGTACTTGCTTGTTATTAATAAAGAAGTTCTGTATCTCTGTCTTGCGTCCGAAATCAATATCAGCATTATAGCGTACACGTATCTGATCACAGCACCATAGATCATATTTTCTATGAACTCCTATGGTAGCACCGCATACTTCATCATGAAAGACAAAATATGTTTTAGCTTCTACATTATAATTATAGTTAGTATAGACACAATGCTTTTGAGTATATCCTTCCCGATAAAGGTCCAGGGCATTGGTGATGATTTTAATATTTACGGCAGGCAAGAGCTTATACAAATCTTCAAGTACATAATCAGCATAGTATTGTTTCTGAGTAAGGTATTTCTCTTTAAACTTCATGATCTCAATACTCCATGCTTGGTGCACATCATTGAGCTTTCTTTCTGACCATTTAAAGTCTATGGTACGACCTAATGCACATGCCTGGCTTGTCATATCCTGAAGGAGAGTAGTATCATTATCTATATGCTCAACCCAGTCGAAGAAGTCATTAACATTCTTTGCTAGCCTACTGAAGTACATAAGACTATCATGCCGATAGTTACGACGGCGATGATCAGCGTCATTAAACAGGAATGCTTTAGCTTTTCTGAAGTCAACAGCTTTGTATGATTGTTTCAGGTTAAACCTGATGAAGTGTTTTATAAGGTCAGACTCACTACTGTATTTGCCGCTGATGATATTGCCTATACAGGCACCGGTGAGAAACATCTCATTGACAGCAACACTGACTTTATGGGTAAAATTGATATACCACTCATATTTGTCTTTGTCAAGATGATTAAGAAAACGTTGTACATCCAATAGGTTCAGCCATCCTCTGTTAGCACGACGGTCTTTTTTGAGCCTGGAATACCATATGGTGCATTTCTTGGTCTTTTTATCATAGGTGAGCCCTGAAGTAGCATCTTTACGAGCAAAGGGCATAGAACGCGTAAAACAGGTTATAATGAATACTTCTCCTGCATATCCCATGATATCTTCGTTGTCAAAGAAATTCTGTTCTTCATAACATGGTCTATGATGTTCAGAATAGTATCTGAGAAGTTGCTCTGACTTGTCACATTCAAGGAAAGCTTTAACACCTTCATATTCCGCAGAACGAAACAGCATCGTTCTTGTAGTAATGACATCTTTACTCCTTCTCATATCATTCCCCTCCTACTGGTTGATTACAGTCAAATTCAGCTTGTGCAGCAGCATGGTCGCGTGCTAGGTCACTTGGATCGGTACCTTCAGGATCCATATGTCCAAACATCTTATTCCAGCATTTAGGACATGTACCTGATATCAGCCGTTCTCTATTATCAGTAGACATATCAGGAAATGCCACCTGAGCATGAGTTCCCTTAACAGCCGATGTAAACTCTTCATCATGTTTGAATGATTTAGAAGCATTGTTTACACTTGACAGTTTCTCAGAGATATCGAGTGCTCTCTGGTTGCACATATTGGATATTGCCTGAGCCTGGCTCATGGACAATCCATTCTTTGAAAGGTTTCTCATTCACGATTTGAATTTATTTTTAAATTGTTTTTGTTCTTTATCTCTACGGTCTAATTCTTTGAATCGTAAGCGAGTGAGAGCTCTGCGTGTAATGTCTGACATTGACGGATCCATATCAGATAACTTAATCATATAGATTACTTCATCAGTAAATTTAGTAGCTTCGCGTGCTTGTTTAGGAGTATATAGTTTCCATGTAGGAAAATATCTGATACCAGTCCAACTGAGGAACTGGCACCAGAGTCTTTTGAATCTATTCATCGGCTTCATGTTCTATTGTTTTAGCATACATATTTGAATACTCATCGGCCATAGCAACAGCATAAGCAAAATCATCAAATACTATCACATGACCAGTACTGAAAACAATATGTTGACCGGCATTACTAGGAATAGTAAATTTAGTAGTATCGCGTGATACCACTTGCCATGTACCAGGATCTCTTCCCGGACATACAAGAAACATTATATTATCCTGATATGCCAGCTCATGCCAGTTTGCTATATAATCTTCTGATTCATTGATAGCAACACCATTTGACTTGGTAAGCTTGGGCCAGCGCTTCTCATCAGCAATAGACTTGATAGCATTCTTTACAAACATGTTAACCATAGGAATACACCATTCAACACATTCATTGAATGACTTAAGATTATTGAAACCGGATATGATGTTGGATATGCTTCCAGGACCTTGCCGCGTGATACCAAGATCATGATTAGATACAGGTATAAGGATATGCTTCTCAAGCTTTGCAAATAGTTCAGGAGAGAATAGATATTTACATAGCTGATATACTGTTGAACGTGTCTCACCATTATTATGATGATCAAAGTTCTTCTTAGAAGGATTATATATCCCACCGATATCAAGGACAAATACCAATGGATTATCAAGTTCTTCCGGTGTAGGCTGGCGCCGTTCCACCCATATTATCTTTTTGACAGCATAATACTTAAGGAAAGCAACAGCAAGGACATCATCAGCATGATAAGGACCATTATGAGTTATGACAGTTACTTCATTGAGCATCACTCACCTCCTTATCATCAAATTCAATAGGCAAAGCATTGAATGTATCAATAGCCCTGTCAGATAGTTCTTTGACATTACCATCGACATGATCAGCATAATACTGAAGAGCATCAGCAACCATCTCAAATTCATCTACAGTCATAGGAAACTCCACTATATTACTCATATATCACTCCTTCCTGCAGTATAAGAGCTGCATCAACAAATGATAACTCTTTGTCCATTGATAATAGTTCCCGGATAGCATCCAAGCTCTCAACAAGAACAACAATTTTCTTTTTCATTTAATATTTCCTCCAATATTTAAGTTTATAATTAATTTTGCTCTATCCCATTGATAGGTAATCGCAGGGAAGAAGTGCTTCATTACATATTCATCAAACGATGCCAATCTTAGTCGCAGAGTACGATTTTTATCACGCGACAAACATTTGGGCCCAGCCTTATGTAATCAGGATTATATTTTAATTATCGCAACATAGATCCTCCTTTCATAATATAGTCTTGTCTCAACTGACAGTAGTAATTATACCACTTATCATCATTAAGATATTCCTTCAGCTTTTCCAGCTGCTCATTATTCAGAGTATAATTTAATATAGTTTCGTGGTTTTTGCTTGTTATTCCCCCTTCTATCCTTTCACCTAGCATCTGTGCTATCAGAACCACATAAGGATCATACTCATTCATGAATATATCCTCCAATGAACTATTACTTATTGTCATCATAATATATAATATTTTTATTGGTTTAAACGGTATTCTGCCGGATTTCACGACCATAGACCTTAGCACCAACATATATATCTTAAACTCCAAACTCCCTTAACATTATCCCTTTCCCCTTATATCTTTATTATATTACTATAAACACCTATATATCATAAATACTACATTACCTTATACACACATACGCTTACATAACCCAATTAACCCCATAGGTCTGTCCATATATGTGTGCATAGGGCAATAAAAAAAAGGGTTAATTGCTTAACCCTTATTAAATTACAGTTGATTAGTGAACGGTAAATTCAGCACCTGTCCACGAGGTTACAGCCGTACCTGTACACAGTTTTTGACGGTCTGATTCTTTGACAACGATTTCACCTAAATCACCGCACATAATCATTGTACCTTTCTTTCCTTCGGGATTAATCCTGAAGAACGGATTGCCATTAGACGACATCTTGGCAATGATTTGAGTAGGTTTCATTGCCCACGGTTCTGCTTCTTCTAACCAACCGATACGCTTACTTGGAACTTCGAACAGGTCAATAGATAACTCAATATCCTTTGCCTTTGCACGTTTGCCTTTAATAGCAATTGCTTTAAAACTATCAACATAACTTGCATAGTTATTGTTGAATTTCGTTCTTAATTCCGCATCAGCGAAAAAATCATTTTCATTTTTCATAATTTTGTTTTGTTTAATTAATAATTAATTTAACTATCGTAAACCTATCGGGGGGTTGTAGGGGGATGGTTGTACTAGTGTGTGTACAATACCTACGGGGGGTGATATTAAAGGGGTACGGGGGGTATTTGGTATGGGTATGGGGGTAAGGTGTCCACAGGTTGTGGATGGGTGAAGTCTCGACGTATTGTCGGTAGATGAGCGCGCGGGGTTGTTATAATACAGAAATGTTGTCTCCAGCCGGGGATTTCCATACATTTATGTTGTGTTTCTGTTAATAAGTGGGTTAATAAGTTTAGGTAATGGGTATTGAGGTGGATATAACAAATATGTTAACTTTGTCCAGGGAAAAACATACATTTATGATAGTTTATATAATTGAGAGGGGATGTGAGGAGCCGGTAGGGTGTAGGTTCATGAGCGACGTATCGGAGGTATTGGGGGTAAGTGAGGTGACGGTAGCCAGGTGGTTTAAGGTAGGGTGGAGGTACCGGTGCAATGATTATGATGTCAAGAAGGTGGTGATGTACGAGAGGAAGGTTGACAAGAATGATCTGGTGAGTACGAGGCCTATAAAGATAAAGGTAAACAAGACTGACATATTCGATGTATCATGAAAAAGACGATAGTATATAATCTGGAGAATGTACCTATGGGGGTGTCGCTGGCGACGATCCTTATGACCTATGAGAAGACGGGGATATTGTTTTATAGCGGGAGGTCTTATAATGGGAAGAAGATTGACTGCCGGCCGTATCTCCTTGACAAGGGAAAAGGTAAGGGGAAGATATTGATAGATGTCAGCAGCGAGAAGGGCAAGAAGAAATATGAAGAAATCCTAAAAGACATACGATGAAAAGCATAGAAGAAAACCTGAAGTTGCTGAAGAACTTCATAGACAAGGTGGAACTATTGCGCAGGCACCAGAAGGCATGGTTCAAGGACAAGGGGAAGGATGATCTCAGGGCATCCATGGCTTTTGAAGCAGAGGTAGACAAGCTGATGGATACTGTCAAGGCATCGATCCCGGAGTTGCAGCTGGCGGTGGGCGGCGAGACCTTCAGGGTAGAGCATTTTCCTCCTGATGAAAATATAGGGGCAGCGAAGCCTTATCCGGAGCCCGGGGGTGTCAATGTGGTAGAGGAACCATGGAAAGAAACATTCGATGATCTTCCATTCTGATGTGAAGGGGATATAGCTCAGTAGGTAGAGCGGCACCCTGTTAAGGTGTTGGTTGTAGGTTCGAATCCTTCTATCCCCGCCAATATAAAAAAGGAGTAATTATGAAAAAACATGAAAGCAAGTTTACCTTCGGAGATCTTGTAGGACACAAGACCAATCCAACCATCAAAGGAATCATTACCAAGATCACGTTCTCTCAGGCGAATGTGGAATACAATATTTCCTGGAATAACGGCCAGACAGACTGGAGGACAGAAATAGAACTGGAGACATGGAAAGAACAAAAATGTACGGGTTTCAAAAAATAGTATATTTGCATATGGATTCATTTCTGACTTACGAAGATCTCAAAGTGGTAATTTATTTTACCAAGGAATACGGAAAATATGGTCCGATGAATGATATCTTTCTTACTAAGTTTCAGTTTGAGCTCTTGAATACATTTTTAAAAAAAGCATATCACATCAACGAATATGGATATATGGTTCATCTTGACTTATCCATGACAGAACAAGATATTTACAGAGAAAAAGAAATTTGTTTAAACTAATAAGAGACACTATGAACAATAAAGATTCACAAGGAAAAGACAATATGTTCTTTAATAAGGACACAGAAAAGATCAAACGGCCGTTAGCTCAGCAGATGAATAATTATGGGGCACCGGCTATTCTCTCAGCGACAGAGGAACAGTTGAAGTTGCAGTTGCCGGATATGGTAGAGATGCCTATCAACGAATTTGTTCTTCCGGATATTACGGAAGCGTTGACGAAAGACAGAGTTATTATAGCTCCTATTGCTATTATGCCTACTGAGAAATCAGGACTTGTTGATCCGGGAGGAAAACAAATACGTAATGGATTTTTTATCAATCATCCATATCAGGGTATTGTTGTTGCCATAGGTCCAGGCATTGGCGCTGAAAAAATAGAAGATGTAAAAGTTGGTGACCTTGTTTTTCTTGAATCTATTCCTACGCAATGGCATATGTACAACCTATTTATTATCAATGGTTATACTTATTTCCTCACACGCTATTCTAATATTATTGGCATTGCTTCCAAGATACATGTTAATAACTCAGTTGATAAAAAGATCTATCTTACGAAGACGTATGTAGATTTCAGCCAGTAACTTTGATACGACAATTTCAGATATGACTTGTATAAAGAAAAGACGGAAACTGAATACACGAAGCAAAGGCCGAAGACGGAAAAAGCCGTGTAGTAAGTGTTAGGATTGCATTTTCCATTTTTTATTTTGGAGTCCTCCTTGTTTGAGGACTTTTTTTATTTGCACAATTGATTTTTAATTTTGTATATTTGTCGAAAGATAAAGATCAAGATGAAAGGACATCATTTCAAAGAAGGTGAAGAAGTAGCTCATAAAGAAATGCTGGCTCACAAGATGATCGTAAGAAAGATAGTAAGAAAAGTTGTTACGATCCCTGGCACTCAGAAAACGATGGACAAGTTCATTGGTCTGGAATGTGCCTGGTGGAATGAACAAAAGAAATATGTTAAACAGATCTTTCACTCCCGCGAACTCGTTCCATGGGATATCGCATTAAAAGGGAGAGAAGAAGTAGTCAAATTTCTAACTGGCGAAGCCGGAAGTAATGGCGACAACACACTCCCACGATCCGTACAACTCGAATCTGAGAAGTGATACAAGGGTAAAACCTCTTGTTCTCACGCGTGCCGGACAGATCCCGACACTTCCTAATCCATTACAACTAAAGATAGGTCAGGGTAACTGGAGACTTACTGATCTTGCCGACGGAGAATATGCCATAAATAATGTTGATGATCTTTTCTTCTGGCGGTCCGGTGACCAGATCCTCACATTAAATATTGCCCATCAACATCTCCGGCTCCATGCACTTAATTCTACTTTAGATCATACCTCCACAATAGTTACCGGTCATATGATGGATGCCGATGCCAACGGACTTCCTCATGATAGTGGACTTGCAACAGCAACGATACTTGCCTCATTGGTTATTACCGGAAAGATTCGCACAGGAAGATTAACTTTGCAGGCTGGTATTCCTTATGTAGAAGTTTTTACGGTAGGAGGTGTACCAACTCCATTGACAGCTAACTGGATATTTGTAGGAAGTCCTTATGCAATTAATGACAGACCATCAAAGGTAGATCCGGTTATCACTGCAAGGATAGCAGCAGGGTTTACGGCAACAACAGTAAGAGATACAGTAATGGAATATACAGCAATCGATTTGATATGAAAAAACTTATAGCAATAGTATTCTTAATTTTTCTCTGCAATAACTTATGAAAATTTGTGGCATATATAAAATAACTTCACCTACCAATAGTATATATATTGGACAATCTATCAATATTATTAGTAGATGGAATGAGTATAAACGATATTGCTGCAAAGGACAATCAAGATTATACAATTCATTATTAAAACATGGACATGAAAAACATAAGTTTGAAATTCTTTGCCAGTGCGACAGAAATGAATTGGATAATTTAGAAATATTTTATGTAAATTTATACCAATCCTTTAATTCTGACTTTGGGATGAATTTAAAAGAAGGTGGTGGTAGTAGAGGAAAAGTATCTGATGAAACCAAGTTGAGATTAAGTATTTCTCATAAAGGTAAGAAATGGAGTGATGAATTAAGAATAAAAAGAACAGGTGGTAAACACACTAAAGAACATAAAGAAAAAATTAGTAAGGCATTAAAAGGAAGAATATTTAGTAAAAATCATTGTGAAAATTTATCAAAAGCAAATATCGGAAACAATTCATCGGAAGAAACTCGTAAGAAAATGAGTGAAGCTAGAAAAGGAAAATCCTCTTGGTGTAAAGGGATGAAAATGTCTGAAGAATATAGAAGAAAATTAAGTGAAGCCCATATAGGATTACCAAGTAGTAATAAAGGCAAGAAACTATCTGAAGAAACTAAAAGAAAAATATCAGAAACATTACGTAATAGAAATAAAAAATGAAAAAAATCTTTTTAGTCTTTTTAATATTAATATTATCGTATAGTTCACACTCCCAAGAAGATGCAGATTTTAATAAGTTATTTTTGGAAAATACGATACTAACAATACCTGCTATTAGTGCAATCGGGATTGATGGAAATAATCAAATCATAAAAATTCCTTTTATTTTCGGACCTACCGGCCCGACCGGGCCTACTGGTCCAACAGGTCCAACGGGTCCTACCGGACCAACAGGAGATGATGGGGCTACGGGGCCGACTGGCCCAACTGGCCCAACTGGACCTACGGGGCCTGCAGGGAACACAGGAGCTACGGGTATGACCGGACTTACAGGTATGACAGGAGTTACTGGTGTAACGGGAAGTACAGGCAATACGGGAGCAACTGGACAGACAGGTCCAACAGGAGCTGATGGAGTAACCGGGGAAACTGGTGCTACCGGACCTACTGGTGAACAGGGTGAAACCGGAATGACTGGCATGACTGGACAAACTGGACAAACGGGCGTTACTGGTCCGACAGGAGATATTGGAGTAACGGGAAATACGGGGAATACCGGTTCTACGGGAGCAACTGGACCGCAGGGTGAGACAGGTGAAACGGGAAGTACCGGACCTACCGGACCTACTGGGGAAGATGGTGCTACTGGCGAGCAAGGTGAAACCGGAATGACAGGAAGTACGGGTACTACCGGCGCTCAGGGTAATACTGGTGTCACTGGTTCTACAGGAGCAGTAGGAACAACTGGTTCAACTGGTTCAACTGGTGCACAAGGGAATACTGGTGTCACTGGTTCTACAGGAGCTCAAGGGAATACTGGTGTAACGGGAAACACAGGTGCGACAGGGGCACAAGGAAACACAGGGGTAACAGGTAATACTGGCGGTACAGGTGCACAGGGTAATACTGGAGTTACAGGAAGTACCGGTGTGACGGGTGCAACTGGTGCTGATGGTGCTTTAACAGCTTGGTCATTATTAGGAAATGCAGGAACAGTTGTTGCAAACAATTTTATTGGAACAACCGATGCGATTGATTTCACTATAAGGACAAATAATACAAGATGGTTGACTGTTTTAAGTGGTGGAAACGTCGGGATTGGAACAACTGCACCTTTGTATAAATTAAGTGTTGGACAAGTTGGTTCGGGTTATTTTCCGGGAGTTGACGGTAATATTCTAATTAGTTGTGCAACGTCTATAAGTACAGCAGGTGCTTCTTTATTATGGAATATGCAGACAGGGGGAGGTTATTCAAATTCTTATGTGTCGAAAATTCAACCTGATATTTATAATGCAGCAAGAGGATATAGAAATGCTTTAGATTTTTATGTAGGTACTTGGAATAATAATGCGGATGTGGGAACTGCAAAAGTTTCAATTATGGATGACGGCAATGTAGGTATAGGAACTACCTCACCATTATGCAAATTAAATGTTGTAGATGCTACAAATGATGGAGCAGCATTTTATTCAATTCAAACAGGTGCGGGAACAAATACTTATGGTATTTCAGCATTAACACACGGAGCGGCAGCAAATAATTACGGGATATATTCTGATGCGCATGGTGGAACTGGAAATTATGGATTCTACACGGATGTAAAAGGTTCGCATACAACTAATGTCGGTCTGGCTATTGATGTTTTGAATGCCACAAATAATAAAGCAATATGGATTGTCAATCCAACTGCGGCAGCAAATAGTTATTCAATTTATTCATCAGCAACAGCACAAAGTTATTTTGCGGGAAACGTCGGCATTGGAACAACTGCACCTGCTGGAAAATTAGAAGTATCAAATGGTACAAGCGATTACTTTATAATTCAACAACCAACAGCATTAACGGGTGTGAATAATCTTATCGCAGGGAAATATGCTGGAATTGCCCTTACATCAGGAACATATAATGTAGCGTATGGATATGGGGCATTAACTGCAACAATTGCAGGAGATAAAAATATAGCCATAGGAGCAGCGTCAATAGAATTTAATACTTATGCCTCATATAATATTGGTATAGGTTACGAAGCGTTATACACACAAAGTTGGACAAATACAAATACGAAATATAATTCATTTAATACGGCAATAGGCTGTCGTGCATTATATCTGAATCAACCGATTTCAACAAGTACAGGAGTTTATAATACTTCGCTTGGGCATTATTCTGGATATTACAATGCAACTGGGAGTTATAATACCTTTGTTGGACATAAGGCAGGGTGGTCGTCTTTAGGAGACGAAAATGTCGCATTAGGATTTTATGCTTTATGCGGAACAGGAACAGCAACAACGGCTGCAATAAATAATGTTGCCATAGGTTCTTCATCATTAACAGCAACAACATCTGGACATCATAATACAGCGTTAGGATATAATAGTGGTGCTGGACTAACATCAGGCAGTCATAATGTTTTACTTGGATATAATGCGGGTTCACAACTTACAACTGGAAGTGATTTACTTTACATAGATAATTCCAATACTACTACACCTTTGATTTATGGCGACTTTGCAAACGACCATCTTATAATTTATAATGAACTTGGAATCAGCGTTACACCAACAGCAAAACTTCACATAAAAGACGGACATATAAAATCTGAACAAACAACAGCACCAACAATAGCGGTCAATGGCGGAACGTCATACGGAATTACTGGTGCAACAATAACGGGAACAGATACAAAGGGATGGATAAACTTAACTGGAACAAATGACATTACTGG
>Ga0247841_10012147_pt1 | contig 11288 bp, 10 predicted proteins | sample LaCruzMarch2015__2_FD_192410 | JGI IMG/M metagenome (GOLD analysis project Ga0247841, IMG submission 192410) | Freshwater microbial communities from meromictic Lake La Cruz, Castile-La Mancha, Spain - LaCruzMarch2015_18m | ecosystem: Environmental > Aquatic > Freshwater > Lake | place: Spain...
GTTCGCGTTTTGCAACTGCCGTGTGAAGAAATGCTGTCGGTGCCGGTCCTCTTGATCCACGTCCAAAATCACCTGAATGATATTTGCTTTTCCCTTGTACTTCGGGATGAAGTCCAGAACGCCCGGGACCAAGTGTACGCCTTCGATGACGATGTTTGTTTTTTCTTTTATCGCTCGTTTGATAACCGATTCGACCCCGTACACCACTTTGCGAGACTGGGAAAGAAATCCATAAATCAGCGCATCTTCGTGGGACCGGACGTGTTCCATCAATTCTCCCGTCTCATACGTCGAAACATTGAGGAGCGGTTCGATTTTTTTCGGCAAAAATCCGCGAATCACTTCTCGCACGGAATCGGTACCGAGGATTTGGTTGATTTCGAGGAGCCATCCCAGCCGCACCGCCATCGTAGATGTTCCGATACCAGTACTCCCACCTAAAAGGACGATCAGGGGCTTATTTTTCCGCATAATTTTTCTCCAATTTCTGTATCGTTCGACCAACTCCGGATATTTTGCTTTGAGAATTTTCGTTACTTTTCGGGTCAAAATTTCTTCCGTTTTGGCCTTTTCCTTCATTTCTTCCCAAATTTCGTGCGTGATTTGATACGCTTTGTAGCGTGGGATGCCCGCGCGCACCAATGACCGTACCAGTAAGTCGCTACTGTAGTACGGATGGGTGATGTTTTCGAAATCCGCTGGAAGTGCTTTTTTCATGAGATATAAATCTGGTCATTGTACCATAGTTATGCGGATTTTTCAAGGTTTTCGGAAGCAAAATCACTTCCTTCGCGGCAAAAAGATTGGTGAGATTTGATTTTAGCCATAAAATTCGTACTATCCGGCAGTTCTTTGGGGAATAGTCGACAAGTCAACAAGTCGACGAGCTCACAAGCATTTGTCCCCCTTTGTAAGGGGGATTGTAGGGGGTTTAAATGGGGTCCCCGAAAAATCGCAGATTTTTTGGGGAGAGGAGTTTCCCGCGAACATGGGGTAGCTGAGTCCGAATAGGGACGACGAGTGTAGTCCCGACACGTCGGGATCAATGAGGACGAAGACCTCCATGTGAAGGAAAGAGGAAGAGAAGAGAAAAAGGGGGACCCCAAAAAGTCCCGCAGTCCATTGAGGATAGCGAGCTACTACAAGCGAAGCTTGTAAGTAAGCGAGCGACGCAAATGGTTAGCAAAGCGTCAGGCGGAAGTAGACTTTTTGGGGAAGAGGAGGCATGACGGAGTAAGCGCAGTCCCGAGTAAAACGAGGGACAAGCTCACGGAGTCTATGCCGACGACATGGGGCGTCGCCAAGTGGTAAGGCATCAGGTTTTGGTCCTGACATTCGGGGGTTCGAATCCCTCCGCCCCAGCCAGCACAAAAAAGACACAGGGCTCGTCCCTGTATTTTTTTGTGCCCGACCGAAGGTCGAAGGGATTCTAACCCCAAGGGGTTCGCCAGATACCATCGAACGAGGAACGAAGTGACGAAGTGAGATGTGTAGATGGTTTTTCGTTCTCGACGTAGTCGAGATAAGAAACATCCCTCCGCCCCAGCCAGTATGTATTCATTCTCATGCATCTAGGGGCAAGGAAATGAGGAATTTTAGTGTGTTTTAAATTTGAGAAATCCCTTGATTATCCACCTTAAAGAGGTGAAGGGTTGGATTCCGATGCACCTACGAGGAAGGTGGAGTAAAGACGCTTATAAATTTTTAGTTTTGGGATTAATTTTACTCCATTGTCCCAAATCCATCTCCCAATGATACTTTGATCTTTGTTTCCATTCTTTCGCACATTCATCATAGTGCTTTTCAAAAACAGATTTATCGACCTGATTTACTTTTAAAAAATGCGAAATAAGTTTTTTCATATCTAGCTCTCCTTGAGATGCTTTAATATTCGCCAATCCAATATGTTTGATCATATGACAATCTTCGCAAAGACACTTGAACCCCTTCAGTTTCTGAATTTTTCTTACATCATCATATTCCCAAATCTCATGACAATGCATTTTCCCTTTTTCTTGAAATCCACAGATAGCACATCGATGATGAGCTTTTTCGTAACATAAATTTCGAATGATATCCCAACGTTCTTTGCCGGCTAGTTTTCTGATATTTTTATACCAACAGGTAGAAGGAATGAGTTCTATAGTGAGTTTAAGATCCATAAATACTTATTTGGAATTTTTGTTCATGAGAATAATATCAACCTATAAAACTAAATAAATATGTATTTTCCCCCGCTTTCAGATGAAACAGTAAAAAAGTACCAAAAACATCGAAAAGCCCAGAAAAAAATCCATAGTGCTCTGCTTGATCTGGAACATAAAGAACTTTTAAAGGAATCATTAAAAGAATTAAGAATTTCCATGAAAGGAGATATTGTTTACTTAGAAGACCCCTCAGAAGAAGATATGCCTTTGGATTTTATGTTTTATAACTTACCCTGCCAAAAAGACGGTAAAACTGCAATTGAAGTATTTTCTGAAAAACCAGGATTAAGCGCCATGGAAAGAAGAATTCTCAAAGCTATGCAATGTAACTTCTTGTCACTTTTTAGAGTAGAACAAATTTTCCCTGAATCTTGTTGTGTATTGCTTAAAGATTTGCTTTCTAATGACGATGACGAAGAAAAATACTACGAGCTTATTGATATAGGATTTTCTCAGACAGCTACAAAAGGATGCCTTCTTGCCACCCGTTTGCTCTGTTTTGATGATTTTTGTATGACTTCTGGTGTTTCGTGGGGATTTAATGCAAAAAGAGAAAAATATCTTCTCAGACAACTTAGTAAGAGACTAAAAAAAGTTCCCGATGAAGAAAAAAATAAAGAGAAGTTTAAAATTTTCTTCGAGCTCAATAGGAAGTTAGGAAATGAAGTAATAATGCTCTCTCTATAATCTTACATTTTCAATAGTCTAGGATTCTGCTGTGCCAGTGTTCGATAATACCGATTTCGCTTCTTAAACATACTCTCCAAATATGGAATTTGTTTATCTCGATAATCATACAAAAATTTGTTCCCTTCATTCCGTTGGATTCGTCCGATATACTGCTGTAATTTCCCCTCAAAAGAAAAAGGAAAGACCAAAAATAACACATCCAAATCAGGAAAATCCATACCTTCCCCGAAAAATTGTCCCGTAGAAATTAGTACTTGAAAATGCCCCTGATTCACTTGCTCTAGTTTAGATTTCTTGCTCCGAGCAGAATCATCACCAGAAATCGTAATTACTTCACACTGATCCTTGAGATACAAATTCAGCACATCAATATGATCTCGTCGTTCAGTTAATACCAAAATCTTTCTGTTGTTTTGAAGTTCATTAATTATATCGTGCACAATTAGTTCATTTCTCCGCGTATCAAAAGTCAACATTTTAAGAAGAAGTTGCGGATTATCGAATTGGTATTCAAAGGGAAGAGTAAAACCGGTTTCTTTAATTTTGGTACAAGGATCGGTGTATAAAAGACTTTTTTGGTAAGGATTTACTTCGCTAATAATATTCCCGATATAAATAAAGATAAGTTTTTCATCATTATTTTTTCGTGTTGGAGTAGCGGTAAGTCCATAAAGATAGTATGCATTAAACTCTTTGATAATTTGGCGAAAAGTTTTAGCGGGTACGTGATGACACTCATCCACCAATATCATTCCAAATCGATCTTTAAGTTCTTCTAAATTTTCCATCCGTCCTAGACTTTGCATCATTGCCACTGTGATTTTTTCCCCAATTTTGTGTTTGTTACTAACGATTTGTCCGATATTTTTTTTCGGAATTTTTAGAAATGATTCAATTCGGTCAAGCCATTGATCTAATAATTGTTTCCGATGGACAAGAATAAGAGTCGGCTGTTTTCGTTCTGCTATAAGTTGTAATCCCATAATGGTCTTGCCACTTCCCGGTGGTGCGACTAATACTCCAAAATCCTTATTTTCAAAAGCTTCTATGGCTGGTTCCTGATAATCTCGCAGTTCTATATGACTTTGAAAGCAAATTTCCGGAAGCAGTTTCCGTTCGTCTTGAATTTTATAAGCAATATTTTTTTCATCACAGAACTGAATCAAATCTTGTAAAAATCCTCTCGGGAGCATGATCAAATCAACATCTTCTTCGATAAGGTTGTAGTATTTTTCTGTCTGATAAACACTTTTTCCAAATTTCTTCTTCAATAAATACTCACTACTTATAAAATTGAGTTCATCTCGTAAGAACCGCACTAATTCACCATTTAATTGATGTTTTGAAAGAAATATCTGATGACGAATAAGAATGACAAGATTTTCTGCTTCTCGCTGTTTTAATTTCCCTCCGTTAGTGTTTCTTTCTGGATCATGAAATACAGCCGTAACTTGCACTTCTGCATTAGATCCGCAGAAATCCTCACATAAAGTATCCAATGTTTCAGAAGAAATTTTTTGTATTTGTTCCAAAAATTTCCATTGATCTGCGTAAGGAGTAAAAGTGTCCGGATCCAAAAAAGCAGTATTCCCTTTCTTCATCAACTCTCCATGGAATGGTAAAGCAATCAAATTCCCATATCCTTGATTATTTCCATGAAAATCTTGATTCGGAAATAGACGATCAAAACTTATTTCTTTCTCAAATAAAGAGTAATTCAGAGCTCTGCGGATCAGTTCAAGAATAATACCTCTACTTTTGGTTGCCGGATAAGGAGTTTTAAAGAAAATCCACACATGTCCACCATTTCCAGAACTTGAACGTTCTATATAGGCAGGAATATTGAATTCCTGACATCCTTGATAAAAAGCGAAACATTCTTCTTGCCAGTTCTCTTTATCAAAATCAGCCACAATAAAATAGGAAGTGTTATCATCTAGTAAGGGATACAATCCTAATTTTTTGCTCCCTTCAAGGTGTTCTTGAATTACAGTTCGATTGAGAGGAATTAATTCTTTATTTTTAAAATCTTTGATAGTTCCTCCTTGTGCTCGAAAAGCATTAAATTCATTCCAATCAAATTTGTACGCCGGACTCCATCCCGACTGTCCATTTTTTTCCCACTTAAGAGCGTAAATATCTTTCCTTCCTCGAAAAAACTGTAAATAAAGTTCGAATTTTTCGAGTGATAGAGAAGACATATTTCTTAATTAAATTTTCTTATATGTTGTTCCCCGCCCCTGCCCTAGTCGCTCAATTTTCTTGAGCTTAAGTAGTTTTTCAATCGACTGGCGAACCGTAGCGTAAGCAATCCCAGTGCGTTCAGAAATCTCTCTAGGACTGGAATATTCAACTGATTGAATATATCCCCAAACGGCTAATTGTTTTGTAGTGAGTAACTTTTCTAGAGTGGTACTTGAAAGCAATAACAACGCTTGTTTTGACTGTTCTAATACCATAGCAAGAAAAAATTCTAACCACGGCATAATGTTTTGTTCTTTTTGATTCTTTCGAAGCGTATTTTGGCTCTTTCTTAATGCGAGATAATATTCGATTTTATTAGCTTCAATAATCTTTTCGTGCGAAACATAAGGCATATAAGCAAAGTCAGAATGAAGCAACAGCAAATTGGTTAAAATTCGTGAGATCCGTCCATTTCCATCTTCAAAAGGATGAATATGAAGAAATTTAACAATAAAATGACCAACAATAAGCAAGGGGTGGAATGTATTTTGGTTTAAAGCTTCATTCGTCCATTCCACCAGCTCTTGCATCTGCTTAGGAGTAAGGAATGCTTCTGTAGTATCAAAAAGGATGCCCATAGATTCCCCAAGGTCATTTACCATATGCACTTTATTTTCTTTCTTCTTGTATTCCCCTCGATGAAGTTGATCTTTATTTGAGTACTTCAACATCTGATGATGCAAGTTCTTAATATTGTTGTCTGTTAATCGAAGGTGCTTCCATGATTCAAAAACATCTTGGAGTAGTTCGTAATATCCTTGCACCTCTTGAATATCTCGATCTGAAAAATTTTGTACTGATAGCCCCTTCATGAGTTTTTCCACTTCTTCATCCGAAAGCTTGGATCCTTCAATCCGAGTAGAAGCCCCAGTAGATGTAACCAGTACAGATCTTTTTAGTCTCCCCAAAATCTGAGAGGAGAGTTTCGCACCAGAAATCCACTGCCCTTTGAGGTTTTCTATCTGCGCAATCTTCTCCCAAATTGAAGCCGGAATATCTTGAAATCGATGATTGAATAATTGATTCATAAGTTTTTATATAATGTGCTATTTCAACTATAGCGAATTATAGCAGATTATCAAAACAAAAAAATAAAGCCAACTCCACGCTTACGCGTGGGGCATTAGGTCAATACAAGATTCACTCGTCCAAAAATTTTAGGACGGTGATGTATAGTCAAACAAGTATAAAATGACACGAAGAAAAAAATCAATCCTCATCTTGTCATCTCGACTGGAGTTCGCCGCGGCGAACGGAATGGAGAGATCCCTTGCATTATTTAGGGTGCAAGGGATTCCTCCGCTTTGGTCGGAATGTGTGTCATTTTATGTTTGGTTAGCTATAGAATACGAATTTGAAGGAGTCTTAAGGGGATTGAACCTCACTATTCCGTGTGTCCGAATCTGTTCGCTCCGCCAGTACGTACACTAATAACACCTCATTCTCTCATGCTTATGGAGAGAAGAAGGAACTCTAAACAAGTTCAATAATCTCAAAATTATCGTTCTTCATATCCTCATCCCATATTTTTAAATATTGTCGTAACGCTTCTTTGAACTTCGGGTTTTTAATACTGATGTTTTTTCCCAGTAAATCTTCTTTTTTTCTAAAAAACAAAAAGTGTCCAACACTTGTTTCTTCATCTAGCAAGAAAACGAGGCGTTTTGCTTCGTTGATAGTTGTGACATAAATTTTTATCAGACTTGTTTCTTTTGGAAGATCGTCGCCTTTTATTTTTGTAAAAATATTTTTCTGACTGCTTTTAATAATAATATCGATATCCTTTTGAGAAAGATTTTCTTTTTTTATGAGGCGATTTGAAAAAATAATGCGCTTCATCAAGCAGAAAATTTATGCCGCCATTTTCTTACAGAATTATTTAATAACTCTTGCGTCTCGGCATCAACAGGAATTCGTTCAATCTTCGTCACTTTCATATTCTCCTCTACCACCAAACCAATATTTACTTTCCCTTCGACATATCCTTTCAAAAGGAATTTAACTATTGTACTTAGGCTCACTCCTTCATTCTTCGCTTTTCGAGCGGCGAGATCTTTTACCGATTTCTGAACCATAACGGTGGAATTCATTGCTTATATAGTTATTTCTATAGAAATTCTATAGAAAAGTCGTTTTTTTGTCAAATTCCTGTTTATTCAAAGAATATCCATAAATATCCAAAAACACGAAAGGGTTCACAGTGATCCTCTCTCCTATGGGATATCCCAAGAAACTTTTGGCAATAACAACGGAAGAGAGCTACACTTCCTCCGATTTAATTTTACTAAAATGGTTCAAAAAAAATGTCAGTCGTCGAGTGTTTGTTCAGGGCTCTGGCAAGGAGTTGTGGGAATATCAAAAGCCATTTACAAGGTTTTTTTTGCTATTTTGAACGCGGTATTTCGTTTTTTGAAAGTTTCTTTTGAGGCGCTCAAGAATATCTTGCTGGGGGTCTCTGCCTTGATTGCGGCGGTAGCGTTTTTAATCCTTTCACTTGGAGCATTTTTTTATCTTTTTGGAGAGGGGATGCACATAACGGATAGTGCGTCGTTTCGAGAAGCAAGAGATTTTCTGGTGACGACAAAAGTCTTTCTTTTACAAAAAAGATTTCAAGGGGAATTTGAAAAGGAACAGGCTAAATTAACCGAAGACGAACGCTATACAGGAAAACTTCCTTTTATCATTACGCCCAAAAATGAAAACGAAAAGAATATGAGTGATTTATTTGATTATCTCAAAAATCAGGAGAGAAAAAATCATCAATAAAGACACGGTGGATCAAACCAACACAACAAAAGACGTAGACAGTGTCCGCTTTTTTAAGACGTCACGAGAAAACTATTTTTTCGCCACTAAAATCAGCATGATTAAAGCTCCGAGAGCGCTTCCCACATTGAGCCAAGCGATGGTTCCCATTGTTCCGGAAGTCGAAAAGGAATCGAAAACCAAAAGAGCGATTCCAAGAAGTTGCAATCCGGCAAAAGCGGGAAGCATGGTCTTGCTCGACTTGAGCGTGAAACCAATTTGAATAATCCAGGAGAGGATGATGAGGGCCATTCCGACGAAAGAAAGAGAGAGTGTGTTCATGAGAAAATATTAAATCACGGGAAGTGTATCACATTGAAGAGAACGCCGAAAAATTATATTAACGAAGAAAGAAAGAAGGCTTGTTTTTCTTGGTGAAGAAATCAGGAGGGCAACCTTCTTTCCACCAAACACACGAGACTTTTTAAGTACCGCGATTCCGGAAAACTGAGGGAAAGAGGATGGTCACCGCTTTGACCGACTTCGGCAAGTATGCGGAGCGACATGTTGTTTTGTACAGCGGCTCGTTGCAGAATCAACCGAAAATCTTGGGCCGTCAAAAAATGAGAGCAACTTGAGGTGACGAAAATCCCCTGATCGTTCACGAATCGCATGGCCGCGCGATTCAGAAAGTGGTACGCCTTTTCCCCGTGCAGTATGTCTTCCCGTGATTTGATGATGGCGGGTGGGTCGAGGATGACCCTGTCGAACACGCCCTCGTGTACCGGTTTCGTCAGCCATGAAAAAATGTCAGCGTGTTCGCAGGAAATTTTCTTTTCTGCAAATTTGTTGAGTTTGTGATTGAGCGGGCACTGTTCGAGCGCCCATTCGGAGGAATCAACGTGGCGCACGGATTTGGCTCCGCCTTTCATCGCGTACACTCCGGCCGCTCCAGTGTAGGAAAAAAGATTGAGCACCTTTCGCCCTTTCGCCCATTTTTGGATTTCGCGTCGCAGATCTTTTTGATCCAAAAAAAATCCGGTCTTCTGACCCTTCAAGGGATCACAGAAAAATTTCAAACCCTGTTCTTGAAACTCCACTGCGTCTTTTAATTTTCCGTACAAAATTTCTTCGCGCATTTCCAGTTTTTCATCTTTCCGTGATGGCAGATTACTTTTTTCCACAATGGCAGTCGGAGAAAAAATTTCCTTTAAAACGTCGAGAATCATTTCTTTGAGTCCTTCTGCGCCGGCCGTCGAAATTTGCACCACGAGCACATCTTCGTACCGATCGACCACGAGTCCGGGCAAGCCATCGGCCTCCCCGAAACACACACGGTAACCGGTTGTTTCCGTTCCCGGGCCGTATCCGAGTTGTGTCCGATGCGCCTCAGCATTCGTAATTTTCTCTCGCAACCATGTCCGATCAATGCACGCTTTGCCGAAATCAAACACGCGCACCGCGATCATGGAATGGAAAGAAAAAGTTCCGGTCGCGACGATTTTTCCTTCGCAGTCTGCGACGTGCACGAGGCTTCCGGACGCGATTCCGGACTCTTTCAGATTTTCAAAAGCTCCGGAGAAAATCCACGGATGACGGTAATGAACACTTTGTTCTTTTCCTTTGCGAAGTCGGAGGAGGGGATAATGCACGGGGAAAGTGTACGCTTTCCAATCTTTAATTACGAGTGAATGGCGCTTGCAAAATCATAATTGTCGCGTTGAAATAAAAGAAAATTCATGTATATTCATCCATATGAAATTTTTTCTTCCCAAACAATCAGACTTTTTTAATTCATTTCGAGAGCTGAGCGGTTGTTTTACCGAAATCACAGATCTTTTTTATGATTTCAGCCAGGAATTTTCAGACTTTGAACAATTTGCCTCGAAAGCCAAGGGGATTGAGAAAAAAGCGGATTCCATCGCCCATAAAATTATTGATGGACTCAACAGAACTTTTATCACTCCGATTGATCGAGAGGATATCTATTTATTGGCGCATGAATTTGACGACCTTATCGATTTGATAGAGAGCGTAATGCACGATATTTATGTGTACGAGATCACTCAAAAATTTTCTGCCGCGGTGGAGTTTGGGGTATTATTCAAAGAATGTGCGGTCTGTTTGGATGGACTTCTTCAGTGTCTTCAGAAGCCAAAATATACTGCTGAAGTGATGAATTTTAAAATTAAAATACATGAAATGGAAGACCAAGGGGATGCTGTTTATACGGAAAGCATGAGGAAACTTTTCAAAGAATCAACGGATCCCATCGCCACCATCAAAATGAAATATATTCTTGAAAATCTCGAAAACACGCTCGATAAATGCCAAAGAGTCAGTGATATCATTGAGGGGATTATTATTAAATCAGTTTAGGAAACTCTGAAAAATGAGTACTGCTTTCTTGTCATCCGTGAGTTGTATATCTAGTGAAAACCAATCATGACGAGTATTCCTTTTGTTATTTTTATCATTCTCGTGGCGCTGGTTTTCGACTTCACGAACGGGATGCATGATGCGGCAAATTCAATCGCGACCATTGTGTCGACGAGGGTTTTGACGCCAAGACAGGCCGTCATTTGGGCGGCATTTTTTAATTTTATCGCGTTTTTGATTTTCGGAACGCTGGTTGCCAAAACTGTTGGGAGCGGCTTGATTGACATAGAAATCGTGACCCCTGTGGTTATCTTGGGGGCGGTTTTGGGAGCCATATTGTGGAACATAATCACTTGGTATTTCGGGCTTCCGACCAGTTCTTCGCACGCTTTGATAGGTGGTTATGCCGGAGCGGCCATGGCAAAGGCAGGGTTTGGGGCAATAATTTTATCGGGTTGGGCAAAGATTTTTATTTTTATGATTGCCGCGCCTTTGATCGGACTTGTGCTTGGACAAATTTTTATCACTGCGAGCACATGGATAATTTATAAAGGCAAATTTGCTCCGAATTCCGTGAATAAATGGTCAAAAGTACTGCAAATTTTTTCTGCGGCTTTATACAGTCTTGGGCATGGGGGAAACGATGCGCAAAAAACCATGGGAATAATTACAAGTTTGCTTTTTTCCGTGGGGATGATTCAATCATTTGAAGTTCCACTCTGGGTGGTGCTCATCGCGCATTCTGCCATCGCTCTGGGGACGTTCAGCGGGGGATGGAGAATTGTCAAAACCATGGGGCAAAAAATCGTCAAACTTCGCCCGATCGATGGGGTGTGCGCCGAGACAGCCAGCGCTGTCAGCATTTTTGTTTCCACTTATCTCGGAGTGCCGGTGAGTACCACGCATGTCATCACCGGCGCGATTTCCGGTGTGGGGTCAGTCAGGAGAATTTCTGCCGTGAAATGGAATATGACTTTTCAAATTGTTTGGGCGTGGCTTTTTACCATCCCTGCAACGATTTTT
>Ga0247841_10012148_pt1 | contig 11287 bp, 17 predicted proteins | sample LaCruzMarch2015__2_FD_192410 | JGI IMG/M metagenome (GOLD analysis project Ga0247841, IMG submission 192410) | Freshwater microbial communities from meromictic Lake La Cruz, Castile-La Mancha, Spain - LaCruzMarch2015_18m | ecosystem: Environmental > Aquatic > Freshwater > Lake | place: Spain...
CAAGCCGTTCTTTTATTATTTCGGGGAACGGGGCGCCGCCAATGTGACCGCCTGGACAAACCCAAGGAATCCGGCCGGATTTGTTACCGGCTTGAATGTCATTCTAACCGGCTGGAAAATCAATTTAGAGGGGTTAAAATAATGCCTACACTATGGGAAAAATTCCCCGGCGTCGCTCGCATTGACGAAAAAGTAAATATTTTTCCAATCTGCTGCAGATTTAGCGCGCCCCTTTTTGCGGGCCGCTTTCAATTCACAAAACAACCTATTTTTGCTTTCCGCGGATCCGCCGGGGAAAAGTTTGTATTGGATGGCTGCACGCTTGCTTCAAATGTTGACCAGCTGACTTTCAATAATTCTTTGGATGCGCTTTATAATCAAGGCGCCTTTTCCCTGGACATTCAACAAGCTGGAAACGGGCACACCGTTACCCTCGCGCCTTTCCGCTTTTCAGCATTCAACCAAGGATCCGAATTTTCCGCCAATTGGGGCGCCAATGCCACAAACAACAACCAAGAAGAGTTTAATCTAATTCTTGACGGCGCCCTGATTCAATCCCCGGCCATTATTGCCGCGGGCCTTGTCACCGTTGATATTATTGTAACCGCTAACATTTACCGAGTAAAGCAAGATTTACTAAGGGGCTAAAAATGGACGTTCTAAAAAGACTTGTCAAGAAAAAGCGCTTTTGGGTGACTCTCGCGGGCGTTGCAACCGCGGGCGGATATTTTGCCGCCGGCGATATTAAAGGCGCCGTAACTGTTTTAGGATCCATTCTAGTGGGTAACTAATGGCAGACCTTACCCCGGCGCTTGAGAAAACGTTAAAATGGGAAGGTGGCTACACCGTGGACACCGGCGGAAAAACAAAATTTGGAATTTCACAGAAAGCCTATCCAAATTTGGACATTCCTAATTTAACTCTTGACCAGGCCAAAGAGATTTATAAGCGCGACTATTGGAATCGGATCCAGGGCGACTATATCAAGAGCCAAAAAACCGCGGCCGCGCTTTTTGATTATGCCGTAAATGCCGGCGTTTCTGCAGCCATTAAAGCCGCGCAAACTGTTTTAAAACGCCGTGGCTTTCCGGTATCCATTGACGGGAAAATAGGCGCCGCTACTTTGGCCGCTATTAACGCTACGGGCGATATTTTAGGCGACCTGGTAACACAGGAGCGCGTAAACTTTTACGAGCGCCTAGCCAAAGGAAACCCGGCAAAGTATGGAATCTATTTAAAGGGGTGGCTAAAAAGGGCAACCAGTTTTTTTTCTGAAGGCCGGCCGGTATTGGCCGCCCGTCCGATTTTGAAAAATCCGCTATTTTGGGGCGCCGCCGGCGTCGCTATTTGGTGGATTACTAAGTATAAGTCACAACGTTAAAAGGGGCACAACATGGAAGAACAAACAGAGCCGCGGCAAACTGAAAAGCGCGAAACGCGCGACGAAAAAAGAAACCGCGTTATAGAAGAAAAAATTTCCCGTCTCCGGGAAATCCGCGGAATGGCTTTAGAAGAAATTACGGGCTACGTGTACCGGGAAACGTGGGAGGGCGGCCGCCAAGCATTGCCGCCCGTGGAAGAAATTTTATTAGATCATGAAATTGGTTTAAGGTATGGCCCTGGTAAATATATCGTAACCTATCATTTAATTTTAGATGATGGATCCAGGAAAATGCAGACAGAACGCTACAACATAGGGCCCGAATATACCCAGCTCCATTTAGACGACTGCAGAGCAACCGGGCGCCGTTCATTTATTGACGGCGCCGCTATGGTAGCCGGCGCGCCCCGACCAGGGCCCGGAATCATGGATTTTTTGAATGAAGACAAGGCAAAAGGTTTACTGGCAATTGCGGGCGTGTTAAAAATGATTCTTGGGGGGAATGGTGCCCAAGGTGACCAGGTAGAAACCCTCAAAGCCGTTTTAGATGGAAATAATAAGGTACTCGCGGCCGCGCTGCAGGGGCGCGGCGGATCCGGCGGAATGCCGCCCGAATTGATAACCTTACTATTTGACCGGGCGACAAAACCGGAAAAGCGCGAAAATCCAGCCGGTCTTTTACGAGATCAAATTGATCTATTCAAAGAAATTCAGGTTTTAAGTAATCCGGCTGCAGCTGCAGCGCAGAGAGCTCAGGAAGATGAGGAAGAGGAAAGGAGCCGCCACCCTATGCAAAAAATGATTGAAAAAGCGCTAGAGTACTTGCCGGGCCTTTTGGAAAAATTCAATGGGAATGAAACCGCGGCCGCGCAACATCTGAAAAAAACGAATTTTCTAGTTAGTAGCTATCTCAAAAAACCAGACGTGGCCCGCGCATTTTTTGACGCCGTGGCACGAGATCATGGCGCCGACGCCGCCGCACGTTGGGCCGCCGGTTTTGGCCTTAATGCTGCACAGTTTCAAACACAGAGCGCCGCGCCCGGCGTTATTCAACTATAAGGGGTTTTTATATGATCCGATTCTATAAGACTTTTAATTTCACTATTCCAGCCGTTGCCGGTGATGCGCAGCCGGTGGATTTAGTCCCAAACTTTGGAAATTTTTTTGGTATGCTTGCCCCTGAGTTTTTCATTGAAGGGAATAGCGATTTACTAGAAGGTATTGGCCTGGAATCTAACGCATTTCTTCAAAGTTACCGAGTAACTTTTCAAGGTGCCATAGGTTTAAGACCTTCTAGCGCTGCAATGGTCAATGGCCGAAATCAAATTGAAGTTTTAACCGCTGGAAAGGCGCCCGGCCAAATCCCTATTTTCTGGCTTGATTCTGAGTATCATGATTTAATGCTCTCTTTGATTACGGATCCATATTCAACAAGCGACACACACGCGCCCCAGGTTTCCTACAATCCGCCGACGGATCCAATAGTTTTGTACCTGGACACTCGAAATATTCAGCCGCTTTACTTAGGCCAAAGCGCTACTTGTGTCCTTGAATTAGTTTTCACCAATCAATCTATAGTTTAAGGGGCGGCGCATGTCTGATATAAATGATGGAACTGATATTTATTTGAGCGGCGCCGGCGGCGGCGGATCCGGGGTTCAATCCATTGGAGCCGGTACCGGGATTACTATAGATTCGACGGATCCGCAAAATCCAATAGTAGAGTCAATTGGCCTTGTTATTGTAAATCCAGGTGACACCGCGGAAGATTTGGAATCCAAACTAACCGCGCAGCCGGAAGGCCCGGTAAAAATCCGGCGCTATGATAAATCCCCAGGCGTCAAGGCTTTAGAGATAGAATCTAATTTGGTGGAAGGAACCAATATTACTTTCACGACGGGCCCCGGTGACTCCCTGCAGATTAACGCGGCCGGCGGCGGCGGCGGCGTGGTTGTATCCATTGGTACGGGGATTGGGATTAGTGTAAATGAAACAGACCCCGCGAACCCATTAGTTTCTAGTGATGGATTGGTGGCAATTAAAGCCGGGGACATTCCAGAATTTTTAAACGACAAATTGACGGCGGGCGCAAATGCTCCGGTTAAAATCGTTGAAACGACGCCGGGCGGCGGATTTTTTAGAAACACTCTTGAATCTAATTTGGTAGCCGGAACGGGAATTACTTTAGCCGGTGGACTTGGCGGAACGTTAGAAATTAGCGCGCCGGGCGGCGGCGTGATTAGTTCGGATTATGGAATTGCAACATTTGAGCCGGCCCTTGCACGTTCTGGACTTGCCATTCCTAACGTTAATGCGGGCGGCGGATCCGTTTTAGCTACTTATACATTGATTCCAGCTAGTTTTATTTGCAGAAATCTATCATGTTTGATTAAGCAAACCGGCGGCGGGAATATCATACTTGCAATCTATAACGCAGCCGGCGCACTACTCGCGCGCACCGCTGCAGCGGCCCCAAACGTAGCCGGTATTTTTTCGCGTCCAATTGCTTTTGACGGCGCCGGCGCTGCATTGACTGAAATCACCTTGACGGGCGGCACCGGATACTATTTGGCCCTTTGGGGAAACACTGCAACAAACGGCGCGCAATTTTACGCCGTTGACGCTGGAACAACATTTGGAGCAACTCCATATTTAGGATGGATTAGGGATAACTCTGCAGCTATTCCCGTTTCTATTGCGTCGGGATCAGAGTCACAAGTAAGATTTCAAATTTTAGCAAAGACGTAAAAAAACATGAATACTCAAATTTTCTGGCAAAGTGCCCTAGATAGTACTATCACCGTCGAATCAAGCGCGCAAGCGCTACAGCTGGCACAAGAAAACCCGGAGGATCCGCGCTTTAGGACGTGGATCCAGATTTTAAAGGTGGTTTAATGTGTCCGATGATTTACACAGTGCCGCCCATGTTTCACTAGATAGCCGGCTGCAAAAGCTGGAAAGCTCTATCCTGGAAGTGTCAAGCTCATTAGCAAAGCTAGAAGGGCGCGTGTTTAGCGCGGCAGCTATTGGCGCCATACTCGCGGGCGTCGTGGTAAATCTGATAAAGTGAGTAAATGAGAAGCGCCCCGGTTTTACCCAGGGCGCCGAGCTTTTGCTAGGACGTGGTTTCTAGCGTGACATTTCAAAAATACGCTCTTTAGGGTGCCCCGTCAAGGGGCTTTTTTATTTTCCAGAAATGGAAAAAAATATTTAAGAAAAACCCTTTTCTTCTTTGGTGATTAGTGTACTTTTTCCCTTGTAACCCGCTCCAATGTAAGGAAATAGAAAAAAATATTTCCAAAATTGGAAAAAGTTATAACTTTAGGCCTAGTTTGTAAGGCTGAGAGCTTTAGGGCAGCCGTGGAAATCCGTAAATCGTGTTATGAAAAACGTTGGATAGCTTGGATGCGACAAAGGGAAGAAACATTCCCAGCGCGCCCCAGGTGACAAGACGAGAGCGACTAAGGCGGGCGCTAAATGGTTTATAGTCCATTTAGCGCCGGGGGGATGTTGACGGGTTGACGGGCGACCGACAAAACGACCAACAATCCCCCCCTTTCCCCAGGATGGAAAATCCTTTGGGGGGAGGGGGGGACGTCTCCGGGAATCGGGGAACTCTCTCTAAAACGACTAGCGCGCGGAATTGGCCCGGCGTCCACCCCTTTCCAAAACTATGCTTTCCCCCGCTGCTATACTAGCGGGCGGGGGAAACGGGAAAGGGGGGCGCCAATGATTCCCCGGCGCAGCGGGGCCCCTTCCTATCAAGGACGCGCAAAGCAAACGACCGGAGCGAAGCGCGGAATTGATAGGAAGGGCGCAAGCCGGGCCAGCAATGTGAGCAAACCCACACACTTCAATAAAGCGCGACTAGAAAAAAACTTTTCTAGAAAAAAATATATATTGGATGTACACTTTAAAGCCGGAAGGCAAAAGGGGCACCAATGGAAAAACTTACAATGGATTCTCTATCTAAATCAATAAAGAACGCAAGGGCCGAAGGCGTCACAGATTATTACTTAGGAAAAACGATAAATCAAAACCCGTACAAAGATTTAAAACCTTCAATGTTGAATATGACATTAGGCGAATGCTGGAAGGAAGGATTTAAGAGCGGGAAATTATTAGTCAAGGCTTCAAACAAACTTGAAAAGGGGCGCCAATGATTCAGCCGATTGGAACCGCAGACAGTTTAACTACAATGATTGAAAAAGCAATCCAGGAAGATTTAAAGCGCCGGGATAATGAAATTTTGGAATATCATTTTAAATGTTCCAATTGCCAAAGTTTAGCGGCAGCATGTAGTCCAAGATTCTTTGAAGCTGGCAAACTGAAAAGATACTGCAATATTTGCCATAAGTGGACATTCTTCAATAAATGTATGGCGGCGCTATGATTAGAAAATCTAAATACTACCAATGTATGCAATGCGGGGAAAAAAAATTAGTGATGCTTTCAAACTTTTGGAAGTGGACTACTCTTTTTTGTAGCCATTGTGAAAAACTATCTGATTTTGAAATAGTCACAAAGAAAAAGAAGGTTATCTAATGAGTTTAAAACTAGGATCCGTGTATATGTCCGAGCAAGTCTATAAAGACTTGAAAGATTTATACTCTAAACACAATATGGTAAAACGTTCTGGCATATGCTCGCGCATATTTGAGGAAGGTTTAAAACTTGCCAAGAAAGGCCAAGTAAATTTCCATGAATCAAAACCCGTGAAACAAACAACTAAAAAGAAGGTTACAACATGAACAAAAACACAAAAGAAACGGCGCCCAGAGAAACTAGCGAAATCCGCTTAAAATTTTTGGAGGATCCAGAATTACTTTTACAAGTTGCCGGCGTCGCAGCTGAAACGGCGGAATCAATCCAGGATATTCCTCTACAAATTGAGCTACTTTCCCGCGTAACACTTGCAAAATCTTTTATAAGTCTGCAGCATGGAAAGGCAAGTTTTGACCAAGCAACCTTTGAAAATGTTTGGCGCTTTCTTACCTTACAAGTGGACGCGCCGACGGAAAATCCAAGTAAATAGACTGAAAATCAGTCTCAAAGTCTCATGAATTGAGACAAATCAAGCGCAAAATTAGCCAAAAATGGCAAAATTGAGCAAATTTGAAGGATTCTAGATTTTTCTGGAATCCTTTTGAATTTTGGATATATTTAATCCATGCAAGCGCGCTTGATTCAAAGGCCCTTAAAATCCGCCCAGGACACCGCGGCGGAAATGGCCAAGATAGTGAAATCCTATTCAAGCGATTTGAAAAGCAAATCAAAATGGCCCCTTCCTAAGTTTTTCCGATTCGTGGCCCAGCTGGACTTCAAACCGGATCCAGCCGGGCACGAAAGCATTTCCCGCCCTGGTATATCTTTAGATAAATCATGGCCCTGGCGGGATTGTGACGACAAAAGTATTTTGATTGGATCATGGCTTTATGAAAACCGGATTCCCTTTTTTTTCCGCGCTACTTCAAAGCGCCGCGACGGTTTACTACATCACGTTTTTCCCGTTGCAATCATAAATGGCCGGGAAACTGTTTTGGATGCAACCTATAAAACCGGGCAAATCGGAAAAATCGACACCAAAGTTTCAAACATCGTAAACCTAACCGGGGCGATAATGCAGCAACCTACACTAAATATTTTTCACGGCGATGAAACCGAAGAATTAAACGGTTTCTTTTCTCGAATCAAGAGAAAAGCAAGGAAAGGCGCAATTCGAGCCGCCCGCGTCAATCCTGGCATTTTTGTAGCTAGTGAATTGATCCGCGCGGGCGGGGATCCGCGCAAAGTGAAAATTTCCAGATATGAGCCCCTGCAGGTGGCTCGCAAAGTAAACCCGCTTTCCGGCCCTTTTAAGAGCCTCGCGCGCAAAGCTAAGAAAGTATCCAGGAAGGCTAAAAAAGTTTCTCATAAGGCGCTATCAGTTCCCGGCGTCCGGGCTTTTGTGCAATCCACCCCGGCCGGATCCGCTCTATTGAAGATTGGGAAGGCCCTGGACAAAAAAGCGCAAAGCTTAACCGCTAATATTGAAGCTGCAGATACCCAGCTGCAGCCGGTTGAATCCAGCCGCCCTAAATGGCTCATTCCAGCCGCCGCCGGCGCCGGCGTTTTAGTTTTGGCCCTGGCACTAAAACGGAAATAAAACATGGCAGTCAAAAAAATTACGCCAATGGAATACGCGATTTTGAAGCGCAAGGGAAAAACAAAAGGGAAGGTTTTTGTAGTTACCGCGCGCCCTACAATCAAGAGCAAGCCGGCCCCAGCTGCAGCCGCCCGCGTCCAAGTGACCCCGGCCGCCTGGTCAAAGATCCAGACCAAACCGGCCCCAGCTGCAGCCGCGCGCATGCAATTTACACCGGCCGCCCTGGAAACAGTCAGGGCCGCCGCCCAATCTACGAACACAGAGGTTAATAAAATGGTAACTTCTTTTGATACTTCTAAAATCAATCAAGCCGCCGCCGCTGATATTAGCGCCGAGCTTGACCAAGTGGAGGCCCCTGGCATGGAGAAGAAAAAAATTCTTATGATTGGCGCCGCTGCAGCCGCCGCCGTGGGTGCGTACCTTTATTTCCGCGGTAAGAAATAATGACAAGAGCGGCGGCCCTGAAAATCTGTAATAGGCTACCGGGTGCCCCTGGTAGGGGCCGCCGCTTTTCCCAGGCCGCGCAAAAAATTAACCTTCCTGTTACTTTAGGATTCATTCCCTTCGTTGCCGCCGCTATTTATCTTTCAATCAAAGAGAGCCAAGCAGATAAAAAAATCTTGGATGCATTTGATAAAATCTATCCTAACTGGCTGCAGTCTATTGGATCCAGCCGCGAAACGGCGCTTGAAATTGTACGGGCCGCCGTCGCGCTATATAAAGCCGGAATGAGTAGAGATAGATCCAATGTGAAAAACGTTCGCGACGCAATAAAAGCGAAACTTTCAAAAGTAGATTCTTTGCAGATTACAAAGACTTTACTTTTCTTGGAAGGAATCACAAAATCAAATTTTCCCGTTCTTTTTGATTACATGACCCCGGCCGGCCGCACCGTTGAAAGCTACAAAAGCGCAGCCGCGCAATCAATACAACAAACGGCGCAAGATATTAAAACAAGCGCCCAGGATACCATTAAGGAAGCAGCCGCAACAATTACCGATGTTTTGCCCTGGTATGCAAAGCCTAAAGTTTTGGCCCTGGCTGCAGCCGCCGCCGCCGCCCTTTGGTACATTACAAGCGCTAAAAATGTTTTTGATATGATCCGCCCAGGCTACAAAAAAAACCCAGTACCGGTCAATAGTATCAAGGAATTAAAGCGCGCCGCCGCCCGTAAAATGTATAAGGTTTTTAACGACAAAGAACCAAAGAAAACTTTATCTATCCCACACGTGGACGCCGACGAACTAGCACACTTGGGAAGCGCTTTAGAGATTGGATACAAGTCTAAAAAGTGGACGGGAAAACCTGAAAACTATTTGCACAAATTTGGGAAGGGCGTAAAACTCTACGCGACCCCAGACGGAAAATATTTAGTTATCGGCGGCGGAAAAATGGACATTCAAGAAAACGGAATCAACAACTAACAAAGGTTAATCATGAAAAAGAAAGCCAAGAAAAGCCGTAAGGCAGCGCGCAAGAGCTACGTATCAAACCCAGCCAAAAAGCGCAGCCGCCGCCGCTACAAATCCAATCCAGGCCGCCCAGCCTCACGCCGTCGTTACCGGAAGAATCCGGGCGACTCTACCAAGGACATCGCGATTCTTGGAGGATCCGCTCTTGTTGCCGCCGTTGCCGGCCCAAAGCTAGTTGGAATGGCTCCAATTCCCGTACTAATGCAAAACCTGGCCATGATTGGCGCGGGCGCCGCTCTTGCAATCATTGGCCGCCGCAAAACCGCCGCCGTTGGTGCCGGTATTGGTCTGGCCATGGCCGGCGCAAGACGAGCCCTTCTTAATGAATTTCCAATGCTCGCGGGTGATGAGGAACTGACCCAGGAAGAGCAAGGCCAATTGATTGAGCAATTGAGCGCGTCAAGCGATTTCGACGAATACGGAAATGAAACCATGAGCGGCCCGCTTTCCGGCCCGCTTTCCGGCGCCCTTTCTGGCATGCAAGCCGCGGCCATGTAATCCAAATCAAAAACACCTTTTCACACAAAACCAAGGAAACAAAATGGACATTCAGACAGTAGCAAGCCCAGCCGCAAACGTTCAAACTTTTGGCCCAGGTGGTCAACGATACGCGGCTAACTTAACCGGCGGTTGTATCCTCATCACCGGCACCAAAGATCAAAGTTTCTTTGACATTGCAGAAAGCAGCCCCGCAATTTGGGCTAAGGCATTAACAAATCTGAAAGAAGCTGGAAAGATTGGAAACTCCATGACATTCCAGGCGCTGCAGTATGGAATCCGCTTCATTAAGTTTGACGGCACCGTGGCAACCGCTGCAGAATTGGCCGCGCTTAATGCGTACCTTGGCGCCTCGCGCGTTGAATTGTATGTTGGCTCCAATCAAACAAAGGTATTTGAGCTTGATTTGGCTCATTTGCTGAATGTTGTGAATGGCGCATCAGCTGACGCCACAAGTGTTTTGGATCCTGTAAATATGGCCGCTTGGATCAATCTTCCTGGCGAACTAATCCAGGGCCTTGCACCAAATACGGAAATCTCCGGGCGCCTTCTTTGCAACATTCCAACGGGAACGCCGGCTTCGATTTCCACAATTGACCCCGCCGCGCCTAAGTGGGCTTTCAAGTTTGTAATGGCTGGTATCAAGCAAACCAAGTAAGAAAACGCGGGCCCCGGATCCGCCGGGGCCCCTTTTTTCACTTTCAATTTATGAGGTTTTGAAATGATGCAAGCAATTAACGCGCAGAACGCGCCCGCGCTCAAAGCGCAGATTGAAGAAAGCCAAAAATACCGGCGTCAATATGACTTCACACGCCGTTTTATTGCCAAAGCCGGCCAAAAGGGAATGGACACTATCCCAATGCCGTCGGAAGGTGATTTCCAGCTGGAAGGCTACAACCTGGAATATCAAATCCAGGCAGACAAGGCCGAAACTATCTTTATCCGTTTCCGTCAACAAGACGGGGGAAAAAGCTGGTCAAATGATTTCATTCCTATTCGTTCCATTGCGACGCCGGGCCGCCGTGATGCAACATACCCGGGAATCCGCTACGGGCACCGCCTATTTTCCGCCTATGTTCGCGCGAATGATAACATTCAAATTGAATGGGACAATTCAACCGGCACAGAGGATTTAGAAGTGTTCTGCACTTTTACCGGTTTCATGTGGTACAATTTCAAGTAATCAATTAAGGCGCATATTATGAAAATGATAGAACCGGATTTCAACATTTTTCTAAATAATCTGTTATCTAAATTTGCTTTTGACGCGGGCGCCGTGGCAGTCTTGACGCAAGCCGGGGCAGCTGCAGCCGTAAATCAAAAAGAATGTATTTTGATGATGGATTATAGTTTAGTTTTGGATGTTGCCGCGCCGATGAAATCCCAAACTAAAACAATCAATTTTGAACCGGGCTATCATTTTTTTCTAACCGCAATTTCGGCACGTTGTAACAATTTTTCAACATTTGACGGAACTCCAAATTTTCCGCTTTTGTCTATCCAAGATGCATATTCTAACCGCCAATTTTTCGGCGGCCAAATCAATGCGGGCCTTCCTAACGAAATGATAAACGCGGAACCAATCCAAAATGGATTTGGGCCCGGCTCGCAGCTGGTAGGATTTGCAATAGATCCGCCTAATGTTATCACAGAGCCCAAGCCGTTCTTTTATTATTTCGGGGAACGGGGCGCCGCCAATGTGACCGCCTGGACAAACCCAAGGAATCCGGCCGGATTTGTTACCGGCTTGAATGTCATTCTAACCGGCTGGAAAATCAATTTCGCGGGGAT
>Ga0247841_10012149_pt1 | contig 11287 bp, 13 predicted proteins | sample LaCruzMarch2015__2_FD_192410 | JGI IMG/M metagenome (GOLD analysis project Ga0247841, IMG submission 192410) | Freshwater microbial communities from meromictic Lake La Cruz, Castile-La Mancha, Spain - LaCruzMarch2015_18m | ecosystem: Environmental > Aquatic > Freshwater > Lake | place: Spain...
GCTCGATCGTCCCCTTAAGATCATCCTGTTTTTTTATTGTGCCGCGTATCCTACTTATTCTGATAGCCGCGCTCCAGAGGCTATCATAAGGCTTATCTGTTTCGCCCTGAATAGTATCTTTAGTAACCGCGACAGCTCCCAAAGCCCCTGCTGCTCCCCCAAGCACCAAAGGCAGGCAGCCTAAACAACTGCTAGACAAAAAAATAACCACCAGCAAATTCAGGATTATCTTTTTCATTTTACTTCCTTTTTTGAAAATACCTTTATAAAACAAAGCGAAGCCAGCCCAATAATAATTCCCCAGGAAACGGTTAAGAATACCCAACCACTAAAATTCATCTGATTTTTTCTCCTTGTAACTTTTTCTTTCGCCAGGCAATCCTGACTAGGGCCGCCAGGGTTAAGAAAATCACTGCCAGGCCTATCCTTGTAGCCACAATAAACGGCCGGTCAGCGCAAGATATATTTTTCATAAATATTATAGGCAGCCACTCCTGCCAAAACCACATCCCTAAAATAATAAACAAAAACAAGGGGGTAATATACTTAATAATAAACTTATAAACCTTTGGTATCCGCATATCCGCGCCTTTATGTATCTCATCCCAGGCATTATCCATCCCGAATACCCAGACAAAAAGTACCGTCTCGATAGTGGCAAACAGAACCAGAAAAAAAGTCCCTCCCCAGAAATCCAGCTCATCAACCACTCCTCTGCCTAAAAAGAAAATTGCCGGCTGGCAGAGTAAAAAGGAAACCACGCCGAATATCGATACCGCTTTTTTCCTGTTAATATCAAACTCGTCTTCCAGGAATGCTATGGCCGGCTGGGCCAGCGACACAGAAGAAGTTATCCCCGCCAGAAACAATAAAAAGAACCAAAAGAATCCCAATATTGCAGCCAGGGGCAACTTATTCAAAACCAAAGGCATGGTCACAAAACCCAAATTAAAAACCCCTGAACGGGCGATTGCCTGCAAATCTGCCTGGCCGAAAAAAACAAATGCCGCCGGAATGATAATACTTCCGCCCAGGATAACCTCGGCAACTTCATTGGTGCTTGCGGCGGTAAGCCCGGAAAGCACCACGTCATCGCCCTTAGAAAGGTAGCTGGCATAGGTAAGGATGACTCCTATGCCAACGCTTAAAGTAAAAAATATCTGGCCGGCTGCCTCAAGCCATACCCGCGCCGACTTTAAAGCGGAAAAGTCGGGGTTCCATAAGAATCCAAAGCCGTTAGAAATATTCAATTCCGGCCGGCTCAAATCCGGGGTACCTAAAGTTACAACCCTGAATAAAAGTATCAGCCCGAACACGAACAAAAGCGGCATCGCCCATTTGCAAAGTTTCTCTATCCCGCCTTTTATCCCGTAATAAATCACCCAGATATTTAAGGCAAAGGTAATCAGAAAAAATATATAGGCAGTGCCCAGGCCGTTAAAATACTGGTTATGTTCCAGCCCCTGAAAACCCCGCAGGAAACCCTGCATTGCCGACTGCTCGGTTATCGCGCTATAGTTGCCGGTAAGGGCAAAAAAACTATAAGCCAGGGTCCAGGATTCAATAAAAGTGTAATAGATAAATATGACCAGCGGCCCGAAGATACCGATAACGCCAAAGTATTTAATAAAACGGTTTTTCTGCCAGATACTGTGAAATATCCCCGGGGCTGTGCCATGCTCAAAGCCGCCGCCATAACGGCCCAAGGTCCATTCGATCCACATCAACGGTATGCCTAGCAGGAATAGAGACACAAAATAGGGGATCATAAAAGCGCCGCCGCCATTGGTAGCGGCCTTGGCGGGGAAACGTAAAAAATTACCCAGCCCGATGGCAGAGCCGGCTACCGCCATGATGATCCCTAACCGCGAACCCCAATTATCCCTCTTTTTTCCCTGCTTCACTTGAGCACCTTAAGTCTTTATTCAACGAAATCCCGCCCGAGCCGACTAACACTTAACATCGTTTGCGAGGCGGGAAAACCAATCCTCTAGCTTATCCAGCGTTTTAGTGATTTCCGGGCTTAAAGCATCTCCGAAAGCGATACTCTTCGGCTGAATAATTAAAATTATTATATCCAGCTTTAAATTATTTTTCAAGTAGTTAATGGTCAAAAGGATGGAGGCATTATGGGTGGAGAATAGATTAGCAGTTTTCAAACCATTTGTTTCAATTACCCTGAGCTCGCCGGGTTGGCCGTTAAAATCAACCGCGTCAATAATAATGACATTATCAGGCCTTTCAGCGACAATCTTTCCCAGGTAATTTTCCGGAGACTGGCCTGCATCATAAACAAGATAGGGGACCTTATCCTTAAGGCGGGAGGCCAAAATAGAGCCTATTCCGTCATCGCTACGCAGATTGTTCCCAATACCTAAGATAACAACTTTGCCCTTCAGGTGTGCCTTCAAATCAGCCAGCATTTTTACATAGCGCTTAAAGCTTCCTGAATCAAAGGTAAGATGCCGGTCAACTCATCCTTAGTCAACCTGCCAAGTTTTGCAAAGCTAAATTCACCGTTTCTATCCTTGACTTCTCTTACTATCTGCAGCTTCTTGGGCCCATTATTATAAGAATAGACGCTTACCACTACCTTACCTGCTTCATTCTCCCAGAATTTTGTAAACAACTGTTCATCTAAACTGCTGTCATACGGCATAACTTCCTCCTTTTTAGGCTAAACCTTGCAAATATTAATTTAAAATTTCTTCCCATGACGATAAGGGCGGGTCTTATTGTATGCTATCTTCTTAAGGAGGGCTTTTTCTAAATCAATCTTCCTTGCGCCGCAATAATCAAATATACGGATACAACAATCCGCCAACTCTTCGGCGATATCTTCTTTCTTACCGTGATTGCGCATTGCTTCAAGGGCCTCAGAGAGCTCCGAATGCATAAGAGCAATCAGCTCACCATCGTTACGCGGGTCTTCCCACCATCCCTTTTTCCTGGCGACATGATGGCACTCCTTGATAAACTCATTTACCTTCTTGGCCTTATTTTTTGTCTTCTTTTTTATCATTGGTTTCCTCTTTCTCTTCTTTACCCTCCAAAGCATTTTCTAACCTCTCAAAAAACCTCGTGCCTATTAATTCCTTGGCAAAAGTACTCGGCGAAGATACCTCAACCTGGGTATTATTGGCATCCAGTTCTTTAAAAAAGACGCCTACCACAGTAGTATCTTCCTGGGAAAGATATACCGCCACTAATTTTTTGTTTTTGTCCTCGGCGTACACACAAGTCCCCATATGTTTTAAGACCCTCAAGGCCTTATTATAGCAGATATCGTATCCGTAATTAAAGGTTTTGACCATGGCGCTCTTACGGTTATCCTCAATGGCCTTTGTGGAGATACCGGCAAACCCCTTGATCCCTTCTTTAATATTTGCACAACCGGACAGTAAAACCAAAAGCATCAGTAATATTTTTAGATTTCCCCCTAGCTTCCCCATCATGCCTCCTTTTTCTTCGTTTATGACCTGCCAGATTTTATCCAGGTTCTTCCGGGCCTCTGCTTCGCCCCTGGCGGCAAACTCTTTTGCCTTATGCAGCTCCAGCCAATGCAATCCCGACGTATCAGGATGCAACACGACATCCGCCAACATCGCCTCTCTCTTTACCATTTCCGACTGCATCAGCTCAATACTGCTGAATATGATCTCCAGTATATTACTTTTCAGGCTGTCCCTGAAATATTGCCTGAAATTAAACCACTCTTTCCTCTTAAGCGCTCCGGGCACTTCCATGGCAAACTGTTCTTTTAACTTTTCATATTGCCTCAATATATCTTCCCTGGAAGGGGTCACATTGACGGCGATTATCTTTTTCACCCCCATTTTAAACAATGGTTCTGTCGGCAAAGGATTGATCACCCCTCCGTCAAGAAGCGGCTCTTCCTTAAATTTAAAAGGCCTAAAGACTCCGGGCATGGCGCAACTTGCCATAATCGCATCTACAAGCAAGCCTTTGTCCAAAACCTTTGTCTCTCTTTTTTTAACATCGCTGGCAATAATCTTTAAGGGAAGCCTCGTGTCATAGAATGTTTTGTTTCCCAGGTATCTCTTTAAGAAATTATAGAGCTTATTGCCTTTTATAAATCCCAACAAGGGGAAAGTCAGGTCTATCATGCTCCAGATATATTTCGGCTCTTTGAATTCCCTGGCAATCTCCAGTATTTCGCTGCTGGAGCGGCCGGTCACCCAGAGGCTGGCGATAAGCGCGCCGATACTGGAGCCACAGATAACATCAATGGGGATTTTTTCTTCTTCAATTACTTTCAATACCCCGATATGGCAAAAGCCATATCCCACCCCCACTCCCAGCGCTAACCCCACATAGCAATCGCCGACCTGACGGGAGATCCTTCTTATGGCCTTGGCATATTCGGAGTCCTGCTCATCCAGGACCAGCCTGTCGGATGCGCCGAACTCCATGCTCTTGGGCAAAGTTGCGAATACGGGGTGATCCAATAACCCCACCTGCTGTTCGGAAGTTAACTTCGAAAATTTATATTCGTTTATAATAACTCTGATTTTATCATCCTGAAAAAGAAATTCCGATTTGAGCCTTTCTATAAGATGGTGCGTCCTCTTCAAATCTATGGTTTCCGGGCTGGTCAATATATGGATAAAATCCGACTGGTTCAATATGGTAAAAACAAAACGGTCCATAAGAGCAGGCAGATCCAGGAATATATAATGATAGTCATTGACCAGGAAGCAAAGGAAATCCACTAAGTTTTTTATGCAGGAATCATCTTCCGGGTCATACCATAAACAAATCAAATCTATGCCGAAGACATTTTTTACGGTAAAATCTTTTTTTGACCTGATGTTATCCAGGCAGGAAGCGGAGAGGTCGCAAACCGAATAATCGTCTTTTATGTTTAACCTCTGCGGTAAACTGTGGGTTTTATCTTTAGAGCATATATCTAATATGACTACCGACTTATGCGTCTCTCTTTTTACCCCGAGGGCCAGATTAAGCGCGTATATAGTCTTACCCGCCTGAGAATAAGAACTGAATACGGAAATGATGGTACTCTCAAAGATTGTTTTACGGTGTATATCCCTGTTTTTCAGGCGGCGGGATAAAGTCAGGCTCAGGTCAATTGCCAACCTGGGAATTTTATTCAGGATAAAACAGAAGTCTTCGTTTTTAATCACCAAAAGCATGCTGTCGTTTATGGCCCTGGCGGTTACGGAATGAGGGTCCCCGGTCAGAAGCGAAATAATACCGAAATATTTTCCCCGGTGCAGGTATTCTAAATCAACCTGATTGCCGTTCTCATCCTTGATATACACCAGGATCCTGCCTAATATGACGCAGTAAAAGGCGTCCGGGGGAGAAGCCTCCTGGTAAACCACCTGCCCCTTTTTATACTCAACAAAATTGCTTCTTTCCCTGATAAGCCCTCTTTCTTCTTCGCTTAATCCGGCGAATAAAGGGATCTCCTGTAATATAGAATCTTTGTTTATCACTTCCATTTTAGTTAAGCTGGTTGCTCTTGCAGATCAGGGAAAATTTCCTGGCGCTCTCCCTGATGGCCCGCTTATATGTATTGTAATCCACTTCAATCAGGCCAAAACGCGGGGAAAAACCTTTATCCCATTCGAAATTGTCCAACAACGACCAATAGATGTATCCCAAAACTTTAACCCCCTGCCCCATGGCAAGATGGACATTTTTCAGGTGTTCATATATATATTCCCACCTGGTATTATCATCATCAACGCAGATCCCATTTTCCAGGATAAATACCGGAAGGTTATATTTTTTCAGCTTCAGGAGCAAATCATATATTCCCCGCGGGTATATATCCCAACCCATAGTATTTTTCTTAAGCGGGTCATGGCCCTTCTTGCATACATCCATCAGCAGGTTATTTAAACCCCAGTTTTCCACCTCTATCAAACCCCTGGTGTAATAATTGACCCCGATAAAATCGAGGGCATCATTCCTGATAAGCCTCTCGATAAAATCGCGGTTAAATATTTTATCCCTCAGATAAACCGCAAGCCTGTTTTTTAAAGCCGGGTTACAGGCTACAAACGCCTGCATATTATGGGCGATGCTGACAGACGGAGAAGGCAATTTTTTTCTATTATAAATGCTATGGATCAGCCTGTAGGCTTTGATGTGCGAATTTGCCATATTATCTATTACCTTTTTAGCCTTTAAAAAGGACTTCTCCTGCGGAGGCCAGCTTCCCAGGATATAGGAATAGTAGGCATAGACCATGGGTTCATTTATGGTCACCCAATAATTAACTTTATCGCATAGGGCCTCTACCACCTTCTCTGCATAACGCAGGAAATACCCTTCTATTTTGCTGCACTCCCAACCGGATAATTTAGCCAGCCACAAAGGGCTGGTAAAATGGTGCAGAGTAACAATGGGTTCTATATTAAGCTGTTTCAGGGAAAGAATGACTTCCCGGTAGTGGTTTATTTCTTCTTCCACAAACCGGCCTTCTTCAGGCTCGATACGGCTCCATTCAATAGATAAACGGTGGGCGTTATGGTTAAGCTGGCCGGCCAAGGCAAAATCTTCTTTATAAAACTGGTAATGACGGCAGGCCTGGCCTGAAGCTTGCAGTAACCCCGCTCTTTTTTCCCATTCCCACCAGTCGCTGTTTATATTATTGCCCTCAACCTGGTGCGCGGAAGTCGCCGCCCCCCATAAAAAACCTCTTGGAAATTCAATCATGGGAGTATTATATCACCCGAAAATAAAAAATCCCAACATTTTGTTGGGACCTTTAAAATTAGCTGCCGATAAAGGCAGGCTGACCTGGAATCACCTTACCTTCGGCAACCCAGCTACCATGCCCAGAACTCTGGGTTTAGGTCTGAGGCTTTGCGCCCCCCGATTTCTCGAGGTTCGCCTTTATCGGCCAAATAAAGTATACAATATAACCGGCTGTTTTTCAAGCGCAGGAGATAAAAAAACCCCGCACTCTTCTCCAAGCGCGGGGCAAAATCTTAACTGAACTTTATACTTTATTATCTTTTTTTGGGTTGAGCTTCAACCAGAGGATTCAACTGGCTGCCTAATATCGTCCAGGTTTTAGTCCCTACCTTGCCGTCTGCCTTGAGGCCGTTTGCCTTCTGAAATTCCTCGATAGCCTTTTTGGTCATAGGGCCGGACTTACCATCAATCGCGCCGTTATAGAAACCTGCGTTCTTCAATGCCGTCTGTATCTCCTGAATCGTAGGTTTATAAGGCCCTGAAGGCGGTAAAGGTTCTAATTTTACCTGTGCCGTAGTTGCCTCTACTGCCGGTGCGGGCTGAGTAGCCTGTGTCTTAGCATCAGGAACTGCCTTAGTCTCGGTGGTAACCGTACTCAACGACTCCATTGACATCGGATCCTGCGTTTCTTCCATAGCAACTTCTTTTTTTCCGCAGCCAACTAAATAAACGGTTAATACTAATGCTAGAATAATAAATGCGTTTTTTTTCATAACTTTTTCACCTCCTTTATCATTGATTTTGTAGTTGTGAACCAGAATAATATTATTCTAATACTATTTAAGAAAAAATCAAACAAAACTTTGCTATATATTTTTTACTTCAGGGTATAGCGTATTTATGATTACAAAGAAGGCGGCGCAGATAACACCGCTGATCATAATGGTGAAAGTTACCCCGTAGGCCTGCGAAAGGCTTCCAGCAAGTAGATTGCCGAAAGGCATGAAGCCGGCAAAAGTAAACATAAACATGCTCATCACTCTGCCCCGGAAGCGGTCTTCCACGATAGTCTGCAACAGGGTATTTACCAGGGCCATGGCCATCACGCTAAACCCGCCTACCAGCGCCAGGACAAAAAGCGAAAACAGGTAATTCCTGGATAGGGAAAATAAAACTAATGAGACAGAGAATATGATCGAGGATACAACCAAAAGCTTGCCCTTATGTTTAAAGTTACCCAAACGGGCCAAGGCCAATCCCGCGATTAAAGCGCCGAAACCGGTTGAAGACATAAGCATTGCCAGGCCGTTAATGCCGACATGCAGAATATCATTGGCGACAATGGGCATGAGTATTACGTAAGGGATGCCGAATAAGCTGGATATGCCGACCATAGTGATTAATATTACTATCAAGCGGTTATCTTTGATAAACTTCAAACCCTCTTTTAGATCTTTCAGGGCGGTATTATTATTGTAGCCTTTATGGATGTGGTTTAATTTCACTGACAAAAGGGCGATTATTACTGCCAGAAAGCTTATACCGTTTATATAAAAACACCCGCTCATCCCGATAGTAGCAACAAGTATTCCGCAAAGAGCAGGCCCGATTATCCGGCTGGAATTAAAAGATACCGAATTAAGGGCAATGGCATTGAGCAGATGCTCTTTGCCGACTAATTCTACTACCATCGCCTGCCTGCTCGGGGCATCAAAAGCCATAACAATCCCGTTTAATGCCGCGATGACCATGATCTGCCAGGGCTGGATTAAGCCTGTTTGGGTCAATACCGCTAACAAAAAAGCTAAAACCATAAAAGCGCTTTGGGTGAAAAGAAGGATATTTCTTTTATTCATCCTGTCCGCTACCACTCCGCCAAACAAAGACAAAAGAAAGATCGGGATAGAACTTAAAAATCCTACTACCCCCAACAGGAACGCCGAATTGGTAAGCTTGAATATCAACCAGCTCTGGGCTACCGATTGAAGCCAGGTGCCTATGAGCGAAACAAACATGCCAAACCAGTATATCCGAAAAGTTTTTACCTTTAGAGAAGAGAACATCTTAAGATTTGATTACCGCTTCCCGGCGGCAACGGGGACAGAGGATTTTGATGCGGTCAGAACGCAAAAATTCCCATTCTTCTTTAGGCAGGATCTTTTCTTCCGAAGACAGATTCAGGCTTTTTAGATAAAACAACATGAGCGAAGCATTGGTAAATGTAAGCGGACCTAATCTTTTAGCCACCCATAATATCTGGTCGCGCGGGGCGATATTCTCGCCGCAACATCCGCAAACAAAAAATTCTTTTTCTATATCCTGTTTGAGGTCTTCTCTTTTTCCGGTGGTGGCCAAATCAAATTCGCGGGAAAGCATGATCCCTTTTTCCGTAGGGCAATTCGCCTGGCACTGTCCGCAGAATACGCATAAGTCCCAATGCACGGTCAATTTTCTTTTATCCTTTATATCCGTCATTTCTATGGCCTTAGCAGGGCAAACCTGGAAACAAGCGCCGCAGCCGATACAATCTTCTTCGTGGTACTCCGGCCTGCCCCTGAACCTTTCATAAGGATGGTGCGGCTGGTAAGGAAATTTAGAAGTATAAGGCCCCTTTATCAATGCCTTCACCGCTTCTCTTAATTCCCTTAGTTTAGGATACTTCATTTTTTATCCTCGGCATATTGGTCACAGACTGATTTCTCCCAAAGCTTAACTCCCGAACGATGCGCGCTTCTGGCTAAAACGTGGGCTGAAACAGGCGCGGTCAACATCAAAAATAAAATACATAACAGGGCTTTTATGCCGCAGGCAGTAAAACCTTTGTATAAGAATAACCCGAAGAGGATGCTGGAAGTCCCCAGGGTCACGCATTTTATCGAAGAATGCAGCCGGTTATATACGTCAGGGAATCTGACCAGGCCAAGGCAGCCAAAAAAATCAAAAAACAAGCCAATCACCACAAAAATCAATCCGGCTATTTCAATCATCGAACCGCCTTCCTTCCAGGTATTTACCTAAGGCCAGGATGGAAATAAAACTCTGCAAAGCCCAGGCAATACCGATATCAATGTACCAGTCCCTGCCGGTAGGAATCCCCAATATGGCGCAGAAACCTACGATCAATATACCTAAAATATCCAGCGCCGCCGCCCTGTCCGCGGCTGTGGGCCCGGCTAATATGCGGCAGAGGCAAAAAATCCCGCAAAGAATAAGGATGAAAAATGCCTTTTTTAAAAACACCGACTGCCATTCCAGTAACGACGGGATAGGCAAAAACAGAATCGCCCCGAATACAGCGGCTAATAAAAATAAACCGATTACCCAACGTAATCTTTTCATTCAAAAATCCTTTTTAATACCCGTTCAAATTTACCGGCGATCAATTCAGTGGCCTGCTCAATATTCTGGCTCTTTACATCCGCCCAATGAACGTACAAAATCCCTTTCTCTTTATCGATATCCACGGTCATTGTCCCGGGTTTAAGGGTTATGGAATTGGCCAAAAAAGTCAAAGCTAAATCCGAACGCAGGCTGGTTTTTATTTTGACGATGCCGGGATTAATCGGCAAGTCCGGATGGGCCACCCGGTAAGCCCCGTCTAAATTCGCCTTAACGCATTCCCAGATAAATAACGGTATGTAATAAAGGAACCAGAGAATATTTACTTTTTTCATCTTACCGCCCCGGATAACAAAACATCACTGGCCATTTTTAAAAAATTCCTGAATTCCGGCAGAAGCAGCAAACCGGCTGTAACACAAATGCCGGCCAGGATTACCATCGATAATTTCATGCTTAAAGGCACTTCTTTTATTTCCCGGAAAGCCGCGTCCAGCCTGCCCAGATAAGCAAAAGTCTGAAATTTCAAATAATAAGCCAGGGTCACAATGCTTACTAATACCGCGATAAGGGCAAAACCGAAATAGCCTGCCTGAAGGCTGGCCACAATAATAATCAACTTGCTCCAGAAACCGGCAAAAGGAGGAATCCCGGAGATGCTCATCGCAGCCAAAAATCCCGCAGCTCCGGTTACCGGCATTTTAGTACTTAAGCCTCCTAACTTATTTAAGCTGCGCGTGCCACAGGAATATTCAATTGCCCCGGCATTCAAGAATAACAAAGATTTAAAACAGGCATGATTAAATAAATGGAACAAGCCACCCAAAATCGCCAAGGGAGTGCCGATACCTAAGGCAAAAATAATGTAGCCTACCTGGCTGATGCTGGAGTAAGCAAACATCCTTTTAATATCATCCTGGACAATAGCTAATACCGCGCCCACCACCATAGAAACAACGCCTAAGACCATTAAAATAAAGAGCACCTTAGGTTGCGCTCCCAGGATATTAAAGAAAACCCTGGATAAAGCGTAGACGCCGACTGTCTTAATAAATACTCCTGAGAGGGTCGCGGAAACCGGCGCAGGAGCGGAGGAATGCGCGTCTGGAAGCCAGGAATGAAACGGCACCAGCGCTGTTTTTAAACCAAAACCGGTCAAAAATAATACCGCGACTAAAATAATAAGCATCCCCGGCTGTTTATCCGAGAGCACCGAAGCAATATCCGCCATATTTAAAGTCGAAGTGTAACTATAAAG
>Ga0247841_10012151_pt1 | contig 11286 bp, 13 predicted proteins | sample LaCruzMarch2015__2_FD_192410 | JGI IMG/M metagenome (GOLD analysis project Ga0247841, IMG submission 192410) | Freshwater microbial communities from meromictic Lake La Cruz, Castile-La Mancha, Spain - LaCruzMarch2015_18m | ecosystem: Environmental > Aquatic > Freshwater > Lake | place: Spain...
ATATCCTCTCGAGCATTCTCTCTCACCGCTCAGCTGGCACGTAAGTAATAAACTCCCGGCTCTGGCACTCAAGGATGGCTTCCTCTTTATCCATGGACTTACACCCGCAGGGAAAAAACGTATGTCTGGAGAGGATTTTGTGCGGGGATATATGCAAAAATAAAGAGGTTTCTTTTCTATTATGTCTGGTTGTCCAATATTATAGTGGAAGACCCTGTTAAATATTGATCCACCTGACAGCTTCCTATATCATAGGACTGTGCTATGTTATAACTGTCATAAGGCCCAGACGCATCTTCTAAGTAGCGGTCAATATTTGAAGGTGATTCAAACCATGCCTGTATCATATAACCGCCCTGAGGACATGTAGTATAGTAATATTGACATGGCGCAATATAATCATTATCCTCGGTAGTATAACAAACAGATTTAAAGTCGTAAGGTCCTTTGGTCAGCGGATCTACAATATTCTGACCATTATTGGCTGCTCTGATAAGTTCAACGATCTCAGGAATACCATCACTGTCAGTATCAACTGCGCTTGGAGGTAGACCGTTAGTTGTCATACTCGCAAACACAATCGTATTGATAGCATTGAGATCTGCTATTCTCACGGCATCTCGTGCCTTCTTTATATAGCCAGTGTATGCTGAGAGACCAGCAGTTGCGAGGATAGCGATAATTGCCATCACGACCATGAGTTCTATCAGGGTGAACCCGGATTGTTTTTTCATAGAGGCATTGTACTAACCCCCCCTAAAATCAAGTTTATTTCTGATTCTTTTTCATCAAAAACAGAAACGAGAGTCTGAGAGGAAATACTGTTTGAGCGGGATGAATTAAGTATATTCTTGAATTCAGCTTATAGCGAGTTTATTTCCTTTCAGTGGTTTTGTAGTACTTTTGCCATCAAAGGTACGAAAACGCAGCCAAGAATTGGAACAGCTTAATGACCTAGATTCCACCACCGCCTCTGGCGGGACAAGCCTCGCGTCCCGATAAGTCGGGACTTGGCTGGAATGACGAAAATCAATTCCTTTCTCTATCTTCTGCTTCTGCTCTATCTGATTATCTAGTTCTCTAGTTCTCTTATTTTCTATTCCTATACCAATACACCCCAAACGCTCCGAGAATAACTGCTATCACAATATAGCTTAAGTATTGCAAAACGACCTCATAAGATTCAACAAAAAACATACCGATCAAGAGGATACTCACCGCCCAGATAGATGATCCGATAATATTTGCGACCCAAAATCTCTTGCCGGAAAGACCTTGTGCGGCTGCAAGGTAGGGTATAAATGATCGGAGGAGATTATGAAATTTTCACCCGACGATAAACCAAAATCCATTTTTATGTACCTGCTTTTCAAGAAAAGTAAGCTCTTTCGGGCCGAGGCCAACCCAGAGTCCATATTTTTTCAGGACTTCTTTGCCTGAGATTCTTCCCATAAAATACCCGAGAGCATTTCCAAGACACGCTCCGAACATAGCCAGAAGTGCTGAGAGCATAAAAACTTGTGGGTCTCGATGGACAAAGAAACCACCGACGAGTATCATCACATTCATCCCTGGTACTACAACTCATACAAATGGAAATGATTCTATCATGGCAACGAAAAAAAGAATCAGATAATTCCAATTCCCCCATGAGGTAATCTGCACCCCCATCCAGTCTATAGCAATTCGAATAGTCTCCGGGGAAGCGAAAGAAAGAATTCCAATTCCAATCATCAATATCAGAAAAATGATATGAAGAGCGGACATAAGGACTTGAATAAATTTTTTGAGATTCATGGTGGCAGTATAAGGGAAAATATGGAAAAATGTAATGTATTTTTAAGAACATGCAAACAGAAATGGGTTTTTAGGACAGCAACTGTCTGAGCGGGATGAATACGGAATATGTGATGAACTTGAAATATAGCGAGTTTTGCTGTCTTAAATGCTTTTGGTACTTTTGGCAACAAAAGTACAAAGCGCAGCCAGAAATTGGAATGGTTTGATTACCTGGATTCCCGCCTACGCGGGAATGACGCAAAGAAGTATATGGGCCAATTTAGACCAATTTTGTACTAAAAAAATTATTAAGAAATAAAAACATATATTTGCAACACGGTAATTTTTCGGAAGAAAAATTTCTAAAAAGGGGATTAAATCAATAAAATAATGAATACAATTTTATATCACAACACATAACCTGTCGGAGGTAATAATGATAGTTTGAAAAGTTTTTGCATTTCGGAAAAAACTACATATTGTGTCGGCGTCATATTTTTTGACACAATATATAGTTATTTTTTATTCCTATGGCCATCTATAAGATTCGGAAACGTAACGGCGCAATCGTCACTTTCAATCGCGGGAAAATCGAACTCGCTCTCCAGAAGGCCATCGAAGCAGCGGGAGGTACAGACTTTTCTCGTATCGGTATGCTCGCTGATGAAGCGATGATATCAGTCAAAGAAAATGTTGGAGCAGATATCCCGAGTGTCGAGATGATACAGGACGCTCTCGAACAAGTCCTGATCAAACATGGACACGATTCAGTCGCAAAGGCATTTATCCTCTATCGTGAAAAACGAGCTGAAACTCGTGCTGACCGATCAGTCGTCGTCGAAGTCGGAAAAACAATGGATGAATATCTCCAAAAATCTGACTGGCGTGTCAATGCAAATGCGAACTCTGGATATTCTCTCGGTGGTTTACTCTTGAATACTTCTGGAAAAATCACAGCGAACTATTGGCTCTCACATATCTACCCTTCTGAAATAGGCAACACTCACAGAAATGGTGACTATCATATCCATGACCTTGATATGTTCTCTGGGTACTGTGCTGGTTGGAGTCTTCGTCAGCTCCTTGAGGAGGGTTTTAATGGTATGCCAAACCGTATCGAATCATCGCCGCCAAGGAATCTCCAAGCCGCAGTCAATCAGATGATTAATTTCCTCTGAACCCTCCAAAATGAGTGGGCTGGTGCACAAGCATTTTCATCATTTGACACCTACCTCTCTCCTTTTGTCCACAAACACGCTGAGGAAATCAGAAAAGATATAGAAACTTACGGTCTCTCATTCGCCGACGAAGCAGCAAAAGATAAATATATCAAAGAGAAAACATATTCTTATGTCTATCAACAGATGCAAAATTTTGTGTTTGGACTCAATGTCCCTTCTCGTTGGGGCACACAGACACCGTTTACCAATATCACACTTGACTGGACCTGCCCTGAGGATCTCGCTGACAAGGGACTCCACCTCGGTGGATATGAAAAAGGCGAGTATACGAAAAAGTTTTCTGAGCTCGATGAAGAGCGGGCAATTATTAACCGTGCTCTCCTCGAAGTCTATGCAGCTGGAGATAGCAAAGGACGCGCATTTACGTTTCCTATTCCAACCTACAATATCACAGAAGATTTCCCATGGGATTCTCCAGAGACACTCCGAATATTCGATGTAACTGCGAAGTACGGACTCCCCTATTTTCAAAACTTTATCGGTTCACAGTATAAGAGAGTCAAAGATGAACAGGGCAATGCTATCACGGTAGAAAATAAAGAAGCCTACAAGCCAGGTGCCGTACGATCTATGTGTTGTCGGCTCCAGCTCGATCTCCGAGAACTCCTGAAGCGAGGAAACGGACTCTTTGGATCAGCAGAGATGACTGGATCTATCGGTGTCGTCACTATCAATATGGCACGTATCGGCTACAACCATAAAGGCGATAATGATGCTTTCCGAGCTCAGATCAAACACCTGATGGATCTCGCAAAAAATTCTTTAGAAATCAAACGAAAAGTCCTCACAGAATGGCTCGGAAAAGGTCTCTACCCATACACATACCGCTACCTTCGTTCATTTCGAAATCACTTTTCGACTATAGGTCTCAATGGTATGAATGAGGCGATAATGAATTTCACGAATGGCAAAGAAGATATCTCCACCGACTGGGGGAAACAATTCGCACTCGATACGCTCGAGTATATGCGTGATGTCCTCAAGGCATACCAAGAAGAAACAGGAAGTATGTACAATCTCGAAGCTACTCCTGCAGAAGGAACGACCTACCGTTTTGCCAAGGAAGATCAGAAACAACTCCCAAATATCATCCAATCAGGGACACCAGATAATCCATACTACACGAATTCTTCTCAGCTTCCTGTGAATTTCACCGATGATGCTTTCGAAGCACTCGAGTATCAAAATGAACTCCAGTGTAAATATACTGGTGGAACCGTTCTCCATCTCTATATGGGTGAACGTCTCACAGATTCCGAGGCCTGCAAAATGCTTATAAAAAAAGTTATCTCCAACTACCAACTTCCTTATATCACGGTCACACCAACCTTTTCTATCTGTCCGAAACATGGCTACGTCAAAGGTGAGCACGACTATTGTCCACAGTGTGATGAAGAGATGGGTTATACTGGTAAAAAATATGATATCGAATTCCGAGAAATCTATACGGCTGATACAGAAAAGCTCAAATTCCTCGATGAAGTCACAGTTACCACTCCTCTCTAAGTTTTTAAGTTCTATTTTTTATTTCTTTACTTTTTTCGTGTATGACAATATTTCTCGATGACGCTGGAAACGAGATCACTCGTACGAGATGTGAGATTTATACTCGTGTTATGGGATACTACCGTCCTGTGACTCAGTTCAACAATGGAAAAAAGTCAGAGTTTTATACTCGGGAATATTTCTCAGAAGATGCATCAAACAATTCTCGATTTATGATGCAATACCAAATTGCATAGTATATGCAACTCTCTGGCATAAAAAAATCCACCCTGCTCGATTATCCTGGCAAAGTCGCTACGATAGTTTTTACCGCAGGATGTAATCTCCGCTGTGGCTACTGCCACAATAGCGAGTTTGTCTTGCCAGAAAAGATTCAGAAAATTTGTCATGATTTTATCAGTGAAGAAGTCTTTTTCCGATTCTTGAAAACAAGGACCGGATTTCTCGATGCTGTTGTCATCTGTGGTGGAGAGCCGACGCTTCAATCTGATCTCCCTGATTTTTGTCGAAGAATAAAAGAGTTATGATTTCTCGTGAAGCTCGATACGAATGGCAGCACGCCGAAGGTTCTTGACAACCTCCTGGATGAAAATCTCCTCGATTATGTCGCAATGGATGTCAAATATTCGCTCGACCGCTATGAAGAACTCAGTGGGAAACATATCGATATCGGCCTCTATAAGGCGAGTATTGAGATAATTAAAACACGACTTCCTGATTACGAATTTCGTACTACCGTTATCAAATGAGTCCACTCAAAAGAAGATATTGAGAGCATTGCACAAACTATTTCATGAGCAAAGAACTATTACCTTCAAAACTATCGTTCAGGAAATACGCTTGATCCAAACTTCGTATGAGACAGCTTTCTCGAATCAGAACTTCTCGAGCTCCAAGCTATCGCAGCGCCATATGTCGAGAAATGTGGGATACGGATGTAGCCTTAATCCTCATCACTATCATCCTCAAAAGCTTCGAGAATAATCTCACGAATCCCCTCAAAGATTTCCCCTTTGGGGATTTTTTCTATTTCTTCGAGACTCTTCCAGATGACGGCATAGATTTCATTATCTTGTTTCTTCAATGTTCCCGAAATGACTTCTGCCAGAAAAAATTCTTCATACTTTCTCACAGGACCTCGATGATTGGTATATTCTATCACTTGTATCCTGGTGGGTCTTGGAAGAAGCATGATACCTTTTTCTTTCGATGGTTCTTCTTCTGTGATAAGATTAATCTTCAGACCAAGTTCCTCATAGGCTTCACGAATAAAAGCATCCTGAAAAGTTTCTTCTTTTTCTACATGCCCTCCTGGCAATGTCCATGGATTACTTACTCTATGCTTCACGAGCAATACTCGTCACTGAGCATCAAAAATAACTCAGCGAGCAGAAAATTCTAGGGGGAGTTTTGTCATAGGAAGAGTATAGTTTTTTCTGGGAAAATACCAGTTTTTCAATATGAGAATACAGTTCTTATGTGCCAATGAGTAGAGTCTTGTGTACTATTGACAAACATAATTGACAATTATAATAAATATATAATATACGCTATATGAATAATTTTTTATTAATGACTACCGGTGGAACGATTGATGGTGAATGGTCTCCAGCAAAGGATACAGCAACAAATAGTGGAACTACAAGTCATATCCCTCCTCATCTTGAACAAATACTAGGGGCCGAGGCATTTGATCATGTTCTGATTGCCAATAAGGATAGCCGAGATATAACACCAGCTGATCAACGAGAAATGGTCTCAGAAATACTCTGACGGATGCATGAAAATATTCTTATTACTGCTGGAACATACCAGATGGGTATGATGGAGTGATTCCTTCGAAATCACGATGCTTTGAAAGCATTAAGAAATCGAAGAGTAGTTTTTACAGGTTCAACCATACCGCTTCATTGATATACTGGGTCAGATGCATGATTTAACTTATGAGCCTCTCTCTGTGCACTGAGACATCTTCCACCTGATGCACCTTTTTCTGGGATTTGTATGAATGGTTCTCTTATTTGTAACGGGGAATGAGGAAAAGATGTATCCTTGGCTCAGTTTAAAGCATATCACCCGAATCATGATGCTTGGAGAGAATTACAAAATGTTGATTTCATTCATACCTGAGGAAGTATAGACTTTGAACTGGACGGTTTAGATTGACTCAGGCCAAGAAAACGATCCTCAGTTCCAAGCTTTAGAGAAAGTAGTGCTAATATACGGCAGCTATGACATCACTATCAGCTCCCAACATTAAGAGACAGTCGTGACTTCACGGAATGAGATATTGAGACAACTATAGATATACTAAGAGCAACTACGGCACAAAACGTTGTTATTACCCTTGGCACATTTGGTATGCAACGTATACATGATGCCGTAATTGCAGCTAATATTCTTGATAAAACCGTTGTATTGACTGGTAGCAGATTACCCCTAGATGGAATACAAGAAACAGATGCCCCATTCCAATTATGATATGCTCTAGCATTGCTTAATTATCGAAAGGATTGAGTATGTGCTACGTTTAATGGAAAGACAGGTATACCCAGAGATATACTACCGAAAGAATTACAACAAGAATCTCGAAGATCAAAAAGGAAACAAGGATAATAACGAAAACATTTTAGTCTCGAATAAGTCCGTGATCCTGGAGTATACTAGCCGTTTTCTTCCCAAAAGCTTTCTCTGCTTTATCGAGTGACCATATCTGAAGTTCTTCAACACGAGAAATATGAGAAAGGATTTTCCGACGAGCGACAGGACCGATACCCGGTAGTTCATCGAAAATGGTTTTTGTATATCACTTTTCTCGTGAGGCACGATTATAATTAATCGCAAATCTATGGGCTTCGTCTCGGATTTTTTGCAGAAGCATCAGTTCTGAGGACCCTTTTTCAAGAAGAATCGGTGCGGACTGGCCCGGGAGAAACACTTCCTCTTCGCGTTTTGCGAGTGAAATAATTTTTGGGATACTTTGACCTCCGTCATCTTCGGGCTTGCCCCGAGGATCCATCCCGAATACTCATCAAAGTCCGCTTTGCGGAAGAATTGTCCTGGATTCCGGGTCTCAGACGGTTTCACCTCCTTCGCCCGGAATGACGGAATCAGCTTTTAAATTCTGTATTGTTTTCTTTATGGCTTCAACGGCATATGATAGTTGTCCTTTCCCCCCATCAATAATAATAAGGTCAGGCCAAGGATTTTCCCCACGAAGTGCCGCTAATGTGCGTCGTGTGAGAATTTCTTCCATCGAAGCAAAATCATCAATCACTCCAGTTTTCAGAGTCTTAATCCGATATTTTTTATACCGTTTTGAGTCTGGTTTTCCATTGACCAGAACTGATTTGCTCGCGACCGTATGTTCCCCATGAGAATGTGAGATATCAAAACATTCAAATACTATCTCCTTCTTTTCATTTTGTGTTTTGTCCTTTGTATTTTGTATTGGAAAAAGTATTTCCAAGAGTAAAAGCATATCTTTTTTCCCCAGTGTCACCTTTTTAAATCCTTCCATAGTCTCTCGATAAGCAAAATTGAGAAGATTCGTATGAGCAAACTCAAGCAAACGAACCTTTTCTCCTCGGACAGGATGCTTGACAATAACTTTCTCAGAAGCGATAAATTCCGCAAATTCCGTACAAGACTCAAGGTCGATATCTGTAAAGAGAGTGGCTTGTTTTTTTTCTGAAACAATAGCGTGTTCACCGATATATTGAAGTGTTGCTCGACCATAGAGCTCTTCCACATTCTCATCCAGAGGATTCTGGAGTGTGTATTCATGCACACCCACGGTCATACCATTTTTTACTTCCACTAGAGAAAGAAATACTTGCCCATATTTTTCGAGTCACACGACGACCAAGGCATCTCCGTCGATAACATCACGGACTATTTGTTGATTTCCTGTCGCTTCGATTTGTTCTATCATGCCTTTATATTCTTGAGCTTGCTCAAACTCTCTCTTTTCAGCGCATATTTTCATCTTCGTGCGCAAATCAGCTAAGACGTTGTCGTGCTTCCCACGAAGAAACTCTCGAGCTTGTTCCAATCTCTCGAGGTAGATTTTAATTTTCTCTGGATCTCCTGTGCAATGGCCAGGACAGAGGCCGAGAAAAGTATCCATACAGGGTGTATGCTTTTTATCCATCTTGGCATATGATTCATGATTTCCGAGACGAAATAATTTTCTCACAAAACGAACATAATTTCTGACATCAAAATACTGACTGTAGGGACCAAAATATTCTCACCTCTCTTTCCTGAATCGAGTTTTTATCAGGCAAGGAATGGTCTCGTCGGTAATGGTAATATAGGACAGATTTTTCCCATCTTTCATCAGGACATTGTATTTCGGCTGATTTTTCTTGATGAGATTTGTCTCCAGCATAAGCGCCTCCAGATCACTCTTCGTCTCTATATAATCAATCTTCGCAATGTGCTGAATCATCTTTTTCTTCGCAAAATTGAGCGATGCATTCGGCACAAAATATGATCGAGTACGAGCTTTGAGGTTGTTTGATTTTCCGATATAGATAATACCATCTTTTGCGTTTTTCATCAAATAGACTCCAGGACACGTCGGAAGATGAGAATAGAGAGATTTCATACTTCTTTAAGTGTATCCAAAATCCATAAAATAAAAACTGAAATACCGAAATGGGTTTTTAGGGGACAAACTGTTTGAGCGGGATGAATACAGATTCTGTGACGAATAAAGACTATAGCGAGTTTTTGTCCCCTAAATGATTTTGGTACTTTTTTCAGAAAAAGTACAAATCTTGAAGCCCGTGAGACAGGAAAAAATTTGATTTTATCCTCATTTTTCTATACTCGTGGCATATTTATTTCTTAACATTCTTTTATGTTTACTCTTACTACTATTCACGCTCGTGAAGTCCTCGATTCTCGTGGAAACCCTACTGTCGAAGCCGAAATCACGCTTGCGGATGGTTCTTTTGGAACCGCTATTGTTCCTTCTGGTGCTTCTACCGGATCACACGAAGCGCTCGAACTTCGTGATGGCGATACTGGTCGCTACCTCGGGAAAGGAGTATTGAAAGCTGTCTCAAATATCAATGGTGAAATCAAGTCAACATTTACTGGCAAAGAATTTGCACATTTCTCAGACCTCGATCGTGCACTTATCGCTCTCGATGGAACACCGAATAAATCACGTCTTGGAGCTAATGCTATCCTCGCAATCTCTATGGCGTTTGTTTGCGCTTGTGCAAAATCAGAAAAGAAAGAAGTCTATGAGTTTCTCTCAGAAGGTCCTATGAGTCTCCCTATTCCTCTGATGAATATCATCAATGGTGGAGCACATGCAGATAATCCTCTCGATATCCAGGAATGCATGATTGTACCAGTTGGTGGAAAAACAATGGCAGAAAGAATTCGTATGGGTGCTGAGGTATTTCATCATTTGAAAAAAATTCTCTCGAAGCGCGGACTTGCTACCAGCGTTGGAGATGAAGGAGGTTTTGCACCAGCAGTGAATAGCACCGATGATGCTCTCGCGACTATCGTGGAGGCTATTACTTCAGCCGGATATACAACTGAGCAAATCAAAATCGCTCTCGATGTCGCAAGTACAGAATTTTTCAAAGATGGAATGTATCACCTCGCAGGAGAAAATAAAATTCTCAGTGCTATAGAGATGGTCAGCTACTATGAAGCATTGATGACAAAATACCCAATTATCTCTATCGAGGATGGTATGTCAGAAGATGATATCGAGGGATGGAAACTCCTCACAGAAAAACTCGGTGATAAAATCCTCCTCGTCGGTGACGATCTCTTTGTGACAAATAAAGACCGCCTCCAAGACGGTGTCGATGGACATTATGGAAACAGTATCCTCATCAAGCTCAATCAAATCGGTACGGTGACTGAAACACTTGAAACTATCCGTCTCGCTCATGCAAATGGTATGAAATCAATTATTTCTCATCGCTCTGGTGAAACGGAAGATACCTTTATCGCTGATCTCGTCGTCGGTATGAATACGGGCTATATCAAAACTGGTTCACTCTCTCGAACAGACCGGATCGCAAAATATAATCGGTTAATGAGAATAGGAGAGAAGTTTGGTGCTTAAAAAAACATTCCCTAAAAAAATCCCCAGCAATGGGGATTTTTCATTATGCACATATATTCTTTAACTAAGTCGACTCGAAACGGCATCATTCCCAAGATTCCTCCACATTAACAGAACCATTTTCATCAAAAACAATTATAAATTGATGTACTTGGTTTTTCCTTAATGGATTTCGGAAGTCAAGCATTATAGTAGTTTTTTTATCTTCAGTTGAGAAAGCATTTATTGCATCCAGAGGAAATGAGCAAGGCATATTACCGAGTTTTATAAAATCTCATTGTACAACTGGTCAATTAACTATAGCAGTATTCACTGCCTCAACCAAAGATGCGACGGTTCTTGCTGGAGAAATCACTAATTCACCATTAAATAAATAGGGTTTGAGTTTTCATTTCCAAGCCTCATTGTGCAGCATATATTCTATTGCGTTCCATATTTCCTCCCTATGATTCTCGAGGGATTCATTCCGTGGAAAAACATCCCGTGCTCTCATAAATGATTCAATATACGACATATACTAAAAGTTACATATGTAACAACAGAACTATAATACCATACTTTATAGTGTTTTGCAAACAGTGTTTGCTTTGCTTTTTACTCCCTCGCTCTATAATGTGGAGGCTTAATAATTTCCTATGTACACTCGTCGAGCCCTTG
>Ga0247841_10012153_pt1 | contig 11285 bp, 14 predicted proteins | sample LaCruzMarch2015__2_FD_192410 | JGI IMG/M metagenome (GOLD analysis project Ga0247841, IMG submission 192410) | Freshwater microbial communities from meromictic Lake La Cruz, Castile-La Mancha, Spain - LaCruzMarch2015_18m | ecosystem: Environmental > Aquatic > Freshwater > Lake | place: Spain...
TTTGTTTTGCTTGTAGTCATGGCTTTGGTTTTTATAATTTTAAACAGTAAAATTAAAACTTATCTGACCGAAGCCTGACTTTACAAACATAAGAACTCAAAAGTCTTTTTACCGCGGAGAAACGCAAAGAAGGCGCAAAGTTGCGCAGAGATATTCTGCTGTATTTTAATGCTTTGCGATCCTCTGTGGTTTTTCTTAGCGACTCTCTGCGGTTAAATTTTTTACTTTTGATACAACCTCGCTTTTTGGCGAGAAATGACCAACAACCTGAAACAGGTTGAATATTTGTTATTTAATTGCGCCAAACCTTAAAATTATTGTGCAATTTTTCGAAACAAGATTATCAGGTTGTTAACGGGAAATAGTGCTAACTTTGATGAAAAATATTTGGTGTAATAGTTTCAAACCATTTCGGGTTGGCTTTAATCTTTTTTTCTTTGTCCCCATTTTAACCTCGCTGTTCTTCGATTCGCTGTGGATCACTAACATTTAATTCCTAATCCTGTCCGATATTTCTAACGGTTATCAATCTTCTCAGGATTAAGATCGTGGTTAGTAAACCGATACTCAGCAAGATTGACAAACCGTGTTTCAGGCTTCCCCCAGTTGCAGTACGGATCGATACTTATGCCGCCACGCGGGGCAAATTTCCCCCATACCTCAATATACCTGGGTTCGATAAGTCTAATCAGATCTTTCATGATTATATTAACACAATCTTCGTGAAAACCTCCGTGATTTCGAAAACTGAAAAGATAAAGTTTAAGACTTTTGCTTTCCACCATTTTCACATCCGGTATATAACTAATATATATTGAAGCAAAATCAGGCTGTCCAGTTACCGGGCACAACGAAGTGAACTCCGGACAATTAAATTTCACCCAGTAGTCATTTCCCTGATTACTGTTTTCAAACGTATCAAGCAAATCAGGACTATAGCTGAATTCATAAGAAGTACTCTTTCCCAAACTCTTTAAATCGTCCATTATCTATTGATTTTAAATATTTTAACAATCCCCTTTTTCTGAGTTGGCATGAAGGGCAATTCCCGCACCCTTCACCCCCAATCCCGTGATAACATGTAATGGTCTTATCCCTTACAATTTGAAACACACCCAATTCGTCGGCCAAATGCCAGATTTCAGATTTATCGAGCCACATTAGCGGTGTATGAATTCTATATTCGTAGTCCATCGAAAGATTGAGAGTCTTATTTAACGAAATAATAAATTCATTCCGGCAATCCGGATATCCGCTGTAGTCGGCCTGACCGACTCCCGTTATCAGGTCTCTTATTCCGTTCGTTTTTGCAAATATGGCGGCATAAGTCAGGAATAACATATTCCTTCCCTCAACAAGAGTGTTTGGAGGATGGTGACCAGACTGATCTGCCTCCACTACCATCTGCTTATCTGTTAATGAATTGTGCGAAACGCTGCTTAACAGGTCAATCTTAAAAATACTCAGCGGAACGTTGGCTTCATCTGCAATCTGTTTTGCAGCGGTAAGTTCTGCAATATGTCGCTGACCATAATCAAATGCAATTGCAACAACCTGGTTAAAATGCTTTTTGGCCCAGAAAAGACAGGTTGTCGAATCCTGCCCGCCGGAGAAAACAACCAATGCAGCTGTCATAGTATTCATATTTGCCTGAAAGAAAAAGGATTATAAGAAACAGACTCGTCGTAGGTGTCAATACCTTCAACTTTTTTAATCCATCTGACAATCAGTATTGTAAATGGAAGAATCACAATTTCATATGCCGTCTTGATTAATGCCTGAGTTAGTATCATAATAATCAGCACATTGGCTGGCAGATTTCCTGCAAATGCAATAGTGATAAAAATCATTGAATCTGCTGTTTCACCGACTAAAGTTGAGAGGATTGCCCGTACTGAAAAGTCCCTGCCTTTCATAAGGACCTTCACCCTGCTCATTATAAATGCATTCAAAAAAGATCCGGTAAGATATGCCAGTAAACTGGCTGAAATAATACGTGGAGTATTTCCCAGAATAGTGGCAAAGGCATTCTGATTTTGCCAGAAAGGGGCAGCAGGTATAACGATGGCCAGGGTGAAAAAGAGCACCGCCAAAATATTCACTGCAAAACCAGACCAGATAATCAATCGCGCCTTCTGATATCCCCATACCTCAACGATAACATCATTAATTATATAGGCGATTGGAAAGATTAATATTCCAGCCGGGGCAGCCCACGATCCTATTAAAATAATTTTGGTAGCTAAAATATTGGATATCAACAAACAGATTGCAAACAAGATGCCTGCAAACATAAATATAACAGAAACTGTCTTTCTCATTTTACTTGTTTTTTACGTGGTTTTCAAGCACACGGAGTTAAACTCAATCAAAGCGGCAAAGTTAATAACAAATAGTGTTAATCAAATATTGCTCCTGATAACTGATATTAATCGATTTTCACCTACTTTTGATAATAGTCAATAATAGGAATAAGTATTAAAAACAATCTATCAGTAATGAATCAGAAACTTACAGAATTAATCGAAGCATCAAGGTTTTACGGGAATGATAAGACTTATGTAATTGCAGGTGGCGGAAACACCTCTTTTAAAGATCAAACCAATATTTGGATAAAAGCAAGCGGGGCCGCTCTCGAAACCATCGATGAAAACGGCTTTGTTTGCATGTTACGTGAAAAACTAAAAATAGTATCATCAAGGAAATATAATAGTGACCCTTCTATCCGCGAAAGCGAAGTAAAAACTGATCTGGCAAATGCCATTGTTTCGGCAGGAAATAACCGGCCCTCAGTTGAGACTTCCTTGCATGAAATTATTGATTATCAATTTGTTGTTCACACTCACCCTACCATTGTCAACGCGCTTATGTGTTCAAATAATGCAGAAACTACCTGTTATGAGTTATTTGGCAATGATACCTTGTTCATAAACTATACCGATCCGGGATACATTCTTTTCAAAAAAGTTGAGGCTGAAATTTCTAGGTTTAAGGAAAAATCGGGCAAAGCCCCCCAGATTATTTTCCTTGAGAACCATGGTGTTTTTGTAGCAGCCAATTCCATCCCTGAGATACATGACATATATTCATCAATAATAAAAAGTATTACCGGAAAAATCAAAACACCACTTCCTGCCGATGAGCCGAAGTCGTTTGCTTCACCAATAATTGACCGTATTCAGGAGTTGCATGCCGGACTGGCAACTTTCAGGGCAGCAGGAATTGTGACCAGCCTGATTCACCATTTTGTTAAAAACCAAAATAGCTTTCTAAAGGCAAATACATCTTTTACTCCCGATGATATAGTTTATTGCAAAGCCCATTATCTTTTTCTTCCGGCTTTTGACAATGAGAAAGAACAAATTGAATCGGCTAAAATCAAAATTGCCGGGTATGTGAAGGCTTATGGATATCTTCCGAAGGTTTTGGCATTGGAAGGAAAAGGTGTGATTGCCGTTGAAGATAATCTTAAATCGGCGTTAAATGTATTGGAAGTATTCTCCAATATACTTAAAATAAGTTTTTTATCTGAAAATTTTGGTGGCCCTAAATTCATGACCAGTACACAGATTGAGTTTATTGATAACTGGGAAGTCGAAAATTACCGCCGTAAACTGGCAAAATCCTGAACACAGCAATATGAATTTACTCGATATCAGTCTCATGCATCCGCGCGATCAGATCGTTCTGATAATAAGCCGGATTTACCGTAAAGGGATGACTACCACCTCAGGTGGAAACGTTTCGATAATTGACGAAAATGGTGATATCTGGGTCACACCATCCGGGGTTGACAAAGGTTCACTGACCCCGGAGGACATAAATTGTATCAAGTCTGACGGTACAATTATGGGGAAGCATAAACCATCTTCAGAGTTTCCTTTCCACCGCGCAATTTACAATATCCGGCCTGATTTAAAGGCCATAATCCATGCACATCCTCCCGCACTGGTATCATTCAGCATTGCACATGTCATCCCTGATACAAATGTTATTCCCCAGGCAAAATATATTTGCGGCCCGATTGGATATGCAGAATATGCGATTCCGGGCAGTGAGGAGCTTGGGAAAAAAATTGCTGAGGTATTTGGTAAGAACTACAATGCAGTAATCATGGAAAACCATGGAACTGTTGTTGGTGGCACTGATATGAAAGACGTATATCAGCGTTTCGAGACACTTGAGTTTTGCGCCAAAACAATTATCAATGCCAAAACAATCGGGAAAGTAAACACCCTGACAGATGGACAGATTGATGCTTTCGAGGCGCAGATTCCGGGACTGTTACCTGAGATGGATGAAGTTGAACACCCTTCGGATGAGCGTGAACGTCGCGAAGATATTATGCGTATTGTACGCAGGGCTTGCGATCAGGGATTAATGATCAGCTCGTATGGAACGGTTTCAATAAGATGGCGTGGCAACGACTTTCTTATCACGCCAACCAATGTCCTGCGATGGAATATCACACTAAGCGATATTGTTCAGATCAGGGATGGCAAACGGGAGTCAGGGAAAATCCCGAGCAGGGCTACCTGGTTACATCAGGAAATTTATCGTCGCAATCCGCATGTTAACTCAATAATCCTTACGCAGTCACCTTATTTGATGGCTTTTAGCGTTACAGGTTGCAAATTTGATGTCAGGACAATTCCCGAAAGCTGGATTTTCCTTCAGGATGTAGTTAATGTTCCGTTTGGAAGTCATTTTCAGGGTGAGGATACGATACTGAAACTTATCTCCAGAGATACTCCTGCAGTAATTATTGAGAATGACTCAATACTTATCACGGGCGATAAATTACTTCAGACCTTTGACCGTTTGGAAGTTGCCGAATTCAGTGCCAAATCTCTCACGATGGGTGTTCCGATCGGAGAACTTAAACCAATCGGAGATCAGGAGATTGAGGAGCTACGGAAGAAATTTCTGAGCTGACAATGATTAAACATCTGATTGAAGTACTTTCAAAAGTTGGACTGAGCCCTTTCTTCTTCCTGATGATCGGGGCGATTTTCTTTGCATGGTTATATCCCCCGCCTGGGATAGCCGAAAATCCACTCCACCTGCCGGTAATTGCAGGATATGGAGTTTCTGTTATCTTCTTCTTTTACGGTTTGAAACTGAGTCCTTCAAATCTTCTCAACAGTTTGTCTAAATGGCGGTTGCATTTAATGATACAGCTATCGACCTTTGTCCTTTTCCCCCTGACAATAATAGTAATGCGTATGATTTTCAGGGACTACTTCTCCACATTAACAGGATTGGGCATTTTTTATCTTGCTGCCCTGCCATCAACAGTCACATCTTCGGTCGTAATGGTCTCGATTGCCCGTGGAAATATAGCTGCTGCAATATTCAATGCAAGCATATCAAGCATCCTGGGAATATTCATAACCCCGTTGTTAATGAGTAGTATTCCCGAAAAATCACAGGCGGGTTTTGATATTAGCCATACAATTATTCAGCTCTGCCTGCAGGTATTGTTGCCGGTAGTACTTGGCCTATTCCTGCACCACAAACTCGGGATGTGGGTTTCACGTTACAAAACCACTTTCCGGAATTTCGATCAGTCTATAATCCTGCTGATTGTATACACTTCCTTCTGTGAATCTTTTTCAGGAAATATGTTCAGCGGCTTTTCAATCCCGGAAATTTTACAGTTGGGTGCGATGATGCTCTCCCTCTTTCTGATTGTTTTTATATTGATGAACCAACTCTCAATTTGGTTGAAGTTTAAACGGGCCGATCGCATTGCCATTATCTTCTGCGGATCTAAAAAGTCGCTGGTCCAGGGGGCGGTTATGGGAAAAGTTTTATTTCCTGACCAGGCTGTGCTTGGTGTTGTTCTGCTCCCCCTGATGCTTTATCACGCGCTTCAGTTGCTGGCAGGCAGCACGATTGCAAAGGCAATGGGGAAGGAAGCAAAAGAGATTAAGTGAAAATACAATTGTGCGAAACGTTTTGACGTATCTAATTGCCACGTTAACCTATTAGCACATATTTCCTTTTATCTTTTCCCTTTTATCTTTTATCTTTTATCCGGTTATGCGGCGCATAGGGACGCGGTGCGTTTTCGGGGCGCGCGGGTTGCGCCTACAAATAGGTCGCCCCTAACGGGGCTGGGTCATTGTAAGTAGGCACGACGAAGCAATCTACTGAGAATTAGCAGAATTCCAATCATATAATATCCTTAACTTGATGAAATTGCCCTAACGGGGCTGGGCAGGATTTGAATTTTGCAATTTGCATTTTGCATTTTCTAATTTTACATTAGCACATTAGCACATTAGTACATTTTCATATTTTTCCTTTTATCTTTTTCCTTTTATCTTTTATCTTTTATCCGGTTATGCGGCGCATAGGGACGTGGTGCGTTTGCGGGGCGCGCGGGTTGCGCCTACAAATAGGTCGCCCCTAACGGGGCTGGGCACGATTTTCATTTTGAATTTTACAATTTGCGTTTTCCCTTTTCATCCGTCAAACGACAGACCATATCAGCACATTAATATTTTCACCCTTTATCTTTTTCCTTTTATCTTTTATCTTTTACCCGGTTATGCGGCGCATAGGGACGCGGTGCGTTTGCGGAGCGCGTGCAAATAGGCCGCCCCTAACGGGGCTGGGCACGATTTCCATTTTCAGATTTTAAAATTCATAAGGATCAATTGATATGGTTTTGAGGTGAATGCATTTAATTAATATATACGATAAAATAAACAGGAAGAACAATCAATATAATAAAACCTTATTCTCATCCTTTAACCTTAGTAGCCGGATGAAAGAACACCAGCGAAAAACCTTATTGACCTTATTTTTTCAATGTATCATAGTTTAAATAAGGTAAATAAGGTTAAAACAGATAATGTTATCCTCAAAGCTACGATGGTTTTTTAGACCATGATAAGGTTGTCTTGATGAAAAACAACGCCTGCAAAATTGATTTGTAAGAATTGTGCCCCACAAAGTTTTGAATTGGCGAAATCCCGTTATGTGGCGCACAGGGCCTTATATCTATTTTGGGATTTGCAGGCTGCGCCTTTTGTTTCGGCGGGCATTTCCTTTTCCGTACGACTCAATAGTATCGTTACCCTTTATCCCGAAGCGGGCGGACTGTATTCGAAAACCGGCGGATCAAATTTTCAAATTTCTGTTCCTATGATAACAAAATATTAGCCGGGATACCTAACTCATTATGAAAAAATCTGGCGATTTCAAGGGTTAACGGCTTACGTTTATTCAATATAGCAGACACGTATCCTTTTGAACCAACTTTACCTACAAAGTTTTTGTTTTTTAGTCCCAGATCAATCATCCTACCTTTAATGGCATCAATAGGATCTGGTTTCGGAATAGGATAGTGTTGATCTTCATATTGTTTAATTAGTAATAAAACCACCTGGAGTTTTTCTCCTTCGGGAGTTTTGGGTGAGATTTTCTTATCAAACATTTCATCAACCCAGTCAAGGTATTGTTGATATTCTTTTTTTGACCCTATGATTTTCAGATTCATGATCTCTTCTTTTTATAATTTGTATTTGCAACATCTATTTTACCATATTCATCATGCGTACCAAACCATTTAATCTGGATGGCCTTGAATTGAAATACTATCCTGACAACCAATCTGTATTTGTTTCCCATGATGTTGAAAACCACCCTGTCATCGCCAACCATACTGGCGGTACCATACACCGTTTTCAGTTCGTTAAAATTCTTAAAGTCTGACTGAATCAGCTCATAATACCATTCTTGCAATGCCGGTACCGCTAAAGGATACATTTTGCAATATTCCAGGAGTGTTTTTCGTGTGATAACATTAAACATCTTACAAAGATAGACAATAGTTTGCTAATAGTAAACTTGTTCTGAAAATATTTTTCACCAGGACATCTTTTACATGCCTGGTCCGGTTATGCGGCGCATAGGGACGTGGTGCGTTTGCGGGGCGCGCGGGTTGCGCCTGCAAATAGGCCGCCCCTGACGGGGCCGGACAACTAACCCTTCAAGACAACGCACCCTTCAAGCGGTTGCAAACCCTTGAAGGGTTATAATTAAAAGAGTTATAATTAATTGTCCGGTAAATTTAGTGTAAAGCTCTGTAATTAAAATATTATAATTATTGTGTGTTCTACTTTCAATAAATAACAATGAAGCATTTAAGGTTTGGAAACCGATTTACCAGGCTGGCCATATTTGCGCTCAAATTCAACTGATTTTTTACGAAAATATTCAATAATCTGAACAGAATCCATATTAATAATCTCTTTATTAATTTTATCCCGAATATCTCTCATCATTTTTACACAGTCAAATTCTTTATTAGTTTTCATAATCAATTACATCTTTTGGTGAACGTATTTCTAATGATGGATAACCATTTTTTATATTTATCCCGTTATACCCCCGAATACGCTTAATGTTAACAATATGCCTAAAATTCCAACTTACCAGTAAATCCATTCTTGCCACTGTTGCAATTGCAATATGTAAACAATCATTATAACTGGTTTCTCCTACAACATTCTCCCGAATATATTCTTTCGCTAAGTAAACTGCATCATCAGTAAGTGTAATAATCTCATAATCTATATTCAAATCTTTTAATAATGTTTTAACCCGGTCAGGTGCATTAAGCAATTCACCCTCAGTTATGTTTGATATTACAATCACGTATTCTTTACTTTTAACCTGATCAAACAATCTTTTAGTAGGGATCTCAAATTCAGTATCAAAATATCCTCCGAGTATAGAAGTGTCAATATAAATTCTTGGAATTCTCATAACTGATGTCTGTTGTTTATGCAAATTTAGTCAATATTAAAGGACTAATCAATCTTTAGCCAGTTTATTGGTTTGCCCCCGACTCAGGTGACTTAAATTACATTGACGATTACGGAAAACAGTTAACGCGTAATAAAGCTTTTTGCTTCTGCCTACTGCCTTCTGCCTTTCCCGGTTATGCGGCGCATAGGGATTCGGTGCATTTGCGGGGCGCGTGGGTTGCGCCTACAAATAGGTCGCCCCTGACGGGGCTGGGCACGATTTCCATTTTCAGATTTTAAAATTCATAAGGATCAATTGATATGGTTTTGTGGTGAATGCATTTAATTAATATATACGATAAAATAAACAGGAAGAACAATCAATATAATAAAACCTTATTCTCATTCTTTAACCTTAGTAGCCGGATGAAAGAACACCAGCGAAAAACCTTATTGACCTTATTTTTTCAATGTATCATAGTGCAAATAAGGTAAATAAGGTTAAAAACAGATAATGTTATCTTCAAAGCCACTAAGGTTTTTTAGACCATGATAAGGTTGTCGTGATGAAAAACAACGCCTGCAAAATTGATTTGTAAGAATTGTGCCCCACAAAGTTTTGAATTGGCGAAATCCCGTTATGCGGCGCATAGGGCTTTATATCTATTTTGGGATTTGCAGGCTGCGCCTTATGGTTCGGCGGGCATTTTCTTCCCCGGGTGGCGGTCCCTACTCCGTCGTCTGACGGATTACCCTGGGCTACAAATAGATTGCCCTACCGGGCGTAAAAAATGGATTAGCAGATTGCCCCAGTTGAAAATTCTGATTAAAACAGATCGGAATGGGTTCCGGTACCAATAAGGGTAATTTTTTTTTGATCTTCGTCTTTAATCCAAATTAAAAGCCAATCTGATTTAACATGACATTCCCAATAACCTTCCAGTTTTCCAGAGAGTATATGAGGTTTATATATCGATGGTAGTGATCCGTCTTTTTCAAGATGTTCAACAACATTTTGCAACAAATCAAGGTTTAACCCTCTTTTTGCACACCTGACTGCATCTTTTTCAAAATTGTTAGTAGTGACTATCCTAAACATCGGATTTGTTACGAAGTTTTGAAAATAACTCCGCTGTATTTTTATACTGGTTTATTTTCCCTGCTTTGGCTTCTTTTATAGATTTTATTAGCGAGGCATTGGGTATTCTTTCGTCTATGATTATTGCATATCGTTGAGTTTTCAGATACTCAACCATTTTTTTTGCTCCAGTTGTTTTATCGTTGATGATTATTGTTGTCATAGCTGCCCTTATTTTTATACAAATATATAAAACCTGTTTGAATTAATAATTTCGGTGTTATGATTTGTGAGAGATTGTTTTTGCACATTTTTCCTTTTTATCTTTTCCCCCACGCTTCGCTCTGGGTCTACGCTTCGCTTCGACTTTTATCTTTTATCTTTTACCCGGTTATGCGGCGCATAGGTCCTTATATCTATTTTGGGATTTGTTGGTTGCGCCTACAAATAGATCGCCCCTAACGGGGCTGGGCACATTTTCCATTTTGAATGTCCCGCCGGATTAAAATCAGGAGCTACAAATAGTTTGCCGGTACCGGGCGTAAAAAATGGATTGGCGGATTGCCGGATTATCATCCGTCCGTGAGTTGACTTGCGGGTTTAGTCTTAATTGAAACTATCTTATTGATTATCTTCACTTATCAAAGAAATCATTAGCAGAAAGGCCCGACTGGCGAACAATTGAGCGTAATGTACCTACCGGGATTTCTTTTCTTGGTGAAGGTACGATAACAGTAAACCCTTCCTTTCGATATTTTTGATGACTTCCACGTTGTGAAACAAGAAGAAACCCAAATTTTTGAAGGGTCTTGATAATTTGTTCTGATGATATAAGCCTAGACATGGATCCGGGTTTCACCTATGAGGGTTTCCTTAATGGGGGTGATTGTAAACAATGCTTCTTTGTCTTCGAAATAAAGTAATAATGCTTCGTTTAAATTGTCAATTGCTTCCTGCAATGTGATCCCAAAACTTGACACATCAACATTTAAACATTGTGATACGTAAAATCTGCCTTCTTTTTGAACGATATATTTCAAGGTTTTTGTCATCGTTTTTTATCTTATGGTATTATAAGTCAAAGATACTGGTTTTTTTTAGATTTTTAATTGACGATTTGTAGTCCATCGGCGGATTGTATTTTGAATTTTGCAATTTGCGTTTTCCCATTTTCATCCGTCAAACGACAGACCATATCAGCACATTAATATTTTCACCCTTTATCTTTTTCCTTTTATCTTTTATCTTTTATCCGGTTATGCGGCGCATGGGGATTCGGTGCATTTGCGGGGCGCGTGGGTTGCGCCTACAAATAGGCCGCCCCTAACGGGGCTGGGCACGATTTTCATTTTGAATTTTACAATTTGCGTTTTCCCTTTTCATCCGTCAAACGACAGACCATATCAGCACATTAATATTTTCACCCTTTATCTTTTTCCTTTTAT
>Ga0247841_10012154_pt1 | contig 11285 bp, 5 predicted proteins | sample LaCruzMarch2015__2_FD_192410 | JGI IMG/M metagenome (GOLD analysis project Ga0247841, IMG submission 192410) | Freshwater microbial communities from meromictic Lake La Cruz, Castile-La Mancha, Spain - LaCruzMarch2015_18m | ecosystem: Environmental > Aquatic > Freshwater > Lake | place: Spain...
AAGTCCCGACAACGGCTCAAAGCCGCAGCGACACAATAGTTTGTGTCGCGCGGGACTTGAACGCCGGACCCCGCATTTTGCGGGGGAGGCGGTGGCCAGACAAAATTTTCCGAAGAAAATTTTAGTCGAGGCCAAGTCCCGACAACGGCTCAGGTTTGGCGCATGCCGCCTTAGCTCAGCTGGTAGAGCAACACTTTTGTAAAGTGAAGGTCCTCGGTTCGAATCCGAGAGGTGGCTCAAGGGTGTGGGCGGAAAATTTTGGTCATTTACAGCTTATAAAATATTAGGTATAATGTAAGTGTCTATACGCCATTTACTTTATGCCTAATAAAAAAATTACCAAAGTGCAGGAAATTTTAGTGAAAAATTTGTATACAAAGGGGATGACCGGTCGTGAGATATCCATAAAGTTAAAGCTTTCCTTGAAACAAATTTATAGCGCCCTGCGACGCCAACAAGTACCTTGTAAGAGTTTGCGAGAACAAAATAAGATACTTTTTGACAAAAAACCACTATCCTTTCGTTTTAAAGAAAATTTGTCAGTTAAGGAACGTGAGCTATTGGTCGCCGCGATAATGTTATACTACGGCGAAGGAGCAAAAACAGGTGTTACGGTTGATTTTGCCAATTCAGATGGCCTAACTGTAAAGTTGTTTGTAAAATTTTTAAGAAAAATTTGTCGTGTAGATGAAAAAAGACTAAGATTCTATCTTTACTGTTTTTCCGACCAGAGCGCGGGGAAGTTAATAGATTATTGGTCATCTCAATTGAAAGTTGAAAAACGTCAGTTTACAAAACCATACGTACGTTCGACTCTCAATAGAGGTAAACGGGTGATGTCTCATGGCGTCATTCATGTGCGATATAGTGATAAAAAACTTTTGGCCAAGTTATTGTCACTTTGCACAAATATAATTAGTACATTATAAAATGGGCAGGTTCCCGAGCGGTCAAAGGGGACAGACTGTAGAAAATGCAGCTCTTAGGGGAAACTCTAAGATAAACTTTCTGGGATAACGGTGAAAGCTAAAACCAAGGTGGTCAAGCTAATACCGTGGGAACTCGAAAATTGAAAACGAATTTTCGTTATACAATTTTTGGGAGCGCCGTAGAGACTAGATACCAGAATACCCTTCGCGGGTAAAGATATAGTCCACGCCAGTAGGAAACTATTGGATTAGTGAAATCTGTTGGCTCCGCCTTCGAAGGTTCGAATCCTTCCCTGCCCACTGGAGTGACCAAAAAGTTTTGGTCACGTGAAGGATGAGAACGCCGGACTCTGACTTCGCAGTCAGAGGAGGCGGTGGCCAGACAAAATTTTCCGAAGAAAATTTTAGTCGAGGCCGAATCCTTCCCTGCCCACAAGTGGAGTTTAAAATTAATTTTTTTAATAATCTTATCTTATGTCTCAGGACAACATGATAAAAATGGAGTGCACAGAGTGCAAACATGTCAATTATTTTAGCACCAAAAATAAAAAGATTTTGAAAAATCGTTTGGAGTTGGAAAAATATTGCCGACATTGCAAAAAGCACGTGAAGCACAAAGAAACAAAATAAATCCAAAAGGACAGAACAATGTTCTGTCCTTTTATGCGGGTGTCGTATAGTGGTAGTACAGGGGTCTCCAAAACCTCTAGCGGGGGTTCGATTCCCTCCACCCGTGCCAGTCGCCAAATAGGGCGTTTTCGCGAAAAATTCCCCACCCGATTTTGGCCAACCAATCGAATTTTTTACCTTTCACCGTAAAATTCGAGCCGATTTTTTTGAGCTGTGTTCAAATTTTTTGTAAATGTGATACTAAACAGAAAACCGTCCAAAATGGCGGTTTTTGTGTTGCTGGGTTTTACACAAATATGGTATAATATATCAATCATATATTTAAACATTTTAACCAAAAAATATGGAATACTTCGAAAGAGGTAAGATTTTTAAAATTAAAAATTTGGCCTTGTGGGGTTTAGTAATGGTTTTTTTGTTAACTATTTTTTGCGCCAAACCAACACCGGCCCGGGCTGATATGGCTCATGCTGCTGATTCTGGCAAATCATTTGTTGTTACTAGCTACGACTCTATGCCTTCAGGGGTTGCTTTTAGTAGTGATGGCTCTCAAATGTATGTAAGCGGCAGAGGTTCAAAAACAATATATCAGTTTATTTTATCGCGACCATGGGATGTGTCTACAGCCAGTTTTGTTACTAGTTCCGATGTAATATATGACAGTCAAAGTAATCCTTTTGGCTTGGTCTTTAAATCTGATGGCACTAAAATGTATTTGGGTGATTACAGCGATCAGAAAGTTTATGAATATTCATTGTCTATTGCTTGGGACATAACCAGTGCTATTTATAATGATAAATATTTTTCGTTGGGGATGGACGCAACCGGCTTGTCTTTTAAACCCGATGGCACCAAGATGTATGTAACTTCTTATAACAATAGAAAGGTAGAGCAATATTCATTATCTACTGCTTGGGATATTACCAGCGCCGTTGATGATAATATTTCTTTGTCTGTGAGTTCTCAGGAATCTCAACCATATTGTAATTTTTTGAGTCCGGATGGCGCTAAAATATATGTAATGGGGGATAATAATGATACAGTTTACGAATATTCACTATCTACTGCCTGGGATTTATCAAGTGGGAGTTATAATAGTGTCAATTTTAATTTTAGTAGTGTTCTTGATGCGGCTTCTTACGGAATTACAATTAATCCTGGATTAGACACGATGTATATTGTTGGCGCTAAAAGTAGTGTTACAAAAGTTGCTCAATTTGATATTACTGGTTTAGTTGGTTATTGGAGTTTGGACGAAGGGTCAGGTGCGACTGTTTTTGACCGTAGTGGTTATGGCAATAATGGCACATGGGAAGATACACCAACCTATTCTGCTGGTGTCGCCGGTGCTTATAGTGGTGTATTTTCCAAAGTTCCACTTCATTTTATATCTGTACCTGATAGCGCACAATTAAATTTTGCTTCTACTTCACAATTTTCTACGTCAGTTTGGATTAAACCAAGTGGTTGGTTTACTTGGCATACAATACTGAGCAAAGATATTTGGACTTCGAATGCTGGTTGGGTTTTAGACATAAACGATGCTATCTCAGATTTAGGCAAGATTCGTTATACTCGTGGTGGAGAGGAAGTCCTCACGTTGAGTACTGATTACATTATCCCTCTTGATATTTGGACCAATGTAATAGTAACTAACAATAACGGTTCAGCTTCAGTTTATATAAATGGCAGTTTAGTGGCCACTAGCACTGTGTCTATGAGTGATGCGGCTACGAATTTAAATATTGGCGCGCGTGATAGCACTCTCGATGGTTTTACTGGTTCTATTGATGAGGTAAAAATATACAATAAAGCTTTAAGTGTGGCTGAAGTTGAAAGTATTTATGCATCAACTCCGAACTCAGTTGCTGCTACTCCAATTTTTTCTCCAGAGGCTGGCACAGTTTCTTCTACTACACAAATTACCATTACTTCAACTGGAGCTACTCATATTTATTACACTACTGACGGCAGTGCGCCTACTGCATCTAGCTCGGATTATTTAGTTACCGGGCCAATTACTTTAAGCGGTGACCCACCGGAAACAATTAAAGCTTATGCCACCAAAGATGGGGCGGTTAATAGTTTGGTGGTGAGTAGTATTTATTCTTGGGATGTACAATTATCATTCGATGGTGGCGATGGTTCAACTTCTACTCCTTATCAAATATCAACTTGTGAGCAGTTGCAACTCATGAATTCAAATTTAAGCGCGTACTATGAATTGACTGAAAATGTTGATTGTGTGAGTACAACTAATTGGAATAGTTCGGCTGGTTTTAATCCAATTGGTTCGGCCGGAGCGCAATTTACCGGCGGATTTGATGGAAATAATTTTGATATTTTAAATCTTTACATAAACAGAACTAGCACTAGCTATGTTGGTCTTTTTGGTTTGATAGGAATTAACGCTTCCGTTGGTAACGTTGGCTTGGTAGATGTTAATATTACTGGAAAAAATGTAGTGGGAGGGTTGGTTGGTCTAGTTAATGGTCAGGACAACAATATAAATCAAGGTGTAATTACAAATTCTCACACATCTGGAGATGTAAACGGTAGATATTATGTCGGTGGATTGGTTGGTATGAGTAGAGGCGTAATTTCTAATTCAACCTCCACTGCCACTGTCATTGGCGGAGGAGAGAATCAAGAGCTAACACCGAAAGGCTTGGCTGGTGGTTTGGTCGGAAGAAATGCCGGGTATGCATCTATTACAAATTCATCGGCTACTGGAAATGTAACCGGAACAAATTATGTTGGTGGATTGATTGGAGCTAATTTGGACTGGAGTGGTTTTGTATCCAGCTCTTATGCTACTGGAAATGTAACCGGAACAAATTATGTTGGTGGATTGGTTGGAAGAAGTAGTCGAGAGTATTTAACAGAAGGTATAATTTATGATTCATACGCTACAGGAAATGTTGTTGGTACAGAATATGTCGGTGGTTTAGTTGGGGAAAATTGGTCCACGATTACCGATTCGTACGCTTCCGGAACATTTTTTGGAGCAGGATATGTTGGTGGGCTTGTTGGGTATAATAATCATAATATTTCTCAGTCATATTCACACGGAGTTGTTAGTGGTTATTCTGGTTCGGTTGGCGGTTTGGTTGGGGAAAATAATGGCGGATCTGTGTCCACATCATATTCAAATTGTAGTGTCACTGGTGATGGCGTAGAAGGTGTTGTAAATAATGTTGGTGGCTTGGTGGGGCGAAACAATGAAGGCCTGCTAATGAATGTTTACGCTACCGGCGATGTTACGAGCGATGGATCAAATGTTGGTGGATTGGTTGGTTTTAATGGCGCGAACATGCCAGTATCAATTTTAAATTCTTATGCCACTGGTAATGTTGTCGGCGTTGATGAAGTTGGCGGTTTGGTTGGTTTGAACAATAATGATGATATCCAGAATTCTTTTGCAGTGGGAACAGTCACCGGTCTTAGTGATGGTTTTTACGAGGGTTTCGTTGGCTATGATTTTACCAATTCTAGCACTCTATACACAAATAATTTTTGGTATAATAATAAATATCGAGGTATAAATTCAGAGTTTGGTTTTGAAGACGAGATTATTGGTCGGTGGGAAAAAACCGATTCAGCGAGCGTGTTTAAAAATACTTCTACTACTGCCCCGTTTGTCGGAAATTGGGATTTTGATACTGTTTGGGAGACGTCAATTGGCAATTATCCAACTTTAAGGGCGTTTAGCGTCGATGACACTTCGGATTTATTTGCTGGTGGAGAGGGCACAACCAGTAGTCCATATCAAATTAGCACTTGCGCGCAACTGCAAAATATTTCTACCGATGCCGAAACTTTGGCCGCGCATTATATTTTAACGGACGATATTAATTGTTCCAGCACGGTCAATTGGAATCAAGCTTCCGGTTATTGTTCTTATGCCAACAAAAACAACAATACACAAGCAACGTGTGATGGTGATTATACTTGGACAACATCTTCTTTTTACAAAGGTTTTAATCCAATTGGCTGTGGAAGAATTGATGAAATGTGTTGGGATAGAACACAGGCTAGTTTTACCGGTGTTTTTGATGGGAACGACAAGGAAATATCCAATTTATATATTAATAGGCGTGAGTATTATGTAGGATTATTTGGTGCTATTGGCGCTGGCGCGGAGGTTAAAAATTTAAACATTATTGATGCCAACATCAATTCGGCAGACAACGTTAGCTACGCTGGTGTTTTAGCCGGGTTTATTAGCAGTGAAAGCGCTATTAATAGCGTTAACGTGGCTGGCACGCTCAATGCCCCTAGCTCTACTTTTGTGGGCGGTATTGGCGGTTACCACGATTACCAAGAAGAATGTTTCTTAGCTGGCACTCCGATACTCATGCAGGATGGCTCACACAAAAACATCGAAGCAGTGCAGATAGGGGATACAGTGACAGCTTATAATGAAATTAACAATCAAAAAATCAGTGGTACGGTTGCTAAAACTTTTATCCATCAAGTGGATCATTATTTGTTGATTAATAATAATTTAAAAGTAACCTCCAACCATCCGTTGTATGTGAATGGCAAATGGTTGGCGGCCGGAAACGCTAAAATTGGAGATATACTCATGGATGAAAAAGGTAAAACCGTAAAAATAAATTCTATCATAAAAATTTATGACAATGTTACGGTTTACAACTTGGAGGTAAATCCGAAAACGGGGGATCAAGCGGAATCTTGCGGGCCAGGCCACAGTTATTTTGCCGGTGGTATTTTGGCGCACAACAAGTGTCCGGTTATTGCAACCGACGATGGCACAGGTTATAAATTCAACACAAAAATCAACGTCTTTAATGAAGGTAAGGCCAATGAAAAAATATTCAAATATAAAATGAATGCGTTTTCAAACGGTGTGGTTAAAATGTCTTACGACCCATATGATATTGATTATGTAAATTATGTGGCTGTTGAAATTACCGACACCAAAGGCGTAAGTACCGCAGTTCATAAATTAGAGCCGTTGTCTTGTTCTGGCAACGGTTGCGACGTTAGTCTTTTGCAAAAAATTGACGATAAGTATCTCGTGTTAGATAAAAATAACACCGAAGTCAGTTTGGATTTTGGCCAGTTGCCAAGTTTACCGGCGGGTTATACTAGAAGTTTTCAGATTATTTCCAGCGGTTATCAAAAAGTTTTAAAGCAGGCGCACCCCTTTGATTATCCGGATGAAATAAATAAATGGTTCCGAGGATATTTTGATTGGTATTATGGTGGAGCACATCACACCATTGCTACTTCCAGTGCTAAAGTGGATATTGACGGATATGACTACGTTGGTGGAATTTTGGGATATAACGCAGGGGATATTAGAAATTCATATTCTACCAGTTCAGTGACTGGCCATCAGTATGTTGGCGGTGTTGTTGGTTATTCAGATGGTAATATTCTTGGTTCTTATTCTACGGGCGATATTTACGGTTACAATCAAGAAGTAGGTGGTTTGGTAGGTAAAAATGTAGGTGTGGTAAGTAATAGCTACGCGATTGGGGATGTTATTTCCGAGACTGACTATGTTGGTGGGTTGGTAGGCGTAAATATGTCCAACATTTATACTTCATATTCCACTGGTAATGTTACTGGCACCAGTAATGTTGGTGGTTTTGCCGGTGCGAACGCTTTCGGCACCATCTATTCGTCTTTTTCAACAGCTCAATCGGTGGTTGGGTTCGGTGATTATATTGGTGGATTTATTGGTTCAAGTCCTGACCCTTACCCCAATACTGGCTGGGTGACCATTACTGACATGTCAGCTATTGGCATTGGAACTTCAGAGCCGGTGGCAACAATTGACTACAACGAAACGACTGCAACACCTTTTTATTCCGCTACCCACGGCGTTTATACAGCCGGGGACAATGTTTGGGATTTTACTGAAACACCAATTTGGGACGCGCATGCCAATCATTTGCCGACCCTGCATGCTATTACTGCTGATGATTCTAGTGTGGCGCAAGATTCTGTGTACGTTAAAAGTGTTTGGAATTCGGAAAGCGCCGGCGGTCATTCTTGGGGCGTGGATGCTTTTGATAACATTCCGGATGCCTTGGCAGCGGTTTCAGCTACTGGCACAGTGAATCTTTTGGACAGTGGCAGTGATGTTGATTTTAATATATCCAGCACAATTAATATTGATAAGCCGGTAACTATCATCGGCGAAGTTTTGGATGAAGGTAAAGTGTTTATTCAAGGCAACAGTTGCACCACTACGATTTTCAATATTATCGATTCCAATGTGACGATTAGTAATTTGAAATTCGCGATGGATGAAGACGAAGATTCATGTTTTGGCGTGGGCGAAGATGAAGGAGACTACTATTACGCCGCTGTAGCGGTTGGCGGTGAAGACTATATTGTTAGTACTACCATTAGTAATAATAATTTTACCAGTTCTACTGCAGGTGTAATGGTAAATCCTACCGCTTCTACCACAGCGGTGTCCTTAAATGTTTTTACTGATAATTTCTTTGGCTTGTGGTTAGGTGCTGGAGCGGTGGCAACTGGCAATGAATTTTCAGATAATTTTATCGGAGTGTTTGCTGACAATACTACCGATATTGAGATAGGCGCGGCTGACCTTACCGGGATGTTAGTGGCTAGCAATACTTTTTCTGGTTTGGCTTTGGCCAGTTTTTATTTTTGGGCCGGCGATCAATATCCTACCAGTCCGGTTTATTTTGTTAGTAATACCATTGATATCACTGATGGTGATTTTGGAATTTTTGTTGGTGGTAATGCCTACAATTTACACATTAATCATAACAAAATATCAACTTCCAGTGCTGGTATGTATATTGGTGGTGCTGAAACCGGTTTAGACATTGTAGAAAATTGGTGGGGAGATGTCGGCGGTCCATATATAGACGATATAAACACTGACACAGATGGCAGCGAACTCTACATGAGTGATTCATTGTATGTCTTCTATCGTCCTTTCTGTATAAATGAAAATTGTACGCAATTTAGCACGAATACAATTGCGGCCGCCAACTTAAGTGATTTGTTTTCTCCATTTGCTGGCGGTACTATGACTGTTTCAACATCAATACCAGGTGATTTTACTTCAATTGATGCAATTTTAGTTAATGAAAATACAGTAATTACTATTCCGGTTGGCGATAGTCAAACCACGATTACTTTACCAGCAGATACTATTATTACTAAAAGTAATGGAGGGATATTTAGTGCTTTGGATGTTACTTCAACCGCAATGGCGCTGACTAGTTTTGCCGGTTTTGATGCTAACCAAGAAATTCAGGGCGCTTTCCAGTTTGGTATTCCAGAAACAGGATTAGCTTTTAGCCCGGCTATTACAATTCAAATGTATGTTGGTATCGGTTTGAGCGGTCAGACATTGAATATTCGCAGATCGCTTTCCGCCACTGAGGGGTGGGTTGATACCGGTCTGGTGGAGTCTACTTGCGTGGTTGATAGTGTTGGTATTTGTACTTTTCATACTACTTTGGCTTCGTATTATGCGGCCACTAAAACTGTAACGCCGGTTAGTACTGGTGGCGGTTCGATGGTAGTAGTTATTCCGCGCGCATTGGCACAATACACCAAGCTTGATTTTGCCATCAATAATGGAGAACAATTGGCGACTAACAATGTTTTGAATATTTTGATGAATGCGGATCCGAAATATGTTTCCGGTTACGCAATTTCATTGGATAAAAATTTTAGCGGTGCGAGTATAATTAAATATACCACTACTACTAATTTTATATTGCCGCAACAAGATGGTGTTTACACTGTTTATCTTAAATATTTTTCTTCCACCGGCAATGTGTCAGAAGTAATTAGCCATAACATTGAGTATAAAGCAGGAAAAGTGACTCCTAAAAAGGATGTTGGTAAAATGTCTTCGCCATTCGCTTCGTTAGTTGTTTCGTCAACTGCTTCTTCAACCGTTTCAACGGTTAAATCCGTAGTCACTAAAAGTAAATATATCTTTAAGCGCGACTTGAAATTTGGTATGACTGGCGCGGATGTTAAAGAATTGCAAAAGTTCTTGAATAACAACGGATTTATAATTGATACCACTGGTGTTGGTTCACCTGGTAAAGAAAGTACGCGTTTTGGATCTCTCACTCAAAAAGCGCTCATCAAGTTCCAAAAGGCGAACAAGATCAAACCGGCGGTTGGATATTTTGGGGCGGTGACGAGGAAAGTGGTGAATGGAAAGTGAAAAATTTGAATTAGTTTTTTCACAAACATCTAATTAATTATAAAATCCGGTTAAAGCCGGATTTTATAATTTGGCCGGTCTCTTGACAGAATATTCAAATTTCGTTACGATTTTAAGTCAAGATCAGTCTTAAAGTTATTTTTATCAGTTCTTTAACCTAAGAGAAAAGAGGGTTGTCATGACTACGTCAAGTAACAGAAGTTTGGAGAAGGTACTGGTACCGCAAGTAGCAGCTGTAGTCTTTACTTTGGCGGTATTCTGCGTATGTAGATATTTCGGTGTGGCCAGTGGTGAATCTGCGTTCATCACCGCTTTGTTCGCCTCTGTCATTTTTATCATCGCCGCCCTTTCCACTATTGTGACAGCCGCTCATATTGCAGCCATCGCAATTTCTGTTGCCATCGCGTTTATGGTTTCCGCTGCTGTATTTATGATAGCGACTGCTATTTTTGCAGTTATATCATCGGTTCCTGTTTCACCAGTCGTTTCCACTTACGCTTCAGTTCTGGTTTTCAGTATTGCAGCTTCCATTTTTCTCATGGTTTCTACTGATGGGTATGGATTGCCAAAATTTTGGCTGGTGGCATCTTACGTGGTGGAATTGGCCAGTATTTCTTCGTCGCTCTTTTTCATGAATTAACCAAATTTGTCGCTCTTGCAGCACCCCCCAATCAAAAATTGGGGGGTATTTTTTATTTGTTTCAATATTCAAAAAGATGTATAATTGATGTGAAAAATACTTATCCGATAAATTAAATTATGTTTATTCACATTCCAGCCAGCGAAATTGAATTCAGTTTCGCACGATCGTCTGGTGTGGGCGGGCAGAACGTAAATAAAACTTCCACTAAAGCAATTGTGCATTGGTCAGTTGGTCATTCGCGTATTTTGAATTGGGAAGAAAAAAATCGAGTTCGGACAAAATTAGCCAATCGAATAAATAATCACGATGAGGTAGTGGTAATGTCTGAAGAAGAACGATCGCAACCGCAAAATCGTTTGCGAGCGGTGGCGCGATTACAGGCGTTAGTTACCAAAGCTCTGCAGGTGTCAAAGAAACGCCGACCTACCAAACCCACCAAAGCATCCAAGTTAAGACGGATTGAGTTTAAAAAAATTCGATCACGAGTGAAATCTGGACGACGCGCTCTTGAATGATATGTATTATTTGTATATTTTGAAATGTGCGGATAAAACTTTGTATACCGGCATCACGGTTGATTTGAAACGCCGAGTAGGGGAGCATAATTCTTCTAAACTTGGGGCGAAATACACCCGCGCGCGTCGTCCGGTTAAATTGGTTTACTCCAAAAAATTTCGCAATCGGTCATTGGCATCAAAAGCGGAAAGTAAGATAAAAAAATTATCGCGGGTTGATAAATTGAAATTAATCAGGCCTGCTGTACAATACCCCTTTAGGGGTGACATTCTGCTAAACTAAGGGTGACACTTTTAACCCTTAGTAAAATATATATGGCAGGATCATCCCTGTGTGCTCCGGCACACGTTCGCGCTCGTTG
>Ga0247841_10012158_pt1 | contig 11281 bp, 8 predicted proteins | sample LaCruzMarch2015__2_FD_192410 | JGI IMG/M metagenome (GOLD analysis project Ga0247841, IMG submission 192410) | Freshwater microbial communities from meromictic Lake La Cruz, Castile-La Mancha, Spain - LaCruzMarch2015_18m | ecosystem: Environmental > Aquatic > Freshwater > Lake | place: Spain...
CATCTGTCCGAAATGATATTCCCTCTTTACTCAGTATTTCACGCTGATCTGTACAATCCAAGTTTACTCCTTCAATCGGGAGTTTGCCTGTTTTCATTACGACTCGGTGCCAGGGAATCCAAGATGGAGCTCCGTGCATAGCCCAGCCAACCATTCTTGCACTTCTTGGACTGCCAAGAAATGCAGCGATTTGACCGTAAGTAACAACTTTACCTTTGGGAATTCTTTTGACAACCTCATACACTCTTTGAAAAAAGAAATTGCTTTTTTTTTGAATCATTTTCCGCCTTAGATCCTCCTTAGTTGGGAATAAATCTCCGGAACAACTGGATCATTGTAATATGAGTTAAATCCGTTGGCAAGGAAATCGAAATTTTTAATTAAGTTATAGTGGTATACTGATCATGGTTATACTTTGTTGGTTTGGGGTGAAAAATGAAACAAAAAATTTTGTCCATAATAATTTTTACGTGTATTACCCTTTCGATACTTTCGGATTCTTCACTTTTGCGTATCCAAAAACTGCAAGCGAATGAACCCCTACCTTGGGAAATTAAAAAAATCGCTGTTTCTGACCAGAATATCTATGTCTTAAATCAAGCAAAAAAAACAGTAACCACATATGATACAACCTTACAAAAAATCAAAGAATTTGACATCTTGACTCCTTTTTCTTATGCACAACCAGAACCAATGGATATTTTCTACAGCAACAACACGATATATATAGCCGACAAGGGACTTAAGAAAATTCTTTTTTTTAATACGGATGGAAAAATGATAAAGACTCTTGGTGGATTTGAAAATCATTTTATAGCCCCCACAGCTCTTCTGGTAAAAGATAATCGTTTTGTCGTAGCAGACACAAATAGCATTTGGCTTATGGATGAACTGGGCAACATTAGACGCAGGATCAGCCTTCTACCCTATACAAATGAAGTTCCATCCATTGTTACGGACATGTGTTATGCCGATGGAGTGCTTTATGCTGCCTGCGAAACAAATCAAACAGTACTTGCTTTTCGGGATGAGGGTGAGTGGTCCGATTTTCAATATTACAAATCCTTTGGTGGGTTTGGATACGAATCAGGACGATTTATAGGTTTAACCAGTATTGCCGTTGATGGTACTCTGTTCGCTTCTGACCTGTATCGCAGCAGGATTCAAGCCTTTCCTCCAATGATTGAAACTGCTTCTACCTTGTCGATTCCCCCTGGCGTAAGTCCTTCTGATATGATTTTCTGGAAAGACAATTTACTTTATGTAAATGCAGAATCTAATAAAGTAACTTCAATATCTTACCAAAATGAAACCGAAAGAAACGTACTACTCACATCAACAAATCAAATTGACTTTGGTACCTACACAGCTCCAATAAATGTTGAAAAGCATTTTTCGATTTACCAAAAAAATGGATTTCCCTTGCACGGAAAGGTTTTATCGGATAATCCAACTTTTATCATTAATCCAAAAGAACTTTACGGAACCACCACATATATGACAATTTCTCTCAACACGACTTTATTAAAAACAAACTCCCTGGAAACTGGCACTATCTCGATAGAACTAGCTAATGGAGAAAAGAAAACCATTGAAACCAGAATTAAAATTTCAAAAAGTGAAGATTTCGAAATTACTCTTCGATCGTATAATGATATCTCTTTCCAAAATAATTCCCTATCCATGGATATTTCACCCCAAAATGGCTTTAAAGGTACTTTAGAATTTTCCTCCAAAACAAATGATCTTCCCTTCGTTCTCCAATGGGATCAATCAACGATAACGATTGGCAAAGAAGATAGGCAGACCGTGAAGGCAATGCTTCTACCAAAAAGCAAGGTACCGCCTGGTTTTTATACAGTTCCCTATCAGATAAAAGCGAAGGAACAAAAAAGCATCAAACAAGGATCGATTACATTCCTTTACAAAGGCATCGAAAACACTGTACCGGGAACTCTGGTTGGAGAATTATTCTCTACAGATTGGTGCCCTTTTTGCCCTTCAGCCCATCGAGCTATTCCTGAACTCGAAAAAATGTACAACCCAGATTTGTTAAATTTTATCACCTATTACATTGATTGTTCGAATGCTTCCCCTCAACGCCTCTGCTTCACAGAAGGGACCATTCGAAAAGATTGGTATATGCCCTCTGGCACTCCAACACTAATTCTGAATGGTACGGTTGTAAAAAATGGTGGATATAAATCTCCGACTGAGACAATGACAAAAGATTACAAAGAGATGATTGATGTTGAACTACCAAACGCTTCCCCGGTTTCCCTGACTGGGTTTGCTACAATTGACTCTGTAAATCGATCCATCCGTATCGGTGCTGCCGTAGAATGGTTGCAAAAAATAAAAATCGAAGATCCACGCCTATATTGTGTTATTGCTGAAAACAAAATTGAGTATCCAGCCAAAAACAAAGTAAACATTCATGACAATGTTATCCGTCAGTTTATATCTCTCCCCAACCCCGAAAACAGCCCAGCATATGGCACTCCTCTGGTTGATCAAACACAATATCACTTAAATGCGAATTTCAACTCCATTCTCAACCTAGAAAATTGTTACTGTATGCTCTTCATTCAGGATAATGCAACAAAACAAGTTTTTCAATCTAGAAGGATCCCCCTAATTGATCAAATTAATGTTAATGATTTCAGTCTGACTTCGATTCAAAAAGATTTTATCGCTAGACAGGAAAAAAATCTTAGCGTATCTTACACTTTACAAAATATGGGAAATCAAATCCAAGAGTATTCAATCGAGATTCTTGAAAAATCTATACTACCTTTGGATTCTGTATTGAAAGTAAATGGTAATGAGTTTTCCACTCTTTCAACCGTTTTAGTATCCATGAATCCTTTTGAATCCCTTGAGATTGAAATTCAAACCTATCATCCACTGGATCCTTCAAAGCTTAATTCACTAACTTTAAAAGCGACCGATCTATCGAACGAGTTGACTCGCCATCAATCAATCCCCATTCGGTATGTCAAAGATGACAGTCTCCGCTATGAAATCCTGTATCCAATTAAAGACATAAAAACCACGATTAACGATTTCAAAACAGATGGAAAATATATCTCGGTGATTCTAAGAACTGAATCTAGAACAAAAGTAATGGAATATACGAATCTTGTAGCAGGGACAGATGGTATAATATCTATACCTTATTTTCTTTGTCCGGGTAAAAATACAGAAGATATTACACTTTTATATCCCGATCAAACAACAGAAAAATTAAGGATCACACTGACAAGAGAGCTACTCATGAAATTTACGATTGGCTCTCAGACTGTAACAATTAATCAAGACAAAAAAACGATCGAAGCCCCCCCCTATATAAAGAATGGTCGAACAATGGTACCCATTCGTATCATAGCCGAAACTTTTTGCTGCAAAATAAGTTATGAAGCAAAAACACAAAAGATTTTTATACAATCTCAAAATGTTGAAATCGAATTACAAATTGGAAAAGCATTTATTACTTTCAATGGAAACGATCAAACATTAGATGCACCTCCAGAAATTAGGAAAGGTAGAACTTTTTTGCCCCTACGATCTATTATAGAAATATTTGGCGCTAAAGTTGATTGGGATTCAAAGAAACAAGAGATCCAGATCAGCATAAGCTAAAATGAAGCAAAGAACAAAGATTTTAATCGTTCTGCTTATTTCTTTCCTTTTTCTCCTGCCAAGTACTAGCTTTGGTATATATAAGAAAACAGATTTTTATCTGGAAGATTTGTATAAATTCTCAACTACAGCTGGTCTTTTCAAGAAAGATAATGCCTTTGAGTTTGTTAAACAATTAACACAGGATGATTTTGAGGGCAGAAAAGCCGGAACGGAAGGTTGTGAAAAAGCTGCCAAATGGATTGCAGATCAATTTAAAAACTGGAACCTAAAACCATATGGAGATTCTTATTTTCAATCTTTTACAGCTGGAAGGTTTTTGCGTCCAACACAAAACGTCATTGGTTATATACCAGCATCCAATCCGAACATAAAAGAGTCCATTGTGTTTGGTGGTCACTACGATCACCTTGGTAAAGAACCTCAAACCGGAAAAATATTTCAAGGAGCCAACGATAATGCATCTGGTACAGCTGTTATGATGGAAAGCGCGAGAGTTCTATCACAATCTATCCTAAGCTCTCAGATTAATATTATTTTTATAGCCTTCTCTGCGGAAGAAACAGGGTTATTGGGATCAACCCATTATGTCAATCATCCCCTTTTCCCAATCAAACAGATCAAAGCCATGTTTAATTTTGATATGGTCGGTACAGGCACAGGACAATGGGAAGTTGGAACCAACTTCGATAAAACAAAATATTTGAATCAGATTATGATCAACTCGTTTAAATATTTCAAGGGGTACTATCGCCTCGAATCCTGGCTTTCGAGACCTGTATCCGATCATTACCCTTTTTACGAAAGGCAGGTTCCTACGCTATGTATGCTCAAAGACAATCCCACCAACATCGGTGGATATCATACGACAAAGGACACGCTAGAAACAATAGATCCTAGAAACCTAGAAGCCTGCGGGAAGATCTCCCTTCTGACTGCTTTGTATATTGGTAAAGGGTTTGTGATCACTGCCTTTGAGATAGCAGGTTATTTGCAAAATTTGCCGGTAGATCCATATTGTGATATAGAAAAAAAATACCGTATCGGTTTTTATTACCTGTTTGTTTATAAGTAGTTTTCTTGTTGGATCTTGAAAAGTTATTTGGAGGGTAATCTTGAAGAAAAGAACATGTATCTTATTTTTGGTTTTCCTGTTTTCTCTTGCATCCTTGCTTTTTGCGGAAGAACTAAAAGATTACATTACGATACGACTTCAAATTGGAAGCAAAACAGCCTATGTAAATGAAGAAAAGAAGACTCTGGATTGTACGCCCCAGATTTCTAACAGTAGGACCCTGGTTCCCCTTCGTTTTATCAGCGAAAGCATGGGTGGAGAGATAACTTTCAATCAAAAGACTCGTGAGATTGTGATAAAATTTAAAAATCTTGAAAAAATCAGCAATAATCTAAAAGAACAGATAGTTTTATCCGAAAACCTAATGAAAGAGATCGAAAGATTAAAATCAGAAGGGGTGGAAAAGAGTAAAAAGCTAGAGGCGTTGGAATACGAGATAGAGAGATGTAAGGTTGTGGAAGAGACACAAGCGCTTGAAATCCAAAAACTAAAAGATGAGATTTCGAAAAACAAAGAAATGATCGATAAGTTAAATGAGGAATTTACGAATAAAAAAAATGAGATAGATACCTTGACAAAGGAACTAGTTGAAAAAAGAAATGAAATAGAAAAACTGAAAAAAGAGTTTGAAGAATATCGTAAAAATACCATTTCAGTGACGTATCCGAACATCGATATTTCTTTCTTTGGGAAAAAAATTACGCCAACCGTGAAACCATTTCTTTACAATGAGAAAGTGATGGTTTCGCTTGAAGACATCGCCACAGCGATGAATGTTCGATATCGATTTGATACAGCAACAGGTAAAGTAGTCTTTGGAGATGTGCCAAAGGTATCCAAAATAGGGCAAAGAATCATTAAAGAGCCCTATGCTATAACTGTTCATGGAAAAAGATCGGCTGGAAAATATGTCATCGTAGAGGCAACGATTGAAAATCTAGGGAAAGAAATGTTTTATGTTAATTCTCAATTAAATTTTAGCATTGAAGATAAAGATGGAAGGCGTTTTGATTCAGATTTGTTTTCTGGGGGGGAAATCAAGAATAATTTATCAGGAGAAGTAAGGTCAGGGAATAAACTAAGGGGAGAAATCGGCTTTGAAATGGAGAGCAAGCTTGGATTGGTTTTTTGGTATCGACCTTTTTATGAAAAAGAGATATATTTTACCATTTCCCTTGATTCTTAAACAACAAATTTCAACCAAAGAATAATCAATAATTTGATGAACGTGTTGCTTAAGAGTTTCGTTGGCATATAATATCATTGTTAGAAGGAATTGGTTTTTATTGTGGTTAATTTACTGTGGGAATTGATAATAAGAGGATGAGGAGAGTGTTAGATGAATATTATAGGAATCGTTCTATCGTTGTTCCTTTCTTTGAATGTTTTTACAATTAGTTTGACGGAAAAAGCAGGAAAGGTTGAATATAAAGATGCCAAAGAAACCGTTATCCTCGATAGCGAATTCTCAAGGAATGGTGTTTGGGTAAAATCAATGCAGTATGATACAACAAAAGGTATCTCAAAACTCTCTCTAACAATCGATCCTACTTACTATTATGCCAATGGTGTATGTGAAGTGAATACAGATTATTTCCCTGATCAAAAGAATAAAGTATCTGTAGAGAATTGGAAATTTGAAATCATTAACAAAGATACAGACGTAACGATCACACAAGATTTAAAAAACAGGAACGAAGGAGAATTTAAGCTCCAAAAAGGTTGGAATCGATTTGATTTTCGGTCCTATTATCTGGACAAAGAGGGCAGAACAATTGGAGTCCTTGAGTTAATTGATGTTTTCCAGGTTAAGATGCCGTAACACTTTTTTTTTAAATACACTTTGATTTGGGGAAGAGACTAGTCTCTTCCCCTTTTTTCATTTTAAATAGCTATAGACTAAATATCTTTCCAAAAGCGATTCTTTTTTTGTAAATGTGTTTTAACATATTCAGTTATGGCTGTCTGCTCTTTTTGATTTGAATAGTTCTTATGGATAATCACAACTGCCTTGCGATCCGTGGCAATCATATTAATTAGACCTTGCTCTCCACTGATTCCAAAATTACCTTTTAACATCGAATCATACTTTAATCCAAACCGATTCATTACTACATCAAAAAGAACATTTTTATAATCTATTACGTATGGATGATTTCCCTGCGTTATTTGCTCATTTTCAAAGTCGGTAACAGCAGCAATGCTATAAACCAGCTCCCGGTCGATCGGTATGGCATTTAAATGTAAGAAGTTTGTATCAACCGAGTTTTTAATGGAATTAAACCAGGAAAAACCTCGAAAAACAAGAAAACAAATAATAATCCAAAGTAGGATTTTTGTAGTACTTTTCATATTGAGGAGGATAAAAAGAAACAAAAAAGGCAAAACAAAAGAAAAATGGATAAAATCAAAAATTGGGAAAGAAAAGCCTAGAACAACAAGAATAAAAAGTATAATTAATCTCGAAGTACTGTTAATCTGGATATTTTTTCTTGTTGAAATCAATATCAAAGTAAAGCTAAAAAAAAGGAGTAGTAATAATAAAATAATTAAAAGGTGTGGATTCCATTTTGAATAGGTTTTGAAAAAAGGAATCCATGTCGAATAGAATATTTGTAGAAAATTTTTTAAAGCTCCCCGAATCAAAAAATAGATTATCTCTGGAACCAATCCAACCATAAAACCAAGCAAAGAATAAAGTGAAAAAGGGTATCGTGTCATCCAGAAATGACTAATGATAGCAAAAAGCATATAAAGGCCGATGTTTTGTTTTGTGAGTAACAACAATGCAGTTATTAAGCCTATAAGGAACGCTGGATATTTTTCTTTGTCGAAAATGAGAAGAAATAACAAATACGTAACAAATAGAAGACAAAGCCAGTTGTAATTGTTTATGGGTAGATATGAAAAACTAAAATAATACAAACAAACCAGAAAATATGAATTGGCTTTGCTCAAACCAAGTTTTACAGATACCTGCCACCATAAGAATCCGTTGAGAAAAGCTATCATAAGTGTAAATCCACGCAAAACAATCAACTGGTCGGAATAAATACGTAGTAAAACAGAATCGATTTGAGCTTTTAAGGGAGACACGATCATAAAAAAATCGCGATATGGGACTTGATGAGCTGAAATTCTTCTCGCAAACTGATATGTCCATATCTCGTCCATGTTAATATTAGCTCGAAGGGAGATAAAAGATACAAACAAAACCAGTAAGACTACAAAAACATACTCAAAACGAACAATTTTATATTTCCGCAACAGCCAATACACTTAATCCAAATGGGTAAGGAAAGTGACATATCCATAAAGCTTCGCTCGAAAATACAACTTTTAAAATGAAATTTATCACTGGATTGATTGGTCGAAATTCTTCTGTGGTTCGACTCCATTTCATCAGCAATCTTTGCAAAACGGCAAGAGGAAACAAAACAGTCATAAAATAGGTCGCTTTTATTTTTTTATATCCATTTGCTTTCAACAATCCAAGGAGTTGTTTTTTGGAATATCTTCGATAATGATGGTTTACGGTGTCATGAGAGGTCCACAACCACTGATAAGCAGGAACAGTAAGGATTATTCTGCCCCCCGGTTTCAACATTTGTTCTCGAATGATTCGTAACGCTTTCTCCTGATCTGCTATGTGTTCCAAAACATCAAACAGGGTGACTAATTCGTATTGCCCTTTAACAGAATGATTCGGAAAAGAAGAAATAGAAAATACTTCTCTCGCTCCAAGTTTAATTAGATCTGGTTTTGTCTCCAGTAAAGGTTCGAGAGCATCTACATTTTTACAGTATTGCAACAATAAAGGCAACATAGCTCCATACCCACTCCCAATATCGATTGCTTCCTGTATTCTTTTTGGATAATAAAGATGCAAGATCTGATCAACTATTTTTTTCCTACCAACAAACCACCAATGATTTCTTTGAGAATTCTTTATAAAATCATAAATAATTTTTTCCACTGGATTCTTCTTCAAAATTAATTTTTTTCTCAACAATATACTCCGGTCTACCTTTTACTTCATCAAAGATATTCCCCATATAAAGTCCAAGAACACCGATAGTAATAAGCTGAATCCCACCGAAAAAGATAATGATGAGTAAAGTAGAAGCCCAGCCCGGTACAGAATTGGTTAGCTTACCCCAAAAAATATAACCGCTAAATATCAAACCAGCCATAACGCTTAAAAAACCAAGATTAATGGCCAGCATTAAGGGTTTTTTGCTAAAGTAGAAGATCGCTGTAGAAGCTAAGGTTAGCATTCGGTTGTAATTATATTTTGTATAACCAGAAAACCGGGGATCCCTTTCATACAAAAAGGGAACCTGTTTAAAACCGATCCAGCTCATTAAGCCTCTGGTATATTTGTTCTTTTCGTGAAGATTTCGGTATTCAATTAATATCCTCCGGTTAATCAGGCGAAAATTTCCAGCATCTACAGGCAAATTAACATCTGAAAGCCAATGAAGCAAACGATAAAAAGCTTTTGCTGTAATCTTTTTTGAAAAAGAATCTCCTTTTCTTTCTTTCCGGACTCCATAGACCATATCTGCTGATTCATTTCGATACAAATCAATCATAGCAGGGAATAGTTCCGGTGGATCCTGTAAATCTGCATCAATGATAAAGATTAAATCACCGGTTGTATTATTTAATCCCGCGCTAACAGCTGGTTCATGTCCAAAATTGCGTGAAAAGGATATTACTTTAACCATTGAATCAGATTTTGAAAGAACAGAAAGAACTTCCAGTGTTTTATCCCGGCTCCCGTCATTAATAAAAATGAGTTCATGGTAAACATATTGGTTCTCAGTCATCACTTTTTTTAATCGATTATACGTTTCCCTAACTACAGATTCTTCATTGTAGCAGGGTATCAGGACAGAAATTTTTTCTTTATTCATTCGTAAACCTCAAAACAATATCTTTTGAATCTTCATACAAAACCTCAATAGAAGTTAATTGCCGTAAGTATTTAATACAAGAATTTTTCTTAGGAAATAAAACGTATTTAATATTATATTTCTTAAGAATTTCTTCAGGTTTTTCAGTTTTTAATCCTGTGAAATCAAAATAATCCTCCCAAAGAACCGGGTTCTCCATAACAAATAAATCTCCTCTGCCGTCAACAAACGTTTTAATATCCACATATATCAGGTAATCACCATAATAATAATCATTCATAATGTGGTCTGTATAGCCATTCTTTTTCATAAAGGCGACTGCTTTCACAGGGAAATCAGTGGAAAGATCAGGTTTGGAAAGCTTCTCCATCGTGAAAGGAGCTGCAGAAAAAAGGCTTACGGCCATAATTGTTATGATAACAATCATCTGAATCCCTTTGTTGATTTTATGGGTATCGACTCCAGCGTACAAAGCCATAATAAGCAAAAATGGTAAGTGACGAAAGGATTTAAGATATAAAGATATTGTTATAAAAAATAAAAACAGGTGCAAGATAATTCTCTTGTTTTTTACTAAATTGATTGTAGTGATAACAAGGAAAAGAAGAATGAAAAGAAAGATGAAAAGAGTAGGAAGATAATGAAAATCAGGAGAAAACCACTCGGTAATCCGATCTACTGTTTTGGATGAATTCCCCACAACAGACGCATAGATGTAAAGTCTCCATCCATTTGGATTCATGAGAGATCCAAGAACTGCGAGAAAGATGTCAGACAATGGAATTTTCTTAAAAATAAAAAATATCATTAAAATGCCGACTGCAAAAATAACGGAGGAATGAATATTGGCCCAAAAAAGAAAAAGCAAAAAAAACGGTATTCCATAATGGATTTTTCTACTTTTTTCCCGTTTACTTACCAGATAAAGTAACAAAGCAAACAAGCCATATACAAACGTTTGAGGTCTCAGTGAAAAAAAACCAATTGTCAAAGAAGTGTTGAGAAGCAAAATAAAACATAAAAAGTGCATTAATCGATCTTTTATGAGCAAAAATGAACAAAAACCAATCAGTCCGATAGAAAAAAATTGTAAAACAAAAATACCAATATATCCCATCCAAGAATACAACTGATATATCATTAAATCCCAAAGCCATTCATGAGCAAACCACGACTTCCCATATGTTGTCCAACTAAATGGATCTTTCAGTGGAATACCATTTACTCCGATGTATTCCCCAATTTTTAAATGGAATAAAGTATCGCCCTGTAATCCATTAATAAACGTAAAATAGGCGACAATAACAAAATAGAGGAAGAAGTATATACCCGGAGGACAGAGGGACAAACACTGAACGATTCGCTTTACCATTCCTTGATTATACCACAAAGAAGCCTTCAATAACCAAAGAAAAGAGCCGGGGCTTCCATTCACCCCGGCTCAAGAAAGAATAAAAGTTTTTTAATAAACTAAGGTTGTGGAGCGTTATTTAATGTGTTTTTAACTTTATTGAATGTGCCGGTTACGGAGTTGCGGAGCGCGGGGATCGCGGCAATAACAACCAAAACGAGTACGGCAATGATTAGAGCGTACTCTAGAATCGTCTGTCCACTTTCATCACGTAAAAAATTCATAGCATTCTCC
>Ga0247841_10012159_pt1 | contig 11281 bp, 9 predicted proteins | sample LaCruzMarch2015__2_FD_192410 | JGI IMG/M metagenome (GOLD analysis project Ga0247841, IMG submission 192410) | Freshwater microbial communities from meromictic Lake La Cruz, Castile-La Mancha, Spain - LaCruzMarch2015_18m | ecosystem: Environmental > Aquatic > Freshwater > Lake | place: Spain...
TTTCTTATGGTCAGGTTCATTAATAGTTTGAATATCTGACTGTAACGAACCACAATCTGAGGTTAAAACTGTAAGTAATCCTGTATATTTTTTCTTCTCAACATTGAAAAATCCATCATCATTTTTATGAACAATTTCGTTAATGTAAATCAACTCTCTTGTTCCGGAAGTGTCTTTTTCTACATAATAATGGTTTATCAATCCCTTATCTTGTCTGAAAAAAAAATTGAGTTTAGCGTTAATTAAATACTCCATAAAAAAAGCAGTAGGAATACTGTCAACCAATACTTTTTTCGAAATATAATACTTACCATCAAGGAAACGATATCCAATTAATTGATTTGGAAGATAAATAGTTTCTTTTGCTTTATTGTTTTTTCTAAAAGTACACTTTATTGAATGATAATAATAATTAGTATTTGCTATTTCACCAAAAACTGTATCATTATTTAATGTAATCACATAACCATTTTTAAAATCATCCGACTTGGCTTCGTTGTAAAATAAAAGCAAGAAGGTTAAAATGAAGATTTTTCTATGCACAATGATTATTGGTTAGATTTCAATTAAAAAAATTATAGCAAAAGCATCTCTGAGTTTATTTCAAATGAGAAGCTTTCAGCCCTTTAATCACTGCATTTGTAAAACCATTGGCTTCCATTTCATTAAGACCTTTGATGGTGATACCACCCGGTGTTGTAACTTTATCAATTTCCACTTCGGGGTGCGAATCGTTGGCTTCCAGCAAATCGATAGCACCACGAAGGGTTTGAATCACCACTTCCTTTGCCATATTGGGATAAATTCCCATCTCTACACCGCCTTCAGTTGCAGCACGAATGTAACGGAAAGCATAAGCTATTCCGCAAGAGGACAGCGACATAAAAGCATTAAGTTGAGTTTCGGGAACAAGAAATGCTTTTCCTAATTCAGCAAATAACGATATAATTAACGCTTCCTGTTCTTTATCAGCATTGAACGATGAAATGGTAGAAACACTTTGCAAAACGTCGATAGCTGTATTTGGAATCACCCTAAAAAGAGTGGCGCTTGTATCAAAACATTTTGTTAATTGTTCAAAATCAACTCCGGCAGCAATTGAAACGAGTATTTGCTTTTTGAAATCAATTTTATTTTCAATTTCCTCAGCAACCACTTCTACCAGCCATGGTTTTACTGCAAGTATAATAATATCAGCGTCTTTAATAATTTCTCTATTGGAATTACTTACAATAATTTCAGGATTAAATGCGTTGATAGCATATAAATTTGGTTGATAAACATCGCTTACACGTATATTTTTCGATTGAATGAGCGTACCTTTTGATAAACCACGAGCAATAGCACCACCCATGTTTCCGGCTCCAATAATGGCAATTTGTAAGTTATTTGTTTCCATTTTATTCTTGTTTTTATATAAAAGGGGATTGATTTAAAATTTGAATCACAAAGATAGGATATTTTACAATTTCTTGTGTTTTTTCTGAAAAAGAAATTCGAAACACAAAATTATTTGTTTAATCAAACAGCATTAAAAACTCAAACTAATACTTGTTGTAATTAGCCATGGAATTACACCGGGTTTTTGTAAATCACTAAGCCGCCAAACCGATTGAACAGTAAACAGATGCAAAATATTGCTCACCCCCACTCCTACTTCCATATAAGGTTTGTTCAGCGGTTTTAGATAATCCGGAAATTGCATCAAATTTTGGTGCTTATCGCTCAAACCACCATACGCAAAGTGCATAGAGCACATTTCCCGCAAGTTCAATTTCTTGATAATTGGAATTTGATTGAATATAAAACCATTAGAAATAAATTCGGAATGTACAGTAATGTATTTATCTGTAGCATATTCCATTAATTTCATTGCATTAAAAGCATATAAACTATAACCGCCGGTATCTTTACCAAATGGAATATGCAATAATGGGTATGGGACATTTCCGAAAATCCAACCTGCCTCGGCAACATAATTAAATTGACCAATATCAGTACGTACAAATTGCTTTACAGCAGCTGTAAGTTTTCCATAATTACCTGTATTTGAACCATAATTGTATTTTCCGGCTTCTAAAGTGCTGTAAAAAACAGGCTTGTGGTTTGAAATATAAATTCTTTTCAAATGATCATTATAGGTTCGTTCATCAAAAGAAAAACGAGTTAGCAATGTTGCTGATTGCTGTTGCAGCGAATAAATATTTTCACTCCCATTCGTCATTGGTAAAAATTCATTTGAGAAAATCTGATTGGATCGAATAAAAAGATTAGACTCAATATCCGAACTCCAATCATTTGTAAATGAGAGTGTGAATTCTTTTCGTCCATTCAATCTTTCAGCTGAATTGAATCCTATAATTGTGTTTGCAATATCCACATCGCCTGTTACAAGTGGATTTTCGTAGTAAATAAAATTATTATAATCGTAATTTATTACCCGATAATCATCGCAATAATTAACACCAACGATGCGGCGTTTTTCACCCGGTAACCGAAATTGAACTCCACCTGAATACTTAAATTCCTTACTTTTAAATCCATATCCTGCATAACCACCCACCGAAATATTTTTCCATAGATTTTCGTTGGTTCTGAAAGGTAAATTCATTCGAAAACCTTCAATATCAGTTATTCTGGCAAGCTGTTGAATTTTCCCCAAATCAAATTTTCCCATTGGAATATATCCTGTCAGTATGATTTTACCGAGCCATTTCGCTGTTCGCAATAAAGGTGTATCATTCAGTTCATTTAATTTTTCATTCAAAGTAGCCTCAGAATATTTACTTTTAGCAAAATTATCAACATTATTTTGGATTGAATCCGTATAATTATATGTTGCTGTTTGCTTTATGAAAATTTCAGGGTTTGGCCTCAAACTATCTGCAAGCAACTGGTAGGTCATATTTAAGGTTAATTCATCAAAAGATGGTGTCCAGCGATTATTAGGCATGGCCGTAAAACGCTGCGAAATACGTAAGTTATGTATAAAATTGATATTTGCCTGGTTTGGTAACTGGACATCGATTCTTGTAAGTGCAAAGCTCAGGGAATCAATCCATAGCTGACCATCAAAAGCTAAATTTTTCGAATTTTTTGTTCGAAAATGAATTTCGTATTGCTTTCCGGTTTCCGTGTGTAGGCTGTCGGCAATATAAAAATCATAATAGGCATTTCCGATGCTTGAAAGTGGACTTACAATACTTTTGCCGAAAAGAGTTATAGAGTTTTCATAAAAGTTTAACTCAATATCTGTCTCGCCAACTAACTGTGATATAAGAGCTTTTCCAATTCCGTTGGATGAAAACACTTTTTCTGAAATTTGTTTTTTTTCTTTTGCAGAAATTTTGTACCCATTTTCGGCCATGTACAACGGAACAATCAACAGTGAATCATCGTGATTCAATGATCCTGATTTCAATTGTTCGAAAAGCCGTTTATTTATACTCCGTTGACTGATTTTACTTAGCAAAACAAGATTTTGTTCGGTACTTTGTGCATTAAATCCACCTTTTTTGGAGACATCATTTTCACTTTTCAAGAATCGAACTTTTTTCATTAATTCAATTGCCGGATTAGTCCCGGGAAGCACAAGTACATCTTGTAAAAGTGTGTTTTCTTCAATTAATTTAACCTCTACACCAACACTTTGTCCACGTTTTATTTTAATTTCTTGTCGTTTGTAACCAACCGACGAAAAAACAAGTGTTGTTTCCTTTCCTGTAGTTCGAATCAAAAAAAGACCTTCTTCGTTGCAATTTGCACCTATTTCGGTGTTTTTGAAATATACACTTACCGATGGAATTGGACTATTATCAGCACTATTCAAAACTTGCCCAACAACAACTGTCTCCTGAGCCGCAGTTTTGGTAAAGGCAAATAATAAAATGAAACTAAATAATAAAATTCTTTTATGTTGAATGAATAATCTATTTTTCAAAGTCTTGATTATAATGAGATTAAGTTTATGTTTATTTTAAATGCTAACTTCTCTTTTATTCATAGGATGACATTCAATAATAGTTTGACGCAAGAAATGCACATCAATATGTGTGTAAAGTTCTGTTGTGGTGATTGATTCATGACCGAGAAGTTGTTGAATGGCTCGCAAATTTGCACCATTTTCGAGCAAATGAGTTGCAAACGAATGACGAAATGTATGCGGACTCACATTTTTACGAATTCCGGCCAATAAAGTAAGCTCTTTTACTATTGTAAAAATCATAGCACGCGTAAGAGTTGAGCCTCTTCTATTCAAAAACAATTTATCCTCATGCCCCTTTTTGATATTCAACGCATTACGATCAATTTTCCAAAGTCCAATTTGTTTAATTGATTGTGGCGAAAGTGGAACCAATCGCTGTTTACTTCCTTTTCCTTCAACCAGCATATAACCTTCATCTACATAAAGTTTTGAAAGTTGCAACCCAATAAGTTCAGAAACACGTAATCCCGAACCATAAAGCACTTCGATAATGGCTTTATTTCGCTGCCCTTCTTGCTTTGAAAGGTCAATGGCATTTACAATTTTATCAATCTCTTCAATTGATAAAACTTCAGGCAGACGTAAACCAATTTTTGGGCTTTCAAGTAATTCTGTTGGGTCTTTATCCAGAATATTTTTATATATCAGAAAATGATAAAATGATTTTATGCTGGACAAAATACGAGCTTGTGATCGCGGATGAATGCCAAGACTACTAATTTCAATAATAAAATCTCGAAGAATTTCTGTTGTAGCTTCCTGAAGAATTATTTTTGCATCAGATAAATAAGATGATAATTTGAATAAATCACTTTCGTAAGCCTCTATTGTGTTGTTTGATAAGGCCTTTTCAAGCTTTAAATACAAATGATATTCATCCAGAATAGGTAGCATATTCAGTTAAAAAAAATGGAAAGTTTTGCAAATTTGACCATTCACTATAAAAACATGCAAAGATAGAAAAAATGCACTGAAAACTTGAATAAATGTGTGTTTTGTTAATCAATTTACTTAACTGTTTTATTTTCAGACTTATTCAAACTAATATCTATTAAAAAAAATAAATTAAAAAAATCTTTGTATTTCAATTTTTTGACAAATTTCATTCAAAATTTGACATACAATCAAATAAATGGCAAAAACTGCCATCTCTACATTGCAATTTTGTAAAATTGCTGTATCTTTGCAGCAGATTTCAGAGCGAAAAAATTATATACTAGCATTTTAATTCAATACCATATGGATTTATTAGAAAAAATAATGACACGTGCCAAGGCAAACTTACAACGAATAGTTTTGCCCGAAGGTACAGAAATTCGCACATTAAAAGCAGCAGATATAATTCTGAAAGAAAAAGCCGCTCAACTTATTTTAATTGGAAATGAGGTAGAGATTAAAAAATTAGCTGCCGAAAATAACCTCATCCACATTTCGGAAGCAACAATTGTAGACCCCGAAACCAATCCCAAAATGGCAGAATATGCCAATCTATTGTTTGAAATCCGCAAAAGTAAAGGATTGACAATGGAAGATGCCGTGAAATTAGCAAAAGATCCATTGTATTTAGGCTGTTTGATGATTAAAAATGGCGATGCTGATGGAGAATTAGCTGGAGCCAGAAACACAACCGGAAATGTGCTGCGCCCTGCGTTTCAAATAGTAAAAACCCTACCGGGAATTCAGGTAGTTTCAGGTGCCATATTAATGTTTACACCCGCACATCAATATGGCGAAAATGGATTATTGGTATTTGCAGATTGTGCAGTAAATCCAAATCCTACTGCTGCCGAGTTGGCTCAAATTGCAGTTTGTACCGCCGATACGGCTCGTATAATTTGTGGTTACGAACCACGAGTTGCCATGTTGAGTTTTTCGACCAAAGGCAGTGCAAAGCACGAATTGGTAGATAAAGTGATAGAAGCAACTCAAATTGCCAAACAAATGGCACCCGAATTACAAATTGATGGCGAAATGCAAGCAGATGCAGCATTGGTTCCTGAAATTGGACAAAGCAAATCGCCCGGAAGTTTAATCGCCGGACATGCCAATGTATTGATTTTCCCTGACTTACAAGCTGGGAATATTGCTTATAAATTGGTAGAACGTTTTGCTGGTGCTCAGGCAGTAGGACCAATTCTACAAGGAATGGCAGCACCAATTAACGATCTATCGCGCGGCTGTTCTGTAGATGACATTGTCAGAATGATTACAATAACTGCCAATCAGGCAATGAAATAAGTTTTAGGTTAATCCGTTGATTGGTTTATTAGCTTTAGTAAGCAATTTTCACTAACCAATTGACCACTTAACCACTCAACCAATTAACTACAAATTATTATGGCAGACGAAATTATTGAAGCAATTGAACGCTATGGATTAAGCAAGCGCAACCGTAAAAGGACGCTTTTTTCGAGAATTGGCGTGGTAGGCTGTGGAAAAGAGGGAAGTGTAATCTCTTATACAGCAGCCCTCAATGGTATGGAAGTGGTTTTTCTTGAACCAAATGAAGAAAGCATTGCCAACGCATACAGCAGAATTGAAGAAAAACTCGACAAGAAAATCCAAAATTGGGGTTTAACTGAAAATGAGAAAAAAGCCATTTTAAGTCGCATTACAGGAACTTCAAAATTCGAAGATTTTAGCGGATGCGATTTCGTTATTGAGGCCATTCGTTATCATGATCAAACAGGCGAAAGACGTATTGTTCAACGCAAAGAAGTTTTTCAGGAATTGGAGCGAGTTTTATCTGTCAATGCCATTATTGCCTCCAATGTTTCAACCGTAATTGTCACCGATTTGGCTTCGGAACTTGCACATACCGAGCGCTGTATCGGATTGCATTTTTTGTCAAATGTGCCTGATTCACAAATTATTGAAATTGTTCCAGGATTGAACACATCGTCCGAAACCTACGATAAAGTTTGTCAATTTGCCCGAATGATTCATCATCAATTTATCCCTGTAATGGAATCATCGGGTTTGGTTAGTATACGGTTGTTTCTAATTCAATTAAATGAAGCTTGTGGTATATTGATGGAAGGTATTTCTTCAGTTGAAGATATCGATCGGGTGCTAACAGTTGGTTTTGGTCACCGTCAAGGAGTTTTCCGTACAGCCGACCAAATGGGAATCGAAAAAATCGTTCGTTTGCTCGAAAACTTGTGGGACGAATATGGAAGTTTAAAATACAAACCATCGCCCATAATTTTGAGACTTTTCCGTGCTAAACACTTTGGAATAAGCACTAAAAGAGGTTTTTATACGTATGACGATTTTGGCAATATTATAAAATAAGGAGGAACTGAAACATGAAGATATTAGTTTTGAACTGTGGTAGTTCATCAGTAAAATATAAATTGCTCGACATGGAAACCAACGAAGAGTTGGGAGCAGGCGGTGTAGAAAAAATTGGAATGAAAGGTTCATTTCTTAAACATGTGCGAAGAGATGGACAAAAAGTGATTTTAAAGGGTGAAATTCTGGAACATCAAATTGCTGTTGAGTATATATTAGGCGTTCTAACAAGTGCCAAACATGGTGCTATTGAATCGCTTGAAGAAATAAATGCAGTTGGTCACCGTGTTGTTCATGGTGGCGAAAAATTTAATTCCAGTGTATTAATAACCGAAGAAGTTATTCAGAAAATTGTAGAATGTATAGATATTGCTCCTTTACATAATCCCCCAAATTTAGCAGGCATTTACGCTATCAACGAATTATTGCCTTTGGTTCCACAAATTGCGGTTTTTGACACAGCATTCCATCAAACAATGCCCGATTATGCTTATATGTATGGACTTCCATATTCGTTATATAAAAAATATGGCATCAGAAGATATGGTTTTCACGGCACTAGTCATCGTTATGTTTCAAAACGTGCCTGTGAGTTTTTAGGTTTGGATTATGGTAACACCAAAATGATTACAGCTCACATTGGAAATGGCGCTTCGGTTTGTGCTATCGAAAATGGTAAATCGGTTGACACATCAATGGGATTCACACCTGTTGAAGGCTTAATGATGGGAACCCGTTCGGGCGATATTGATTTGGGCGTAGTTACATTTTTAATGGAAAAGGAGATGATAGGCTCACATGCAGTTTCCACATTATTCAACAAACACAGCGGTGTATTAGGAGTTTCAGGCATATCATCGGATATGCGCGATATTGAAAATGCTATTGCAGAAGGTAACGAACGTGCTAAATTAGCGTTGGATATGTACGAATATCGAATTAAAAAATACATCGGATCTTATACAGCTGCTTTAGGAGGAATTGACGTGCTGGTGTTTACGGGTGGTGTTGGAGAAAATCAAACTGCTACTCGTAAGAAGGTTTGCGATGGATTAGCATTTTTGGGTGTTGAAATTGACGCCGAAATAAATGCTCAATCACGAGGGAAAGAAGTTCTGCTCAGCACACCTAACTCAAAAATAAAAGTAGTGGTAATACCTACAGATGAAGAATTTATGATAGCTTCGGACACACTTGAAATACTCCAGAAAATTGAAAATCAATAAAATAAAAACCGCTCAACATTTAATTCTGTTGAGCGGTTTTAGTTTTATCAATTCACTTTGAAAGCTCAAAGTTTATATCTGAAAATATTACGGGATACTGATTTTTTTGGTGTTAAAGACCGAATAAAAAAAGGCAAATCACCTGTAAAACTTCCTTTAAGCTCTTTATCATCAGCCGTTTTAAAATTACAAACTATTTTTGCTTTTCCATTATAAATGCTATAGGTAAATGAACCCTGAGTTATTAGTTTGTAGGTAGATTTGGCCGAATTCTGTTCAAAGTATGAAATATAAGCTCCAATTGGATAAACTTCGCTGTCAATTGTATCATTTTTCCCAGCATAAATCGTAAAAGGTTCCGTAAGTTCTTTATTAGTAATTCTGTATGTTCCAACAGAAAGAACTGTGTCAGTTGGTGCAACAAAAATATCTTCCAAATACAGGTATTGACCAAAACCAAGCAACTCCCCATTTTCATTTATTTTCAACGAATCACTAAATAAAGACAAAGATATTGTGTTATTTAGATTGCCGAATTGTGAATAATAAGCACCGTAAAAATCAGCATAGCCAAGGTAATAATGAGGATTTGACTCATACGTATAAGGTGGTAAAGGTTCAGGTCCTTTACATGAGAAGAAAAGAATATTGAATAGAAAAATGAATGGTAGAAAGAAATTTTTCATAAATTTAAAAGCAAAATAGTAGAAGTATTATTGGTATATAATATCAAACAGTCAAAATTGTGATTTATTGTTTGAAAAAGTCAAGTATATAACATTGTAATCTCATTCACTGGTTTCTCGCCGAATATAGCGTACCGGATAATATGCTGCCAAAAAACCCATTATTAGCACTGTAATAAGCACTAAAAGACTATCTACAAAGTTTGTAACCACAGGATAAGCATCCACAACATAACCAGTTCCCAGCTTCAAAATGCCAAATCGTTCCTGCAATAGGCAAATAATTGTTCCTAAACCAATTCCTAAGATTGCTCCCACTGCTGAAATCATCCAACCTTCGAACAGAAATATCCTTTTAATCAACTGATTATTAGCACCTAAATTTCTAAGCGTTTCAATATCTGCTTTTTTATCAATTATCAACATCGAAAGCGACCCAATTATATTAAAACTGGCAATTAGTAAAATAAAGCACAAAATAAGATAAGTAATCCACTTTTCAATTTTCATTATTTTGAAAAAACTTTCTTGTTGTTCGTATCGGTCTTTGACATGAAAACGGTCACCAAGTATAGTTTTAATCTGTTTTTGAGCAATTTCCGGGTTAACTCCACTGGCTAATTTTAATTCGACCGAAGTAACTTTAGATTTTTCGTATTCAAACAAATCACGAGCTAAATCAATGGAAACCAGCACATAGTGATCATCGTATTGTAGTTGCTGAACAGAAAAAATTCCTGAAACGAAAGTTCCAACCTGATTGAAACTGTTTTCGGGACGCAAGAGATTAATTTTACCACTTCGCTTGGGAGCATAAATATAAAGCGGGTCAATAAAATGAGCACCAAGCCCTAAAATACTGGCTACTCCAACTCCGGGTACCGAACGCTGAAATGCACCATCGTAAAGCGTAAATTTTCCATCGTAAAGTATGCTGTCGATACGTGTCATTTTTTGAAATTGGTCTGTTACTCCTTTTATAGTAGCCGGCATTTGTTTGTCCTTAAACCGTAACAAAGCATTTTCTTCAACTATTTCGGTAAAATAAGCCACATATTTTAACTCTCTTACCTCTGTCAATTCAGGTGAATTTACAACAAAAGTTTTACCTTCAACCAATGTGATTTTTAAATCCGGATCGAAGGCCGAAAACATGTCGGATATCAACGATTCAAAACCATTAAATACAGATAAAACGCACACCAAAGCCATAGCGCCTACTCCTACCCCGGCAGCAGAAATTCCCGAAATAATATTGATGGCATTGTGAGATTTTTTTGAAAACAGATACCTTTTGGCAATAAATAAAGAAAACGACAAGCCAACAAACCTCCCCCGGAAAGAGGAGGTGTTGGAATTTGATGTCTGCTTTTGCTTATGGCTCATTTTTCCAAAAAACTATTCGTTATCTAAAGGAGCTGGACCCGGAGGATCACTTCTAAGCAAATTGTCAATATTTTCGAGGTAATCAAGCGAATCATCAACATGAAAATATAATTCCGGTACTATTCGTAATTGGTGACGAACACGCTTTCCTAAATCGTAACGAATGGCACGGCTATCTTCCTGAACTTTTTCTAAAACTGCTTTTGATTTTTCGCTTGGAAAAATACTTAAATGCGTATGTGCAATTCCTAAATCGGGACTTATGCGTACACCTGTAACGGTTATTAATGTGCCGTGCAATTCACGTGCGTACAACAAAAAGATTTCTCCTAATTCCTTTTGCAACATCCTCGATATTTTTTGTTGTCTGGTTGTTTCCATTTTTTTAGTTTTTAATTGTGAATTTTATCAATCATTTCGGTTGCATCCAATTCAATTTTTGAAAATGCAAACCATTTTTTACCCAAGTCTTTTAGTGAAGCACCAATATGAAAAACAGTTTCGTTATCGAGAATCAAAAAACGATCATGTGATTTTGAAAAAACATTCACTTCAATTGGTTCATATTGAGCATTGAATTTCTCTAAATCTAATTGAAATTGTTTGAAAATTCAATTAGTAAATGCAACTTTGCAGGCAAAATAGGAAAGTTTGTTTTTTACAGAGCCAGGAGGATTAACTCCCCCTTGCTCTGATGGAAAAAA
>Ga0247841_10012160_pt1 | contig 11281 bp, 11 predicted proteins | sample LaCruzMarch2015__2_FD_192410 | JGI IMG/M metagenome (GOLD analysis project Ga0247841, IMG submission 192410) | Freshwater microbial communities from meromictic Lake La Cruz, Castile-La Mancha, Spain - LaCruzMarch2015_18m | ecosystem: Environmental > Aquatic > Freshwater > Lake | place: Spain...
AGAGATTATATGGAAGAATTTGATTATGTAAGTCACAATGAGCCGCCCGACCAATTGATATATGCAGCAGACCTTGTGGCAGGGATGAGCTCTATTTTACTTTTTGAAGCCGCTATAATGGGTACTGCTACGCTTTCAGTTCTCCCGAGAATGATCGAAAAAGAATCGGTGATCGGTGTTCTGGCAGGGATTACGCCATGCGTAACAACTCGAGATGAATTGATATCCATACTCCCAAAATTACTGTGCGGAGATTCGTGTGCCGGGCATTTTGACAATCGCGGCATACTCGTTAAAGATTCGACGGAAAGAGTTCTAAAACTATTTGAAGAACTTTTAGTCTCAAATACCTGATTTCATGTCAACAAGAACCCTATGAATAAATCTATGCTGATTAAAACAGATCGTTTGCAGATAACCCCATTTTCCGAAAAATTCCTTTCCTTGCGTTATGTCGGATGGCTCAATGATCCCGAAGTAGTGCGCTATAGCGAACAACGGCATCATACGCATTCACTGGAATTGTGCAGGGAGTATTGGAAGTCGTTCATTGGTAGTCCAAACTATTTTTGGGCTGTCGTGAAGACAGGAGAACAAGCGGAACATATCGGCAATATAAATGCCTATGTTGACAAAAATAATTCCGTTGCCGATATAGGGATATTAATAGGTGAAAAATCAGTTTGGGGACAAGGGTATGGTTTAGAGGCCTGGGTTGCTGTGTGCAATTATTTGCTAACGGATGTGAAAACCAGAAAGATTACGGCAGGAGCACTTTCTACCAATACACGTATGCTTAGCCTGATGAATCACGCGGGAATGGCCGAGGAATGCCGACGCATTCGACACGCTCTTTTTGAGGGGCAGTATGTTGATATCGTGCACTATGCATTATTTAAATAGAGAGGCAATAATTGATTATGCTTAAAGTAAAAAACGTTATGCAAAAATGCCATATTTTATTAAAATCTTTAACTTTGGATGGCAGCGAAGCTGCCTATGTCAGACATAATAAAGAAATATGGGGAGATAATTCATCGAATAATAAAAAAGGCGAAATTTTAGTAGAATCGTGTACGATTGCCAGCAGCATCATTTCTTTCAGTTATTTAGCAAATATATTGGCTGGTATTCACAACGCAACCATAAAAACTTATGTTATACGCAAAAAGAGTTTAATTACAAAGATACTGTCATTCAAAATTAATAAAATTTATAAATCATTTCATACCGATGACGTTGTTTATTTTTATCTTTCTCAATCCCAGTCGTTAGAAAAAGAAACATTGTTTAATACTGTTTATTCACGCTTAAAGGATAAAAAAGATGTGGAAGATTTAAAGATTGATGGTGTATGGATTGGGGATTTAGTATACGATTCACATTGTATGAACTACAAAGTTCCTACCATAAATATAAGTGATAAAGATTTTCGTGATTCGCTGTCACAGGCAATAAGTTATTACATTTTTTGGCGTGATTACTTTGAAGCTCATAACGTTAAGTCCATAATTTTAACCCATACCGTATACTATCAGATCGCAATCATATCAAGGATTGCGATACACAGGAAAATCCCCGTTTACCAGATTAATGCAACACATTTATATTATTTAAGTGAAAAAAATATTATGGCATATACTGAATTCTTTCATTATCCTGAATATTTTCGTGCATTAAGTAAAGAAGAACAGTTGAAAGGATTGCAGATGGCCAAAGAAAGGCTGGAAAAAAGGCTTTCCGGCGAAGTCGGCGTGGATATGCGTTACTCTACAAAATCAGCATACGGAGGGGTTAAAAATAATAAGGTTTTAAGAGAAAGCCCCAGAATAAAAATACTCGTTGCAACACATTGTTTTTTTGACAACCCGCACCCCTATGGTGTAAATCTTTTCCCTGATTTCTATGAATGGTTGACATTTCTTGGCACAATATCAGAGAAAACAGATTATGACTGGTATATTAAAACACACCCTGATTTTCTCCCGGGGAACATTCCAATTATTGAAGAATTTGTTAAAAGATACCCCAAGTTAGCCCTTATTCCTTCTGAAACCTCGCACCTGCAACTGATAGAAGAGGGCATCAGCTTTGCGTTAACCGTATACGGGACAATAGGTTTTGAATATGCGGCATTGGGGATACCCGTGGTCAACGCTTCGCTGTGTAACGCAAGGATCAGGTATAACATTAATATTCACCCGAAAAGCATTGAGGAATACGAGAGAATCCTGTTATCTCTGCCTGAGCAAAAATTGGATATTGACATGAACGAGGTGTACGAAGCGTACTATATGTTTTATCTGAACAAAACAGAAAATTGGTTGTTTCAAGATTATGAAGGTTTTCTAAAAAATATCGGCGGTTATAATAAACAGATTGGTTCAGTCAGTTATGATAAATTTCTGGAAGAGTTTTCCCGGCAAAGGCACGAAGAGATAAAACTTTCCCTTAAAAAATTTGTTGATTCAGGAGAATACTGTTTTCAAAAAAAGTATCTTTCAAAATTGAATTAGTGAATCCGCTTTACCATTAATATTATTATGAATCACATCTATTTATCACCTGCTTTTACGAAACATACTCATGATGAGCTTGAATTCTTACGTCTTTTGGATGGGACCGTAGGATTTAGTTTGTTTTGGGTTGATATTACGAGACCCTTATTACGCGCCATTGAAGCCGGGCATTTGCTGGAAATCGGCGCAGATACCGGTGAGCACACACATCTTCTGTTGCAATACTGCTATGAATTTAATGCTGATCTTATTGTGATAGAGCCATTCGTAAAACCTTCTCTGCAGAAAATAGCAGACTCTTCGAACAAAGTGAGTCTGATGGCAGAAAAAAGCATGGAAGCCATGCCGAACATAAATACCCCGATTGATGTTGTCCTCCTGGAAGGAGATTTAAACTACTTTTCCGTATATAATGATCTGATTGCCATTCGCGATTTATCAGTGAGACAGGGAACCCCCATTCCCTGCTGTTTTTTTAGATCATCATCATGGCCATATGCTCGACGGGATATGTACTATGACCCGGACACCGTACCTATATTTCAGAGACATGACTATGCGCTAAGCGGAATGACGCCCTGGTCGCAAGTTCTAGAAGAAGGTATGATAAACTTTCCATTCTTCAATGCTAAAAAAGAAGGCGGTGAAAGAAATGGTGTTCTTACAGCAGTGGAAGACTTTATAAAAGAATCAGGTCTGCCTTTAGGCAAGTTTCTTTTACCGATAAATAATGGTGTAGGTATTATTTACTTAAAGGGCTCACAGGCAGAAAAATTTATAGAAACAAACCTGATGTTCCCTCCGGCGCTTTATCGTTTTTTTGAAACTATTGAATTGGCAAGACTGAATGAAATTGTTCGAAGACTCAAGCTCCACCAAACCCGGCAGTACAGTATTCAATATTTTCAATCCAAGTTTTTGACTGTTTGTCGAAAGCTTCGTCACATAATTTTAGAGAGGACAAATAAATGAAAGAATGTTTGGTTTGCAGTTCACCGATTGAGCCTTTTATGTCTTTCGGCAGGATGCCTATTGCAAATGGTTTTTTGTGCAGTGAAGAGTTCGAAAATGAGTATTTTTTTGAACTTGCCATAGGTTTTTGTCAGAAATGCGGTATGGTGCAGCTCATGGAACAGCCCGAACGGGAAAAGATGTTTAACGAAAATTATGCGTTTTTTTCCGGGACATCGAGTGCCATGGCTATTCATTTTAAAGAATTTGCCGGACATGTAATGGCAGATTACCTCAAAGAGAATTCGCCGTTTGTGGTGGAAATTGGCAGTAATGACGGAATTATGCTGCAATATTTTAAAGAGAAGAATATCCGCCATCTGGGCATTGAGCCTTCATCGAACGTTGCTGAAGTGGCAAGACAAAAAGGTATTAACACAATATCCGAGTTCTTTGATGCGAAACTGGCAAATGAAATAGTGGTCAAATACGGACAGGCTGATGTATTTATGGGGGCCAATGTTATGTGTCATATACCATACCTTCATTCAGTGATAGAAGGTATCAAGATACTCCTTAAGCCTGACGGTATAGTGATGTTCGAAGATCCTTACATGGGAGATGTTGTCGAGAATACTTCGTATGATCAATTTTATGACGAACACGTATTCCTGTTCTCGGTTCTGTCAATAAGCTATCTCTTTGAACAGCACGGCATGGAGGTTATTGATGTGGAACCCCAATGGACACACGGCGGATCTATGCGATACGCGATTGCCCGGAAAGGGACCCGTCTTGTTTCCCGGAATGTGCACAAACATCTCGAAAAAGAAAAAGCCATAGGTCTTGATGAGCCGTTGGTTTATGACAGATTTAAAAGGAACTGTGAAGATTCCAGAGATGCACTTACCTCCCTTTTAGTAAATATCAAAAAAGAGAAAAAACGGGTAGTAGGATATGCGGCGACCTCCAAAAGCACGACCATATTAAATTATTGCGGCATAGGTCCGGACCTGATAGAGTTTATCTCGGACACGACACCCATTAAACAGGGTAAATTCAGTCCCGGTGCCCATATTCCCGTTCGTCCATATGAAGAATTTCTCATAAAATATCCTGATTATGCACTGCTCTTTGCCTATAACCATGCAAAAGAAATTATGGCGAAGGAGCAGAAATTTATGTCATCAGGCGGGAAATGGATCATGTATGTTCCAGAGGTTAAGGTACCGTGACGATTCTCTGCAGCAACCCATTGGCACAATATAACACACACAGATCAGAAATTGATTTGGCAATTCAGAGAGTTCTTGACAAAGGCTGGTACATCCTTGGTGATGAAGTAAAGGCTTTTGAAGAAGAATTTGCCGGATATATCGGTGTGTCTCACGGGATTGGCGTTGGCAGCGGTACCGAGGCACTTCATATTGCCCTGTCAGCTTGCGGGATCGGGTCGGGTGATGAGATTATTACTGTCTCCCATACCGCCGTGGCCACAGCAGCAGCGATTGAATTGACAGGGGCGAAGCCGGTATTTGTAGATATTGAGCCTGATTTTTATAGTATTAATCCTGAAGAGGTTGAAAGGGCAATAACACCGAGGACTAAGGCAATAGTGCCTGTGCACATTTACGGCCAATCGGCCGATATGTCGCCTATTTTGGATATTGCCGAAAAGCATGGTTTACGTGTAATTGAAGATTGTGCTCAAGCCCATGGGGCATTGTATCGAGGCCGTCGTTTAGGCTCAAGGGGTGATATGGCCTGTTTCAGTTTTTATCCCACAAAAAATTTAGGGGCAGTAGGCGATGGCGGTATGGTTGTAACGGACAACGCAGAACTGGCAGAGAAGGCAAGATTACTCCGTGAGTATGGCTGGGCTGAACGCTATGTAAGCCATATTAAGGGCTGGAATACAAGGCTCGATGAGCTTCAGTCGGCGGTTCTGAGAGTTAAGCTCCGGCATCTCGATGAAGATAACAAAAAAAGAATGAAACTGGCAGAATTATATGAGAGAGAATTATCGGACATTTCATTGATATTGCCAAAAGAGAGGGATGGCGCAACCCCTGTATACCACCTCTACGTTGTCCGCTCTGAAAAACGTGACTCCCTCCAGGCGTTTTTAAAGATTAAGAATATCGGTTCGCTGGTTCATTATCCGGTTCCAATACATTTGCAGCCGGCATACCGGGGAAGGTTGGCAGCCGGGAATAGCTTGCCCGAGACGGAAAGGGCTGCGCGGGAAGTGCTCTCTCTTCCTATGTATCCGGAGATCATGGAAACTGAGATCAGGACTGTTGCTGAGGCCATAAAGGAATTTGAATATACAAATAAAGGGAGTGAACCGGCATGATTGACGGAGTAGTGATAAAGGAATTGATAACACATACCGATGAAAGGGGTTTTTTTCGTGAAATCATCCGTGCAACTGATAATTCATTTCAAGATGAGTTTGGCCAGCTTAGCCATTCCCTTGTGCATCCTGGAGTAATAAAGGCGTGGCATGCTCATAAAATACAGGGACAATGGAATTATATAGTGTGCGGTTTGATTAAAGCTACTTTACATGATTTTCGTCCTGATTCACCCACTTTTAGAGAAACAATGGAATTCCTTGCCGGTGACAATCAGCCGGCACGGGTATACTATTTTCCGCCCGGGGTTTTGCACGGTTATAAGTGTATCAGAGGGCCGATGCATATAGTTTATGTTACGTCTGGAACATATGATCTTTCAGACGAAGTCAGGATTCCTCAGGATAGTCCGGAAATTGGATATGACTGGTTACAAAATACATTAATTGGATAGTATTTCTTCAGAAGAAAAAAAGATGGATTTTACAGGTAAACGCATTCTCATAACCGGTGGAGCCGGCTATCTGGCCTCTGGCTTGATTTCGATGTTAAAAGATTTTAGCTGTCGCATAATTAGGTTGGATTATCCTGGAACAGTGTTTTTACCGGTTCATGGTGAAGCCCGTGTTGAAGATGTTGCTGGAGACCTGCGTGAACATGATACGATAGAGGGTGTGCTTGAAGGTGTAGATATAGTTTTCCATTTTGCTGCCCAAACAAGCACTTATGTAGCAAACGAAAACCCATTCGATGATCTGCATAGTAATGTAGTGCCTATTTTGCATTTACTGGAAAACTGTCGGAGGCATAACTGGCATCCATCAGTTTTATTTGCCAGCACAGTAACGATAGCAGGAATTCCCGTGTATTTGCCTGTCGACGAAAATCACCCTGAAAACCCGATTACTGTCTATGATTTACATAAGCTCATGTCAGAAACATATCTTAAATTTTATGTGAAACAAAATATAATTGATGGAGCATCACTGCGTCTTTCGAATGTATATGGACCGGGACCGAAAAGCAGCAGATCAGACAGGGGAATTTTAAACCAGATGATACGTAAGGCGTTAGCCGGAGAAACATTGACAGTTTACGGAGAAGGCAATCAATTGCGTGACTATGTTTATATAGATGATGTGGCCATGGCCTTTCTTGCCGCAGCAGGCAGTATTAAGCAGATAAACGGTGAACACTTTGTAATAGGCAGTGGCCAGGGCTGCACCATAACAAATGCCATGAATACTGTTGCTGACAGGGCAGCATTCAGGACAGGAAAAAGGGTTGAGGTTGAACATATCGAACCTCCTTTGCTGCAGTCACCGATAGAATCTCGAAACTTTGTGGCAGATACAGGCAAGTTCAGTGAGGCTACCGGCTGGAAAGTCCGATATACACTGGTTGAAGGTATTAACCATACAGTAGATAGTTTTATCTGAATATCTTAATCAATTAATAGATTTATGGGAATATGGAGACAACCAAATGGCAGAGAAAAAGATAGATAACAAATAAATACTGTGGAGAATCTTTATGGCAGAGAAAAATAAAAAGAGAGAAAAGTTTAAACACGAACCGTTATCTTTGAAAGGGAAAAAGGTCTTAATTACGGGTGGACTTGGTTTTATTGGCAGCAACTTAGCGCACAGATCTTTAGAGCTTGGTGCGCAAGTACAAATTTATGATAATCTTGATACAAACTCCGGCGGGAATTTATATAATATTTTTGATATCCGCGATTCGATTGAGCTGCATTTTCATGATCTGTTAAACTTCGATTTGCTTGTTGATCATGTTTGCAATCAGGACATCATTTTTAATTGTGCCGCATCAACCTCACATCCATTTTCCATGCGTGAGCCATGGTTAGACCTTGATGTTAATAGCCGGGGAGTGGTTAATCTGTTGGAGGCTGTGAGGCGTTTCAATCGAAATGCTCAACTGATTCATGTTGGCACTACTACTCAGTTGGGACCTTTATGCTATCATCCGGCAGATGAAAAACATCCTGAATTCCCCACCGATATCTATTCGGCAAACAAAAGCGCTTCCGAGAAATATGTTCTCATATATGCCCGGGCATATGACATGGCCGCAAAGGTTATAAGGCTTTCAAACATATTCGGTCCTCGCGCAAGCATCCACAGTCCGGAATTTACCTTCAACAATTATTTTATCGGCCTGGCGCTTCAGGATAAGGACATAACTGTTTACGGAGAAGGTGAGCAGTTGAGAAATGTATTATATGTGGATGATGCAGTCGAGGCATTAATAATTGCAGCGCATTCGGATAAAGGGAACGGTGAAACATTTTTTGCTGTCGGTGATGAGCATTGGAGCGTATCACAAATTGCAGAGGCAACGATAAAATATATTGGAACTGGAAGATTAAAGCATATACCCTGGCCAATGGGAAGAAAATCAGTGGAAATCGGTGATGCAGTGGTTAGTAACCAGAAAATCAGGCAAACCATGAATTGGACACCAGAATACAACCTTTCGAGCGGTTTAATGAGGACAAAAGAATACTATTCAACTTGTTTAAAACATTATTTGAGGTAAAAAATGAAGATATTGATAACAGGCCCATTAGGACATATTGGTTCGAGATTCATTCATAGCATAAACGCAGGCCAGTTTGAAGAGGTGCGTTTAATAGATAATTTATCAACACAGCGATACTCCTCTTTGTTTAATTTGCCAAAAGAAGTTAAATTTAAATTTTATGAGGATGATATTTGTACTGCTGATTTAGATTCTTACTTCATGGATATTGATGTGGTTGTTCATTTAGCAGGCATCACAGACGCAGCCTCAAGCGTTAACAAAAAAGATATAGTTGAAGAAGTAAACTTTTTTGGAACAGAAAAGGTGGCAAGAGCCTGTATAAAAAATAAATGCAAACTGATTTTCCCTTCAACCACAAGTGTATATGGTTCCCAGGAAGAGGTAGTTGATGAAAACTGTCCGATTGAGGAATTGAAACCACAAAGTCCTTATGCTACCTCCAAGTTAAAAGCAGAACGATTATTGGAGGAGTTGGGCAAAACAAAAGACCTGCGTTTTATTACCTGTAGATTAGGTACTATCTTTGGTATATCTGTGGGTATGCGTTTTCATACAGCGGTAAACAAGTTCTGCTGGCAGGCAGTTATGGGGCAGCCGATAACAGTATGGAGAACGGCGTTAAATCAGTATCGGCCATACCTTGATCTGGGGGATGCCGTGGAGGCTTTCGGATTTATCATACAGGAAAATTTGTTCGATAGAAGCATATACAACGTTTTGACAACCAATGTAACTGTTCAGGGAATAATAGATGTTATCAGGGAATACATTCCAGATTTATCGATCGAATATGTGGATACAGAAATCATGAACCAATTGTCTTATAATGTATCAGATGATCGTTTTAAAGGCACAGGATTTATACCCAGGGGTAATATGAAGAAGGCAATCGGTGAGACTGTTAATCTGCTCAAGGCGGCGAACGTATGTTAGAGGTAAAATCCCGGGAGGAAGGGGCGGGGATTAGGCTAAATCTTGGCTGCGGCGGTCGGCCTTTGCCCGGATATATCAATGTTGATATGGATAGCGTTGAAACACTCAAAGAACGTTATCCCTTACAGGATTTCTCAGAAGATATTGAAGTGCATAATTATGATATCTTCAATCTTCCCTTTCCTGACGGGAGTGTGGCCGAAATTCGTGCTGATTCGCTTATAGAACACCTTTCGTTTATTGATGAGAGAAGGTTTCTCCTTGAGATAAAACGTGTTCTCAGGGTAGGGGGTGTCTTTGAATTCTCTACACCAGATTTTGAGGATGCAGTAAGGCGTTGGCTTAATGCGAAAGATGAATGGAAAGATTTCTATCGAAACGATCCGGAAGCTATCGCACAAGAGCACTGGTTTGGTCAATATTCGTATTCCACAGATAACCGCTGGAGTTATCTGATGGCCATGATCTTCGGGAGCCAGAACGGTGAAGGCCAGTTTCACAAGAATTGTTATACTGTACCGAAAATCAGGGCCATCCTCGGATACCTGAATTTTGAAGAGATCGAAATATCCCGTTATTACTGGAAGGGTGATCGTGACCTGATGATCTTTGTGCGTGCGATGAAAAAATAAAGATATTATGGCGAAGGCAACTCCTTTTTTCTCAATAGGAATAACAACTTACAACAGGAAAGAAATGTTGAAAGAAACCCTGACATCTATCGTTGGGCAGACATTCTCAGATTTCGAGGCAATTGTAGGTAATGACTATGTAGATGAGGTTCTTTCATCTGAATTACTGAACGTCCACGATAAGAGGATCAGGTTCGTAAACCATCCGAAGAACCTGGGTGAGATGCAAAACATGAATGTGCTTTTAGAAATAAGCTCAGGCCGATACTTTACCTGGTTGGCTGACGATGATCTCTATTCGCCAATTTTTTTACAGTCAGTATATAACGCCATAATGGTTCACGAATTTCCCCAATGTGTTTTTACTTCTTATACAACGAATACCTTAGATTTAGGCTCAGGCGGGAATTCGGTGAGTAGTGCCTGTGTCCTATCCGGATTTCAGTTTTTGGAAAAGTATCTGTCCCGAAAGCTGCAGATTGCAGGCTGCTATGGTGTCTTTGATAGAGAACATTTACAGGAAATTGGAGGTATTCAGCAGCTTGGTGCTGGTTTTTCACCTTATTCCGATAATCTGCTTGCAATTAAAGCCGGGTTGTCAGAAAGGATTCTGTTTATCAATGATCCATTGGTTTTCTTGCGTATTCACGAAGGTTCTGTTTCAGCAAGCAGCAAGGATTTGGATGCATATCATACTGCACAGATAGATTTATTAGAGAAAAGCATTGATATTCTAAAACATAGGGCAGTGTCCGTTAACTTTAACACTAATTTTACGAATCTGCTTTTTTGGTGCATAGATGATTTTAGTGGTGTGATCCTCAGATCCGGAAATATCACCAATAAGCAACTATTTGCATATGTGCATTTTCTAAAATCAAATATTGAATACCTAAAAGGATCGATCTTCTTCTGGAAGGTATGGATCTATGCTTTATGTATATTGATATCGCGTATAATTAAAGCAAAATTAAAGAACCGATAGAACGAATAGTACCTTTATTCATTTATTGAAGATATCCTGACTGTTCAAATACGCTAAAATAATCCATTTTATTGTATATTTTGAAACCAAATCAGTGACCTGAAAACATTCCGTAAGGCCTCAATCCATGACTAAGCGATTAAAAAATATTGGAAGCATCAGACTGATCTTCTACTTCTTCGAAGCGTATCCGGCACGAAGTGCGCTGATGGTATGCTGTTTTCTGTTTTCAGGTTTGGCCGAGGGGATAAGTATTGTAACATTACTTCCACTGATAGATATTATGCAATCCGGCGGCGCAAGCACCGGAGGCTGGATAGGGACATTTCTGAAAAA
>Ga0247841_10012161_pt1 | contig 11280 bp, 8 predicted proteins | sample LaCruzMarch2015__2_FD_192410 | JGI IMG/M metagenome (GOLD analysis project Ga0247841, IMG submission 192410) | Freshwater microbial communities from meromictic Lake La Cruz, Castile-La Mancha, Spain - LaCruzMarch2015_18m | ecosystem: Environmental > Aquatic > Freshwater > Lake | place: Spain...
CATCCGGATTCCGGCACCGGATTGTGCGACGAGTTCAGGATTGACGAGTGATCCTGCGTATATCAGAACATCTGCCTCTTTGAGGAGTCGGAGACCTTTAACCGTGATGAGATCCGGGTTGCCCGGCCCTGCGCCGACGAACCAGACCCTGGGAGTACCGGCTGGGGAAACCGGTGATGCGACTTTTTCCGTCATATCAGCGCCTCGCGTACATGACGCTGAGATAATCGCTCTTCTCCGGGAGATCGTTCCCGTGATAGATCTTCATGTCGGGAAAGAACATCCGCTCGACAAGGACAAATTCCCGGTAACCGGCGTGACGGAGTTCGACCGACTTCTCCTTAGGTCTTCGGACTTTCAGGAGGATTTTTGCGTCCGGCTCGGCTCCGTCCGAGACGATAAATCCCCCCGAGAGCGAGAGCCCGGCAGCGGCGGCAAACGCGGTGATGGCACTGATGCCCGGTTCCGTGCGGCATTCGATACCGGGGTGCCGTTCTGAAAGGATCTCAACCAGCCTGGAGAACGTGGAGAAGAAGTTCGGGTCGCCAAGAATGCCAAAAACTGCAAGCCCCTCCTTTGCCACCGGGGCGATGGCATCGGCATTCGCAACAAGGCATTCGAGGATCCTCGCTTCGTCATCCGTCATCGGGAAGTCAAGGACGACTGCATCCCGGTAGGGTGTGACGAGATCGTACGCGATCCTGCCCGGTACAAAGACCGTATCGGCTTCTTTTAGAATCCGCACGGCACGTAATGTCAACAGTTCAGGATTTCCCGGACCGAGTCCCAGCCCGATCAGCATGCGGTGCCACTCCCGACTATGATATAGACCGGATCGATTGGTTTGAACATGATGCTTCCTCCAATGCCCTGCGAACGTGAGACCTGCACATGAATGGCTTCCCGGAAGATCCCGAGCTGCTGCATGGTTTCCACGACCGTGGATACGGTGCGGACGAGAACTGCATTGACGACAATTGTCCGTCTCACCTGCGTGGCTAGACGGGGGAGCACGTTAACAATCCCGCGTGACCCCCCGACGAAGGCACAGTCAAACGTCCGGTCGGCAGTCATATAATCCAGCGCTTCCCCGCAGAAAAATTCGATATTGGTCAATCCGGCTGCTTCTGCCTGCTCCTTTGCGTACCGGATTGCATCCTGCCTGCGGTCAACTGCACAGACCTGTTTTACCAGCGGAGCTGCGGCACGGGAAATCTTTCCGGTACCGCATCCGAGATCGAGCAGGCAGTCTTCTGGCGAGAGTCCCAGTTTGAAGAGGGAGATTGCCATGATCTCGTCCTGCGTCGGACCGCCGGCTGGCATGGTGGTGCCCATCTTCTCAACGTTGGTTGTGGGATTGTATTAATGTTGTTTTAGGGTTGGGTGCCGAGCGGGATTCCCCGATTAAAACGTGAGAGCCATGTTGTCTCCGGAGGCTTGGTTTCAATCTGACTTCTCGTAAGTGCCTGCTGAAGAAGAGCCCGGCATTCATCATTGTCATGATCACACCACCGGGACGAACGGTAACTGTTTCACCGGGTATCGCTATATCTCAGACAAACAAATGCATGACGCGTTCCCCCGAAGGAGGGCTTGGGGCTTCCAGTTCCACCCGGAGCAACGGGGCTGGACATTAGCTCCTGACGCTCACTTCCCCCCGTCGGCTATTGACGGGTTGGAGGGCGTGGGGATTCTCGTGAAACGTGGTAAGATGAGGGGGTGTTCCCTAAAAAATCCGTTCGATGCATCAGGATTTGTTAAAAAAAATTAAAGAGAGTGTCATCCAGGATTATTTTTTCAGGAACAGCCCGAAGATCTGGTCGACAATCGCCGGGCTCCGGTCCTTCATGCCATACCAGAACGTGATTGCAATTGCTGCACCCAGACCGATACCAAGACCCCATGCGATTGGTGTGACAAAGGTGTAGATGATCGTGAGATCCAGCATCAGTTGGGAGATCCCGAGGATGACAATAACGAAATACAGAAAGATCCGCAGGATCATCATAACAGGTGAGATCAGTTCGATCCCCTTTGTGCTGTAGAATTTCCCCAGAAAGTCGATGAAGTAATCGACGAGGATAAAACCGGCAATAATAATCGCAATAAACGCCACGATATGGGGGATATAGGTGACGATCGCGGTCATCAGGGAGCTTAAATGTTCAAGGTTCAGAAGGTCGACTGCTGCAATGATGGCAATCAGGTAGATGACCAGCCGGACCGTAATATCGCCCAGGTACCCGATGGTCAGCCCGGATTTTTTTACCGAACCGGAGAAATCTGTTTTGCTGATAATCTCCTGCTCGGCAATCTTGTCAAGTACTATTCTCACTGCTTTACCGATTAATCGTCCGGCAACCCAGCCGATGAAAAGAATTATTATCGCTCCGAGAATGACCGGAAGTGCTGTTCCAAGGGTGGAGTACCACCCCGAGATAAAACTGTTCGATACAATATCCATATGCTTCCTCACTGTGCACAGCAGGACTTGCTGTGTAATGAAACAATACGCCACATCTAAATAAATATGTTTTCCCTATTGGCTATACATATTAATCATAAAGAAGAGTTATAAATGCAGCCCGACATACATGAAGAGAGAGAAGGATCTGTTCACATGATGCAGGATTACCAGCAGGAACTCTCTGCAATAAAAGAACTGCTTAAAAAAAATCTCAACGGCATGAGTGTCACTGATATCTCAAAAGCGCTGAAAAAAAACAAGAATACGATCGGGAGGTATCTTGACATCCTGCTCATCTCCGGTCATGTCGTCATGCGCACGTATGGCATGGCAAAAGTGTTCACCCTCTCGGAGCGTGTCCCTCTGTCCGCGATACTATCCTACGCAAATGACATGATCATGCTCCTTGACGATGGGCAGCGAATCGTCGAGATCAATGATCACTTCTTAAATCTCCTGCATCTTTCCCGCGAGGATACACTGGGTAAGAACCTGGAATTTATCAATCCCCCTGATGTCGATGTTCACGAACTTCTCGCATCGGTACGTGAGAGTTGTGGGAAAAATGAGCATATCGTCACATTCCGGTTGAAAGGTGGCGAGGAACGGATCTTCAAGCAGAAATCGATCCCGTCTGTTTTTGATGATGGCGGAAAAGGCTTAACGATCATCCTCGAGGATATCACCGAGTCGATCCATGCCGAACGGGAGATCAGGGAGAGTGAAGAGCGGTTCCGGATGATGGCGGAAAATATCCAGGATGGTCTGATCATCATGGAAAATAACAAGCATGTGTTTGTCAACCGGCGAATCGCGGAGATGACCGGATATTCCTTTGAAGAATTGTGGAGCATGGGTCCGCTAGCGCTTGTGGAACCGGAATACCATGATACGGTACGGGAACAGATGGGTAACATGGAAAATTCCGGCGATGTATCCGGGGAACTCCAGATGTGGATCACGACAAAAGAGGGTAAACGCCGGTTTGTGTATGCCCGCATCACGTCTGCGATCCACTCAGGGACCCGGTATTTCTTTATTATCCTGACTGATCTCACGGAACTCAAAGAAAGGGAAGCAGAGCTCAGTAAGAGCGAGCAGCGGTTCCGGATGATGGCGGAGAATATGCAGGACGGTCTGGTGATTGTCGAGAACAGCAACTTCGTCTATGCCAACCGGCGTCTTTCTGAAATCTCCGGGTATTCTATTGAAGAACTCCAGACGATGCGTCCCCCGGATCTTATTTCCTTGGAAGATATGCACACACTGGAGATCATAGCAAATAATGCACAGGTTGAGCCGCCGGCTCCGGAAGGTTTCACGATCTGGATAAACCGTAAGGATAAACAACGCCGGTGTATTCTGATGCGGGTGAATGTGGCACTCCAGAATTCCACGGTCAGTACGTATATCACAATGACGGACATCACAGAATCTGCCGAGCGGGAACAGGCGCTCCGTGACCGGATTGCATCCCTCCAGCAGCTGCTCAAATGACGTACGTACTGCCCCAATGATCTCTTACCGTACCGGTAGTGGAAAATATACGTGAATTTTCCGATACCGTTTCAGGATGTATGGAACGCTCGCGAAATGCCCACAGACTCTGTAAGCTCAGCTCAACCGGATAACCGGCTGCCTGGCAACTTTTTTCACTTTTTCCCGGTGTATTCCCGTGCTGATCTGACGCAAGCCGGTCCGATCCATGATGATGATAGCGCGAACTGCATCTGTCATCGGTTACGATGAAGCCGGGTATCGCGTTGTAACCGTCCGTTCGTCTGAAGACTATCTTTATCCCTGATGAATGCAGGTCGGGAATCCCAAATCGCAAAACCCTCGCAATACGGGGCTGGGTGGCTGAGGGTGTTCTTCGCGTCCGGAATAATTCAATCAACACAGGGACCTGCCCACAACCGGGGCCGCTCTTTCCCACGAGCCCTGCGGTTCACACCTTCCACAATCGGTATGTGAGGGGTCGGATTGGACCGACTGCTCCCGTAAAGGATCCCCTGTGAAGGTATCCCCCATCGGAAAATTCCGGCTTTTCCGGGTGCTGCCCTGCGGACAAAAATCCTTAAGACCCCATCTGACCCCCCACACGCCCCTTAGAAAAATGTGGCAAAAAAGTGCTATTTTCACGTCAGTGAAAATAAAATTTAAAAAAAATTATGCATGTGGGGGGTCGGATGGGGACGCAGTCACCATGGGTGACCCCCCCTCCCTACCCCCCGGGGGTGGGTGCCCCAGTGCCTGCCCGGATACTGTATCAATGCAGCAGCTCGCTGCCATTCACACCATAACCGGTATCCTTCCGGGCAGAGTAAAAGAAAAACCCTGGGTGCCGTGCCAAACCGGTGACAATAGCGTGAACCGTGATTCCTTTTTTATTTATGATAGATATGTATAACCAATAGCAATTAAGTTTATATTTCATTGTGTTCAACAGGTATGAACAGTTCTTAGAAATTAAAAGAGGATCATCCATGAATTCTATCCAGTGTACAACACAACACCATGAAGATCACAACAGGGTGCCTGAGTATCGCACCCCAACACGCCATAACTGGTTATTGATTGCCTGCCTTCTTGCCATTGCGACTGCATGTATACTCATCTCTCCGGCTGTGGCGGGAACTAAATACATGGCAGGAAGCCCGGAGCTGACTGCGTATATCTCAGGAACAAATGAGTTCGGTCCCGGGGATTCCGTGCCTCTTGCCGTGGTCATCGAGAACAAAGGCACCAATGAGTACAAGTTTGTCCAATCAGGGATTGTTGACCGGGATGATCTGCCGAACACGGCAAAATTCCTCAAAGTAACCCTGTCGCCCGGCACTGCCCCGATCCTTGTCAAGTCTGATCCCCAGATGATCGGTGATCTGAAAGCCAGTACGACAAGCACAGGCAACTTTATGATAAAAATACGTGCAGATGCACCGGCAGGTACCTACAATCTCCCGCTTACTTTGGATTATTCGTACCTGTACGAAGCCGAACAGTTCGGTATGGAGACCATCCAGTACCTCTACAAGCATGTAAATGAGAATGTGACACTCCCGATTACGATCAAAAAGGAAGTGAAGACCAGTGTCCTGTCCGCAGAAGTGGCGCACCTCAATGCCGGTGCCGAAGGATATGTTACGCTCGAAGTAAAAAATATAGGGCACGAGGATGGAAAAAAAGCCATACTCAAAATTTCCCGCAATGATAACAGCCCGCTCGTTCCCGTGACAAGCAGCGTCTACATCGGGGATTTTCTGGCGGGTGCTACCGTGACAAGCAAGTTCAAGGTCTCTGTAACGAGCGATGCTGAAAAACAGGTCTACCCGCTTGACCTGCACGCGGAGTACGAGAACAATGAAGGTGACATGGTCTCCTCGGATATTGAAACAATCGGCATGCCGGTCGGGAACAAGGTCTCCTTCACGGTAGTATCCCTGGCATCTGAGATGAAGGCTGGGCAGAAGAAGGTGATCACGGTCGTGTACACAAATAACGGTGGAGCGCCTGCCTATAATGCACAAGCCCGGATAAGCGCCGTGGATCCGTTCACGAGTAACGATGATACAGCATTTTTAGGCACGATTGCACCCGGTGAAACGAAGGAAGCCTCATTCGAAGTATCTGCCGATAAGACTGCCACCATAAAGGAATACGGGTTAGACTCCGAAATTCGGTTCCGCGATGCGCTGGATAACACGATCATATCCGATCCAATGAAGGTCAGGATCCAGGTCATCCCGGATACTACGATGACGGACCTGTTCGGGAACCGGTTTGTCCAGTGCAGTATCGTTGTCATTCTTATCGTGCTCGGGTACCTGGTGTATCGCCGGAAAATGACACCGCAGTAGATGGGAACGTCCATGTCGAAACAAACCAACGTGAGATCTATTAGCCTCGCGAGATGGCTGAAAAACCGCGAATGTGATGTTCAAACCATTCCGTATACGCATGTGTTCGTCCAGGAATCCGGGCGGGAAAACCGCGCGAGATGTGTTCATGAGAACACCCCAACACCCGCCACCAACCGGGTGGCTCCCCGTGTGCCGGGAAGTTTCCCGCGCGGCATTTCACCAGATGATCTCAAAGAACCCGTGTTCAGGTGAGCTATGATAGACCAGATCTTTGGAAAACTTGCACATACCATCAACCACCATCCCCGCATTGTTGCCGCAATTATCGGGATTGCCTTTGTTATTGCTCTCTACGGCATGACGCTCATCACGATGGAGACAGGCAACGACACGTACATCGACAAGAATTCCCCCAAGGGGATTCTCAACAATCATTATACCGATACGTTCTCGTCAAACGCGCTTATCCTGATTGTCGAAACGAGCGATCCACTTGACCCTGACGTGCTCTCATATCTTGATACGCTTGACGGAGACATCCTCCAGCAGCAGAATATTATCGGTGTACAAAGTATTGCCAGTATCCTGAAAAGCGCAAACGGGGGTGTTCTGCCGCAATCAAAAGGTGAGATTAACCGGATTGTCGCCACTATACCGCCGGAAGTCAAGGCAACAGCCATTCCGTCAAATGTGCTGACATTAGTCCAGATCACGATGTCACAGGGATTGTCCGAAGACGTACAGAAAGCTACCCTGAAAAATGTCGATGCCCTTATCGCTCGTGACAGTCCACCACCGGAAGTAAAGATCTCGGTTTCGGGTTCCACAGCATTCTCTCAGCAGATGGAGAATGAGATGGGGTCATCCATGGGGGTACTCATCGGCGGTGCGATGGCGCTCATGGTGATCGTAATGGGCATTTTATTTGCTTATGCACGGCACCGGTTCCTGCCAGTCCTTTTTGTGGGGATAGGTCTTACTATTGCCATGGGATTCATGGGACTTGCCGGTATCCCGCTGAACATGGCAGTGCTCGGCGCATTTCCTGTCATGATCGGTCTTGGCATCGATTATGGCATTCAGGTGCATGCCCGGCTCGATGAGGAGTCGCGAAAGGGATCCCTCGATGATGCTGTTTATGTTACGGTTACCCGTACCGGTCCGGCGGTCATGTACGCCATGCTTGCCACCTGCATGGGTTTTCTTGCGATGTTTATCTCTACAGTTCCGATGATCCGGTCATTCGGGCTTGTTGCCATCATAGGAGTAATATGTTGTTATCTGACCGCTCTTGTCGGGATCCCGACCATGGCGCATCTGGTGCACTATACGCCAAAGCCGCAAAAAACAACAACCTGTTACGCGGTTGGTGAAGGAGCGTGTGATTACCTGCCTTCTCAGGCACAAACTACAAAAAACGGGGGTAAAAAGAAGAAGAGTACGTGGTCATACGGGCAGTTCCTGACGAACATTTCAGTAAAAATTGCCAAGAACCCCATTCCGGTCCTGATTGTTGCCGGTTTGATTGCGATCGTGGGCTTTCAGATCGATCCCCAGATCCCTATCGAGACCAGTGAGAACAGTTTTGTTCCCAGTGATATGCCGGCGAAAGTCCAGATGGACAAAGTGACCCGTATTCTTGGTTCAACGAGTACCGCGGATTTTATTGTACAGGGCAACCGGATCACGGATCTCGATACCATCCAGTGGATACATGAATTTGAAACCTATGAACTCTCCCATCACACAGAACTGACAAAATCCGCGAGCCTTGTCACGTACATTCTCGCGTATAATGGGGGGGTGATGCCGGAAACCCAGAGCCAGCTTGACACGGTGATTGCAAAGATCCCGGAGAGTATTAAAAAACCCTACCTGAGCGGTTCGATGGAGGGAGTGATCCGGTTTAGCACGATCGATATGGAGATGACCACGCAGGATAGCCTCAAGGAACAGATGATCAACGATATCACGTTCCTGCAACCCCCGCCGGGCATTACTGTCGCACCTGTTGGGGAATTTGATCTTTTCACAACCCTCATAAGTGGATTGTCCTCGTCAAAAGAGGAGATGACCTACCTTGGGTTTATCCTGGTCTTTCTCTTCCTCCTGTTTGTGTACCGGACGATACACGCGGTTTCCCCGCTGGTGCCGATCATCTTTATTGTCGGGTGGAATGCGGTGGCAATGTATGCTCTTGGCATTGCGTATACCCCGTTGACGGCAACACTCGGTTCCATGACTATCGGGGTTGCCGCTGAATATACGATCCTTGTGATGGAACGATACAGCGAGGAGCAGGAAAGACTTCATGATCATATTGCAGCCATTCAGGAAAGTGTGTCGAAGATCGGTACCGCCATCACCGTCTCCGGGCTTGCCACCTTCTTTGGGTTCTCGGCGCTCTGTCTTGCAAGTTTCCCCATCATCTCGAACTTCGGGGTGACGACGCTCATCGCTGTCGGGTTCTCGCTTATCGGTGCGATCTTTATCATGCCGGCGGTGCTCTCGCTGATGGGGCAGTTCACTGAATGGCTGGACAAGCGAAAGGAAAAACATATATCCGGAGCAGACGGGAAAAACCCGGTGTGAATTAGACGGCATACCGTTTTTTAAAACGAGAGTATCAAGGAAAGGAATTCAGATGAGACTATACACATCCGTAATTATTCTGGTCCTGGTCGCTGCCTGCTGTAGCATGCCGGCGATGGGAGCCACAAAATACCTGGGAGGAAACCCGGAGATGTCCGCGTATATCTCCGGTCTGAATGAGTTTAATCCGGGCGAAGAAACCACGATCAGCGTCACCATCCAAAACAGTGGTACGCATGACATGAAATTCACCAATTCGGGAGTGCTCCAGGCAGAAGACCTCGCCACCACCGCAAAAGAGTTGACCGTAGGACTGGCAGCTGGAGGAGCACCGCTCATCATCAAGGCAGATCCCCAGATGGCAGGGGATCTTAAAAGCCCCAACCGGGTTACTCTCAAGTTTCACGCGAAGATTCTGTCGAACGCAACGATCGGGGAATACCAGATCCCGCTGATGCTCGAGTACAAATTCTTAAAAGTGCAGGACCAGGAGGTCAGTGATACGCTCGAGTTTGCCTATAATGATGTCACCGAGACCCTGCCCCTGACGATCAATATCAAACCCCGTGTAAGAATCGCGGTGCTGGACGCAGTAACTGAGAACCTGAATGTGGGAACGGAAGGGTACCTGAACCTGACGATAAAAAATAACGGTGCTGAAGCAGGAAAGCGCGCGACGGTGAAGATCCTCCGGAATGGCAACAGTCCGGTGATCCCGACCGACAGCATGGTTTATGTCGGGGAGTTTCCTGTGAACGGGGTCGTCAATTGCCGGTACAAGGTTGCCATCTCAACGGATGCAGAGTCGCAGGCATACCCGGTCGATGTTGTTGTTTCGTACGAAAATACTGAAGGGGATGCGGTAACCTCAGTTCCGGAAACGATCGGGGTGCCCGTTGGTGACAAGATCGGTTTTTCCATGAGTTCTCCTCCACCCACCCTGTCCCCTGGAAAATCTGCCGTCATTGAGATTGTCTACCGGAATACCGGGAACTCCACTGCTTACAATGCGCAAGCCCGGCTCAATGCCGTGGACCCGTTTGTGTGCACCGATAACGGGGCATACCTCGGGGATATCCCCTCCGGTGGACAGGCAACCGCCCGGTATGCACTAAGTGCATCCGATCAGGCAGAGCCAAAGACGTATAGTCTGGACACTGAAATCCGGTACCGTGACTCGCTCGATAACAGCCAGATTTCTGACAAGTTCACGACCGATATCCAGGTCGTTGCCACGCAGGATTCCGGGTCCGTCATGGGAATGCTTCCGGTTCTTGTCGTGATCGTCCTTGTTGTCGCGGGCGCCGGTTACTACCTGTTCGTGATGAGAAAGAAGAAGTGATGCCAGGATGATCCCCGAATATCCCTTCAATATTCCCCGCATCTCCGGTTTAATCTGTTCACGGATGATCCTTCACGGAACAGGCGGATCACGGATGCCAGTACAACGAGGATTGGTGCCATGCCATGAATATGACACATGCTCTTTTTGGCACACCGATCCTCCGGTCAATCCGGGATGATGTGACATGATCCTGCTGTATATCGATAACAACCCGGATTTTTTTCCCATTCTCATTCATTTTTGTGAGAATTCCGGATCGATCGATATTCACCAGGAAAAATCCGGTGCTGCCGCACGGGAATGGCTTACGTCAAACCATGCCGATGTCATCGTCTCCGAGTACGATCTGCCGGATATGTCCGGGATCCGGCTGCTTGAACTGTTGAGCGCCGGGGGAAATTTGACACCTTTTATTTTTTTTACAGTCAATGAGTCCCCGCTCAATAAAGAGAAAGCACACCGCATGGGTGCGTATGGATATATCACGCGAACCGGTACCGGGAAAAAACCGATCCTGCACCTGATGCGGATGTTAAGCTGGGCAGCGCATGATGCGCACCGGCGGACCCGGTGATCGTTTGTGATGTGATATGATCCCCGGATTTCCTGGTATATGGAACGTCAGACCTGTTGATCCTTGTTGTTACTCATCACGTCATGGGAGAACATAAACCGAAAATATGCCCGGTTTACCCTCTCGAATGATCCCAGACTGAAAAACACCTCTCATCACAGGGACGAAATTCCCGTAGCCAGGCGATGGTGAAAACTTCTCCCGTGATTTGTGTATGGCAAAATATTGAGTCAGACCAGATCACGCATGCTTTTTCCGGAATCTCCGAAAGGTCTGTTTTGGTTTCTTTGATTTAGTGTGGATCCTGGGTATTGATGTGGATCCGGTCTGTCTGTTGATGTTATGCGTCACCGCTTGTTCCAGACAGGAGAGTGCATTCTCCGGATCCCGTAATGCGAAGAAAATGTCCGATTTATTTTTCCACGCCAATACGAATGATGGA
>Ga0247841_10012162_pt1 | contig 11280 bp, 12 predicted proteins | sample LaCruzMarch2015__2_FD_192410 | JGI IMG/M metagenome (GOLD analysis project Ga0247841, IMG submission 192410) | Freshwater microbial communities from meromictic Lake La Cruz, Castile-La Mancha, Spain - LaCruzMarch2015_18m | ecosystem: Environmental > Aquatic > Freshwater > Lake | place: Spain...
TGGCCGCGGCCCTGGGGCTTTGTGCCGAGCGGATCAGCTACGAGGGGCAGGCGGCGATCGAGTTGGAGTCACTGGCGGTTGGGGAGAGTACGGGAGTACGGGAGTACGGGAGTACGGGGGCGGTCGAGGCGGCGGGGGGCGTTGGGGAGGGCTACGCCTGCGGGCGGATCGAGGGGGACGGCGGCACCCTGCTCGACCCGGCCCCACTGTGGTGCCGCCTGTTCGATGACCTGGCGGCGGGGGTTGCACCGGGGGCGATCAGCGCCCGTTTCCATGAGGGCTTCTGCCGCGCGGTGGCGGACCTGGCGGCGGACCTGGCACAGGCGCAGGGGCTCGCGCGGGTCGCCCTGTCCGGCGGGGTCTTCCAGAACCGGTTGGTGTTGGAAGGGGTCAGCCGACGGCTGCGGCGGCGCGGTTTCGAACCCCTGACGCACCATCAGGTGCCTACCAATGACGGTGGTCTGGCCTTGGGGCAGGCGGTCATTGCGGCGGTTTGGGCGGGGTGAGTTATGATCAAGGCCCGCAGCCATTAAGCGACCGTGGCGCTTGCGCCGTTGATTGCCTCGGCGAGATCGCGGTTAGAGGCACCCAAGGCAAGGAGCGAAGCGGAGCCGCAGATCCACATAGGCCGATTCTTCCGCCGATAGTCCGAGGAAGTCGTCGGCACTGCCGACCTGCCAGCCCTGCCCTTCGAGGCGCCGTTGCCTTGCTTCATCGATCATAGGCTTCAAATCGTCGCTTGCAGGTGTCGATGACTGGACCGGGTGTCGCTGGCGTCTTCTTGCGGAAGACCTCGCCGATAATCACCGCGTCGTGGTCCAGCCGATAGATAATGCGCCAAGTCCCGGCGGTGTCGTTGATACGTAACTCATGGCAGCCCGCGTAGGGCGGAACGCGATAGCGGTTCCGCCATTTCGGCCTCGTTCGACCCCGGAAAGGCATCATGGCGGATCGCCCTGCGGGCATCCGCCCTACGCCCCTACGCGCCGCTCAGCGGGGATACCCGGACCCTGGCGCCAGGACCGCATGACGGGCGCGCCGTCGCGGACCTGACCGACGTTGCCGACGGGCCGCTCCAGCAGGCCCCGGGCGCGTCCGCGGCCACCGCCCCGGGGGTCGCCGTGAATAGCGGACCGTGTTGTGTACCGCGAAATTTCATACTGAAGAAGCTACCGGCGCCACGGCGTCGCGGGGTCTTCTTCCACCCGTGATAATGCCTGCTTTCCCATCCAGGCCGAAAAAGGCGGCGCGGGACGCCGCGGCGGTCCTTGACCAGCGAGGCACCGCGACACCCTGGATCTGTAACCGATACGCTGAAATAAGGTCACATCTTACCCCGCCGCACCCTATAATGTGACTACACTACATCCCAAGGCCCCACCACGCCCATACCCGTTCGTGAACTGAAGGCTGGCCTCTCCCGGGTGCGGCTGCGCGCCCAGGCGGGTGAGGTCATTGAGGTTACCTCGCACAACCGCTTGATCGCGCGCATCGTCGGCATGCCCGCGCAGGCCGGGGACAGCGGGATGCGCGGCCTGATCGCCGCGGGCGGCTTGTCTTGGAGCGACAGCAAGCCCCGCTTGGCGCCGCCCCTGGATTTCCCGGAGGGTGTAGCGTCGGTTGGCCGGATGGTGTTGGAGGATCGCGGTTGATTCTATTCTGCGACACCTCCGCGCTGGTCAAGTTGTACGGGAAAAGCCGCTAAGCTGCTGGGGATGCTTGCTTTTGTATGGGATGATCAACCAGGGTTGAGATCAGTGGTGGCGCGGCACCTATTTGACGGTCTTGGTACCTTGACGACGCGCCACGGCCAAAACGTAATCAAACGAAAAGACGGGCACGGACAACGGACTCACTTTCTCGGTAATCGGCGAACTAGGTATACGGTCCCCGGAATTCGACATAATGCAAATCGAAAATTCCTTCAGATTGTTGTGCCAACGTTCGGAGTATCGTCCATTTCTTGGCCCGCCGCCACCGACGGCGACAGAAACGTGTCCAATTCACAAACTAATGGCGAAATCGCCTCGGCATATTTATCGCAGAGATACTTGAAGATTACCTCGTCAGTAACCCTCATCTTTTGCTGAAGGAAACGATAACAGTCCTTGTCACCAGTGAAAACTTTTGCGCCATCTATCGGCCACGGGAAGTCGAGGGTTTTGTGCAAGGCATAAATTGCCTTTTCGACGCTTTCAAACGGTATGAAAAAGATGCGCTCTACCTTCGGGTACTGGTTCTTTGCATCTCCATCTAAGATGGCAATTACGTTTTTCACATCTGAAAAGAACCGCTCGTCGCGATTCCGCTCGAGTAAGCTGACCACATTATTATGACCTCCAATGTAAATGATCTTTACGCGAAAAAATGACGGTATGCATTTATTGAATATCAGAAAATTGAGAAAGTCATGAAGCCTCTTGTCCTCGGTCAGAATGTATCGATCCCACCCCGAAAAACCGAACAGTATCGCTTTGATGTAGCTGTACGGCTGTGGGGTTAGCACTGTCGCTTGCCCTGCGTCTTCCATGTAAAGCAACTCGTCCTCCTTGAGGGTTCGCATCATCGCGAGTGAGTGAGTCGTGAATAAAATGTTGCGCTTATACGTTCGGCATAGCAGTCTAAGCTGCTCCAGTAGCTTGACTTGTGCCGCTGCGTCCAACGAAATGTCAATCTCGTCGACCACTACAAGGCTCGCTGGCCCGGTGATTGTCCTGTACAGCCTGATCAGAAAATACTCTCCCGAACTCAGATAGTCCTCCCTGATATCCAACCGTCGTCTTGTAGTATGCAATAGTACGTGTGGCCCCGGGCGCTCGTCTGAACAAGTTGATCGAATCGCTCTTCTCGGTAAATAGAATTCAGATATTCGATTAATTCGCGAGGTTTGCTGTAATTTCCCGCTGACAGTTGCCACCGCATATCGTTGTCGGCATTGCTGATTCTTTGGAAGAAGTTGAAGCGCTCGCCATGCGGTGCCGCTAGTTCCGTCGCGCAGAGTTCCCGTGCAGACTTTGAGATTCGACCTCGGCAATCGAGAGTTCTTGTTTTTGGACTGTAAGTAAAATGTATCTGTTCGCCTTCTATGTCATATGAGATGCGGCTGTCTTCTTTGAAGATCCGCGGAGACGCAGTCTGGATGAAGGTATCTGAGCGGGAGAGATTCCGAATGGCCCTGACTAGCGTTGTCTTCCCGACACCGTTCTTGCCCACGATGCACGTGAGTTTGCAGTCGTCGAGGTTTAGGTCCAAAATGAGTTGAGCGACACGTTGAACCTTCTGGATCTCTATCTTGAATCGCATGTTACTGAGCCGACCGATGGAGGAAGCTATCAATAACGGCGGTGCCGTATTTCCTTCTTAGTTTCTCAAGGTAAGGTGGGTCGGCAGCATTAATGTAATTTATGTAACCGGAGAGCTTATTTAGGCCGGATCTTCTGTCGGGTTCTCTTGCTTGCTTTAAGAAAACATCTTCGTCCTGGATGCTATAATGAATCAAAACTTCGATATGCTTTTTTAGCTCCATGTCGACAGCTACCTCGCCGGAAGGCAAAACCACCAACCCAAGAATTTTTATTTTTCTCCCAATGGTAGTTAACTTGCTCTTCTCGTCATTTAAGAGCATTTTTCCGCTGAAGTGCATTCCGAGCAGCTTCGCTATTGTCTGCTTGATTTCTTTGAGTTCTTCACGGCTTTGCGCAGAAATTATAACGTCATCGGAGTATCTGGTGTAAACAAGGTCCGCATTCCGACAATGAGCCTGTAAGTCGTTGTCGAAATTGAGCAGGCAGGCGTTACTGATCGGCGGCGAGGTTGAAAAACCGATAGGCAGAGTCCCATTAATCGTAGTCAAATCGAGTATGCGTTCGATATACGCAGTCAGATCAATAATTGGGATCGAAGGTCCTGGGTTCAGAAGTCTGTCTCTGACGATGTCGCGATCGATATTGCTGAAAAAATCCCTAATATCTGTTTGAAAAAAGGCGCGGCTTTGAGCGTGTGGTTTCACCGCTTCGTGTGGATTGACACCTTTGCGGTAAGCATAGGCAACTGACTCGTTGATCGGCAGACAATCGAAAAGAACAGTGTTGAGGAATCGATGATAGGCTTTAAGCTTCTTGTTTGGGCGGTATATTGTGCGATCCCGAACCTTGGTCGGGATATAGTTGTTCGGTATCGGTGTGGTCAAAAAGTCTTCGAATTCATACTTACCACGAAGCATGGCGCTGAATAGTTCACGCAATGGATTCCTGGTCATAGGTATATAACCAGGAGACGATTGCCGATGCGCAGAGCTTTCGGCGTCGTAGGCGGTGGAGCCTTGGTCGCTTGAACGGCATCGGTTGGGTAGCGCGCGGACGCCATGTCCGGGTCTACGTATGGAGATACGGGGTGCATAGCCTGAGGATCTTACGAACCGCCCGGCTTCTTTGCGGTCGCTCCATCTGAGTGATCGCGAAGCCGGGCAAACGTAACTAAATAAAGCGCCGTAGAGGCCAGACGTTAGACTGGAGGTGCTCCTAGTCGCTGGCATGACGAGAAAGGTATCAGCTTTTCAGAAAAATTCAAGGGGTGTGTGCCCCCAGGCTGGTCGGGAGGAAAACGGGGACCGACAACGATTTCTCCGGTCCCCGTTCTCACTTAATCTCAGAAAGGTAAATCCCGAACGTCGTTGCCGTCGCGACCGCCGGAATGCGGCAGCCCCCGGCCGCTTCAACGGCTGGGGTCGGCGGCCGCGGCGGCTACTTGACCTCGCTGGCCGCCTTTTCCGCCGCCGCGGCCTTGCCCTGCATCCCAGCGGCGACGGCGGCGGCATCGACCACTTCCTCCGACTTGACCTTTGCCGCCTGCTCGTGGGCGGCGGTTGGATCGGCCTTGGCCTTGGCGCGGGCGGCGGCGTCCTTGGCTGCCTGGTCTGCCTGCTGCTAGAGCAGGTTCGCCTCCTTTTGCTCGGCCCTGGCGCCGGTCTCGATGGCGTCGTTGGCCGCCTTCTGCGCAGCGGATTCGGCCGCGACGGTACCGGCGAGGCCAATGGTGAATGCGGCGGCGGTGGTCAGCATCGATTGTTTCCGCTTCATGGTGAGGTCTTCCGGGTGTATTTCTGGTCGGCCACGGGCACGCTGACCCCGTTGAAGAATGCGACCTCGTTGGGGATCTCCAGGGGGCCGCCCTCGGTGCTGATGCCGTTGTCGCCGTTGATATCGGGGAAGCCGGTGGACTGCTCGGCGATGACGCCGAATCCCGTCGCGTGGTGGATGCGCCCGGTGATCAGCGCGGCGCGCGTCGGCGAGTACAGTGAGGTGGAATAGATGTTGTTGTAGCGCAGGCCGTTGGCCGCGACCTGATCGAGCGTCGGGGTGGGGATGACGCCGCCGGATGATGACCTCGGCCCCCTGCGCTGTGCGGGCCTTGATCATCGTGCCGGCCAGCGGCTATCGTCTGGAGTCCAAGGCTTCAGCCTTGGTCCTCCATCCAAGGCTGAAGCCTTGGACTCCGTCCGGGAGGTGGCCACAACGATGATCAAGGGAAGGAAATAGGCGACACACCACGGACATTTAGGTGGGATAGCGAGCGACGCGATAGATCGTCGAGTTAAGGCGATATCGTCGCCAATGGCAGAAAGAGCGTCATCGGCGAGTCAGGCAGGGGGACAAACCCGTGGTGAAGGTAGAACGTCGATGCGGTCTCGTCCTTGGCGTCCACGGTCATGGCAAAGGCCGCGATCTCGGAACGCACGGCCCGGGCCAAGGCGTCGGCGAGCATAGCGCCGCCGAGTCCTTGGCCGCGAAAGACTTTATCGACGGCCAAGCGTCCCAGTCGGACAGCGGGAATCGTGGGGTAGCGAGGCAGCTTACGCGCGGTGTCGGGAGGAAGCGTGGCCAGCGCCAGGCTTGCCAAGGCGAGGGTGTAATAGCCCGCAACGGGTCATTCGCCGCCGAGCAGATCGCGACGGCGGGCGAAGGCGCGCTCCAAGGCGGGAGACGGCGGCGGCGGGGACAGGATGGCCGCGGCGAAGCGCTCCAGATCGGCCAAGGAGAGGCGGATGACCTCGGCCTCCGCGATGGTCCGTTGGGCGGCCTCCTGGACCGCGGCAACGACGAAGTCCGTCATGGCGACGCCCCGGATTTCGGCGGCGCGCTTGAGCATGGCGTGCAGGTCGGCGCCGATGGGGGTGTCAAGGTGGGTCATAGAGGTGCCGGTTGCCATTGGGTTGTCCTCCTCAAGGCCAATGTAAGGCGAAGCACGGTCGAAGTCCATACGCGCGGTGCTCGTTGGCAGACTTGCTCGCAACGTGACGGCCTGCGATTTTGCAGAAAACGTGTCTTCTCAGCGGTAAAGAGGGGACGTACCACGGAATCGCTATCCCCGAGCAATCTGCGAGGTCGCTTCTTTCGCATAAAAGCGGATCTCACCCATGGCTGCCAGCGTTCAACTTACGTTCAAGGACAGAAGGCAGGTGTGTGCGAAGCGCACCGGCATAGTCTCGACCTGCCGCGATGGCCCGATCGAGGTCCTCCCGGTGGTCGAAATAATAGGCCAGGGCGGAATAGATCTCAGCAAGATCGAGGTCGTATTCAGCGCCGATCTGATCGGCACTCATTCCCAGTTGCTCATGCCACACCGCGATATCCCGGACCTTGATCCGATGGCCCGCGATATGGGGTTCGCCGCCGGCAACCCCCGGGGTCACCTCAATGTGCGCGTCCAAAATCTTGTTTGACATCGCTCGTGTGGACTACAGCGACCCCCACGCACTCTTACGCCGCCCCAGGCGCAGACGCGGCAGGATGAGACCGAGCAGGATGCCGCCGGCCAGGACCCCGGCGCCGCTCAGGAACCAGCGCAGGTTGGCTTGGTTCTTGAGATCCCGGTTCTCCTGCTCCAGGTCGGCGCCCGAGCGGGTCAGGGCCGCCACCTGGACGCGCAGGCGCTCCCGGTCGGTGGTGACCTCCAGCACGTTGGCGCTGGCGTGGCGAATGGTCGCCAGGTCCTGCTCCAGGCGCTGCTTGTCGCGCTCCAGTTGCTGGTAACGCGACTTGAGCTCCGCCAGTTCGGTCTGGGTCTTGGCGAACCGGGCGGCGACCGCGTCCGGGTTCTGTTGCAGTTCGGCCAGGCGCGCCTCCAACTCGACCAGCCGGTTGCGCGCCGCCGGTTCGCTCTTTAGCTGGTCCTCGGGGACGAACCCGACAGTCCCGTCCGCGGTCCTGACCCGGGCGAATTTCGTGGTCTGGTTGACCCCCAGGACCTCCAGCGGGGTGCCGCTGGGCAGCATCTTGAGGATCTTATAGCGGGTGCTGTCGCCGGCGCGCAGGGTGATCTGCACCTCATCGGTCACATAACGGGTCTCGGCCCGGCCCCAGGTCGGGGTCAGGAGCACGGCGCACAGGCCGAGCAGCAACGGCGCTGATGGTCTCACGGGGCGTTCTCGCTACGACGTGTTGTAGGGCCACCGACGGTGGCAGGGTGGTTCCGATGCGGCCTGAGGACTGAAGGTCCTTATGTCACGCCCTTTCAGGGCTAGGCCCAGCGATACCTCATACTCAGGGCGTTGCCCTGGGCTGGTATGTCACGCCCCTGTGGGGCTAGGACGGGTTGCAAGAAGGGGCGGAGCAGCCTACTGGTACCACACGATGGAAATGCTTCGACCATTGACCGCACCGCGACCCTAGGGTGCGCCGTGCGCACCATGGCGCCAACCGAAACCCTGGCCGCGGCGATCAACCGCAGCCTCTCAAGGTGCGCACGGCGCACCCTACGCCAATGGTCCGGGCACTTCCATTGAGCGGTACCAGGTCGGCGTTCAGTCTCCGCGCCCCGGCCTCGAACTGCCCTTGCCAATGCCCGGTGCAAGAGGCGCTGCCGCTCAAGGCCCCGGTACCAGCAGGAACTCAAGCAACGCCTTCTGCACATGCAGCCGATTCTCCGCCTCGTCCCACACCACCGACTGGGGGCCGTCGATGACCGCGGCGGCGACTTCCTCCCCCCGGTGGGCGGGCAGGCAGTGCATGAAGAGGGCGTCCGGGGCGGCGCACGCCATCAGTGCCTCGCTGACCTGGTAGGGCGTGAACAGGGCCGCGCGCGCGGCGTGCTCACCCTCCTGGTGCATGCTCGCCCATACGTCGGTGGCGATCAGATCGGCCCCCGCCGCCGCCGCCAGGGGGTCGCGCAGAACGGTGCAGCGCTCGCCGGCCGCGGCCAGCAGGTCGGCAGCCGGCTCGAACCCGGCGGGGCAGCCGACGCGCAGCTCGAAATCGAAGAGCCGCGCCGCCTCCAGGTAGGTCTGGCACATATTGTTGCCGTCGCCGATCCAGGCCACCCGGCGCCCGCGGATGTCGCCGCGGTGCTCAAAATAGGTCTGCAGGTCGGCCAGGACCTGGCAGGGGTGCAGCCGATTGGTCAGGCCGTTGATCACCGGGACCTGGGAGTAGGCCGCGAAGCGCTCCACCGTCGTCTGCTCGAAGGTGCGGATCATCACCGCATCGACCATGCGCGAGAGGACCCGGGCGGCGTCCTCGACCGGTTCACCGCGCCCGAGCTGGGTGTCGCGCGCCGACAGGAACAGTGCATGACCGCCCAGTTGGGTCATCCCGGCCTCGAAGGAGACCCGGGTGCGGGTGGACGACTTCTCGAAGATCATCGCGAGCGTGCGGTGTCGCAGGGGGCGGTAGTCCTCCCCGCGGCGGTGCATCGCCTTCAATTCGGTGCCGCGCGCCAGCAGGGCGCGGGCCTCCTCGGCGGTCAGATCGTTGAGTGACAGTAGGTGCCGACAGGTGGCTTGCATCGGGGGTCCATAGCTCCGGGGATGGGATCGGGCGCGCGCTCAAGGGGCGGTGAGGAAACGGCGGATCAGGGTGCTCAAGACCTCGACCAAGTGGGTCGCCTGGTCCGGCTCGATGATCAGCGGGGGCAGGAGCCGAATCACCCGCTCGGCGGTGACATTGATGAGCAGCCCCGCGCTCAGGGCCGACATCACCAGCTCGGCACAGGGGCGGTCCAATTCGATGCCGAGCATCAGGCCCCGACCGCGCACCGCCACGACCCCCGGGACCCGGGCCAGGGACTCCCGGAAGGCGTCGCGCAGGGCCGCCCCCTGGGTCGCGGCATGTTCGACCAGGTCTTGTGCGGCGATGGTCTCCAGCACCGCCCGCGCCGCCCGACAGGCGAGCGGATTGCCGCCGAAGGTGGAGCCGTGGGTACCGGGGCCGAAGACCTCCGCCGCCGCCCCGCGCGCCACACAGGCGCCGATCGGCACGCCGTTGCCGAGCGCCTTGGCCAGGGTCATCACGTCCGGCACGATAGCGGTGTGCTGGAAGGCGAACCAGCGCCCGGTGCGACCGATCCCGGTCTGGATCTCGTCCAGGATCAGGAGCCACCCCTCGCGGTCGCAGATGCGCCGCAGGGCCGGCAGATAGTCGTCACCGGGGATGTTGATGCCGCCCTCCCCCTGGATCGGCTCCACCAGGATGGCGACGATATTCTTGCGATTGGCGGCGGCGGTCTCCACCGCCTCGATGTCGTCATAGGGGACGCGCACGAAGCCCTGTACCAGGGGCTCGAAGCCGGCCTGGACGCGGCGGTTGCCGGTGGCCGTCAGGGTCGCCAGGGTGCGGCCGTGGAAGCTGTTCTCCATCACCAGGATGGCCGGATGCTCGACCCCGCGCTGATGGGCGTAGAGCCGCGCCAGTTTGATCGCCGCCTCGTTGGCCTCGGCCCCCGAGTTGCCGAAAAACACGCGGTCCATGCCGGCGAGGCTGGTCAACAGGGCGCCCAGGCGCTCCTGTTCGGAAATGCGGTAGATGTTGGAGGTGTGCACCAGCAGCCCGGCCTGCTCGCACAGTGCGTCGCGCACCGCCGGGTGGGCGTGGCCTAGGCCGCACACGGCGATCCCGGCCAGGGCGTCCAGGTAGCGCGTGCCGGCATCGTCCCACAGCCAGACCCCTTCGCCCCGCGCGAAGGTGACCGGCAGCCGTTTGTAGGTCGTCATCAAGGGTTCGCTCATCAGGGCAGGCCCCACCGTGTTGGCTCCGGGACGGGCGCCATGCCACGTCCGAAAAACAAAAAGGCGGCTTCTCCACGCGGGAAACCGCCGTGACCGAAAAGGTGAAGCCGTCAACGATAGCGCGTCTCCCCTAAGGGAGACAAGTGTTTGGGTTCACGGGGCCCGGATCAAGGGGTAATCGAGATCCCGGGTACGCTGTCGTCGTCGTTGTCGTTGTCGTTGTCGTGATCGGATTGTTCGATTACGACTAACGACAACGACAACGACGCCCGGTCCGTCAGAAGGTCCGGTCGCGGTAGGGTACGGGATCGGCGTCAACACATCAGCTCTGATCGCGCCCCGGCGCCACCGGGACGCGGACAAGGACGCGGACAAGCGGCTAAGATGTATGCCCTTAGCCGGGGGGCGCTCCCTGGCCTCCCCGTCCGCTCCGGGTTCCCAAGGACTTGCCGCAATGCACACCACCGACCGCCAACGCCTGCGCGAGTTGATCGTCCGCCTGCCCCGCTGGGGCGGCCGGGAGTCCCGGGGCGCCCTGTACGCGGACCTGACCTGGGACCTGACCACGCGGGACCCCGAGCCGGCGCCACCGTCCCCCGCGGACGCGGCGGAGCGCCTGATCGAATTGGCCCTGGCCGCATCCACCGGCCCCGGGATGCGCGGCCTGCTCGAAGACCTGCGCGAGTTGGGGGCGGACGGTGCCGCGGGGTCACTGGCCCTCGCCGAACTGGCCGCCGGGCTCGCGGACGCCGCGCCGCCAAGGCCCTGGGCCGGCGAGCCCTACCCCGGGCTGCGGCCGCTGGAGTGCTGGCAGGCCCCGCTCTTTTTCGGCCGCCGGGCCGCGACCCGGGACCTGCTGCGACGCCTGAGCGCCCCCGCGGGCGCGCGCCTGACCCTGGTCGCGGGACTGCTCGGGTGCGGCAAATCGTCCCTGGTCCAGGCGGGCGTGGCGGGGCGACTGGCGGCGGGCGAGCTGCCGCGCCTGCCCGCGGCCACGCACTGGCAGGTCAGCAGCATGGTCCCGGCCGGACACGGGGGCGACCCCTTCCTGGCCCTGACCTACGGGCTGGCGCGCGAGCCCGGGGTGGTGCCCTTCGATGCGCCCACCGAGGCCGCCGCTATCAAGGGTTACGGCGCCCCGGCCCTGGCCGAACTGCTCGCGCGCGTCCTGGCCGGACGGCCGGCGGACGCCTGCTGGCTCCTGGTCATCGACCAGTTCGAGGAACTGTTCACCGCGGTCGACGAGGACCTGGCCGGGGAATTCCTGGAGACCCTGATCG
>Ga0247841_10012163_pt1 | contig 11280 bp, 9 predicted proteins | sample LaCruzMarch2015__2_FD_192410 | JGI IMG/M metagenome (GOLD analysis project Ga0247841, IMG submission 192410) | Freshwater microbial communities from meromictic Lake La Cruz, Castile-La Mancha, Spain - LaCruzMarch2015_18m | ecosystem: Environmental > Aquatic > Freshwater > Lake | place: Spain...
GGAACTATTGCTGTCGTAGCAAATAATTTGTAAAATAAATGCTTGAACCCATTGTCAATCCTACAAAATTAAAAACAACTTCCGATATAACAGATAGAATGAAAGCTGAGGCTGCATTAAAGGAAAGCGAGGCGCGACTTTCAGATATTACGCTCAGTATGGCTGACTGGGTTTGGGAGGTTGACGAGAATGGAGTTTATACCTACTGCTCCCCAAAGGTGTTTGAAATCTTAGCGCTTTCCCCTGAAAATGTCCTCGGAAAAACCCCTTTCAATTTCATGCCACCTGACGAAGCAAAGAGGGTAGCTGCAATATTTTCCGAAATCGCTTCAAACAAATTACCCTTGAAGGATTTAGAAAATTGGATTATCACAAACGATGGAAAACAAATTTGTTTACTGACAAACGGAGTACCAATTCTGGACAAAGAAGGAAATCTCAAAGGTTATAGGGGTGTTGATAAAGACATTACCGAGCGCAAAATGGTAATTAAAACTTTGACAGAGTCAGAAGAAAAGTACAGAGTGCTTCTTAACGGAAGTTCATTGGGCATTTTAGCCTTTGACATTGAAACCCACCAATGTGTTTTTTATAATTCGGCTGCGTGTAAATTATTTGGTTATCGAGAGGAAGAGATTACAAGGTTGCATATCACCGATTTTCACCCAAAGGATTCGATTGAAATGGTGATACACGAATTTGAGTTGCTGGGGCGTGGTGAGAAATCTATTTCCAACTCATTGCCTTGTCTGCGGAAAGATGGTAAGATTTTTTATGCTGATATTGCAGGGCATACCACCATAATTAACGGAAGAGCTTGCAGCATAGGTTTTATTGCTGATGCGACTGAACGCAAACAACTTGAAAATTCGGCGCTTCAGACCCGCTTACTTTTGGATAGTATCATCGAACACAGCCCCAACGCAATGTGGATTTCCGATGAGTATGGAACCATGATACGATTAAATCAGGCTTGTCGTGATAATCTTCACCTGAAGGACGATGAGGTTATTGGGAAGTACAATCTTTTAGAGGATAACCTTCTTGAAGAGCAAGGGTTTATGCCAATGGTCAGGGATGTGTTTGAGAAAGGTGTCGCTACCCGATTTACCATCCAATATGATACTTCTGCCTTGAAAAATATTAACCCTGAGAGGACAATAGAGGTCTTTATAGAGGTGCATATTTCGGCGATTGTGAACTCACAAGGGAAAGTGACTAATGCAATCATTCAGCACGTTGATATCACTGAACAAAAGGAGACTGAAGAGAAACTGCGTGAATCAAAGCAAATTATCGAAGGGATTATCAACACCATTCCAGCTGGAGTGTTCTGGAAGGATAAAGATCTTAATTATTTGGGGTGTAATTTGGTAACCGCAAGAGATGCTGGATTTTCGGATCAGAAAGAGGTTATAGGGAAAAATGATTTTCAAATGGGTTGGCGCAATCGGGCTGAATTGTACCGAATCGATGACCTACATGTTATAGAAAGCGAATCTTCCAAAGTAAATATTGAAGAAGAGTTGACAAATGCCGCAGGGGAAACAGTCACAATTCTTACTACAAAAATACCGTTAAAAAATTCTATTGGTGAGGTTACCGGTGTGCTTGGAACCTATGTGGATATCACCGAGCGAAAACGCGCTGAAGAAAAAATATTTAAGAGCGAGGTAAGATACCGCAATATTATCAATACTTCACCTGTGCCAATGGCGCTAAATGATGAACAGCAGAACATTACTTTACTAAACCCCGCGTTTGTCCAGACGTTTGGTTATTCGATGGAAGATATTCCAACATTATCAGGCTGGTGGTCGAAAGCTTATCACGACTCTGTTTACCGTCAATGGGTAGCAGATAACTGGCAATCAGAACTTCAAAAATCAAAACAAACCGGTGCGGCATTCAAACCTATGGAGTTAACTGTGAAGTGCAAAAACGGAACCGATAAAACCGTATTGGTAACTGCAAGTTCAATTTTCAATGCATATGAGGGCGAGCACCTTGTAGTTTTGTATGACATCACCGACCGCAAAAAGGCGGAAGAAAAGCTTCATGAAAAAGATGTCCAGTTTAGAAAGCTTTCTTCAAATTTACCTGACTTGATTTATCAGTTTACAAGAAGACCTGACGGAACCTATTGCGTTCCCATAGCTTCTGAAGGTATTATAAATATATTTGGATGCTTGCCTGAAGATGTTGTTGAAGATTTTACACCTATTGGCAGGGTAATTTACCCCGAAGATTCAGAGAGGGTCATTAAGGACATCGAATACTCTGCGAAGCATTTGACTTACTTTACCTGTGAGTTTAGGGTGCAAATACCCAACAAGCCAATTCAATGGATATTTTCAAGATCGACACCTGAAAAATTGGCTGATGGTAGTATAACATGGTATGGCTTCAATGCAAATATAACCGACATGAAGCAAACAGAGGCGGAGCTTATTAAAGCCAAGGAAAAAGCCGAAGAAAGCGACCGGCTGAAATCATCCTTCCTTGCAAATATGAGCCATGAGATCAGAACCCCCATGAACGGCATTCTGGGATTTGCCCAGTTGCTTAAAGAACCAAATCTTACCGGGAAGGAACAACAAGAATACATCCGCATCATCGAGAAAAGCGGTAAACGCATGCTGAATATCATCCACGACATTGTGGATATTTCAAAAATAGAATCGGGCCAGATGGAGGTTTCAATTTCCGAAACCAATACCAACGACCAAATCGAATACATCTACGATTTTTTCGCACCTGAGATTGAGAAAAAAGGATTACAACTTTTCTGCAAAAAAACCTTACCCGCAAGCGAATCCATCATTAAGACAGACCGTGAAAAAATCTATGCAATTCTGACCAACCTTGTCAAAAATGCCGTTAAATACACCAATGAGGGTTTAATTGAGGTCGGATATATGAAAAAGAACAACTACCTTGAGTTTTTTGTAAAAGATACCGGTATCGGAATTGCCAAAGACCGTCAGGAAGCCATATTTGAACGTTTTATTCAGGCTGATATTTCCAACAAACGAGCGCATGATGGAGCAGGTTTGGGCTTGTCGATTGCCGAAGCATATGTGGAAATGCTGGGCGGAAAAATCTGGGTAGAAAGTGAAGAGGGGAAAGGATCAACTTTCTATTTCACCATTCCTTATAATATTGAACCGGAGGGAAAAATCGTTGATGAAAATATTGTTCCAGCCGACAGAGAGGAGAATCAGATTAAAAACCTGAAAATTTTAATTGCAGAAGACGATGAAGCATCAGAACAATTCATTACGATGGCAATCAAGAAGTATAGCAATGAAATTCTAAATGCCAATACAGGCGTTAAAGCCATTGAGGCATGCCGAAACAACGCTGATATTAATTTGATTCTGATGGATATCAGGATGCCTGAAATGAACGGTTATGAGGCCACGCGTCAAATACGTGATTTTAATAAGGATGTGATCATCATTGCGCAGACCGCCTATGGCCTTTCAGGCGACAGGCAAAAGGCTTTGAATGCAGGATGCAATGATTATATTTCAAAACCAATTGATAGCGAAAAATTATTGGCACTAATACAAAAGTATTTCAATAAATAGAGCAAGAGCAATCATTATTGTATGATTTTGCTCCAATTGGCTATTTTACTCTTTCCAAAGAGGGAAAAATTATTGAGTTAAATCTTAGCGGATCAAAGATGTTGGATGAAGAACGCAAACTATTGAAAAACTGTTATTTTGGCTTCTTTGTTTCCGATTCCACCAAAACAGTCTTCATTACATTTCTTAAGGATGTATTTAGCAGTAAGTGTAATCAATCCTGCGAGCTCACTATTTCGCCGAAAGCGAGCTCGACAGTTTTTGTTCATTTAACTGGTATCGTAGCCTCTAGTGTCTATTAAAAAATGTTAAAAAATTTTGAACTCCAATTGCAACGGTGCAATATGTGATGATAGCAACATAAACCTGTATCCGAACAGCATTTTCAGTATTTCCCCAGAAAGACTTGATACGCAGGTGTCCCTTCGTCCAGTTAATGAAGGTTTCCACAGTCCATCTGTTTTTATAAAGGAACGCTAATTTGTTCAAAAGTGCGACAAGGGTTTTGGCATAATACATATTGTTTATGAGTAAGATACGAATGATATTAACATTTTTTAATAGACACTGGTGAAATAATAATTTAAAATGAATAACCAATTTGAAAGAATATTCGAAAAGATTCAGAAGACTCAGTTTATTGATACCCATGAACATTTCATAGACGAGACGGAGAGACTGAATTGCTTAAAACCATTCATACCGTGTGATGACTGGACAACTATTTTTGGTCTCTATTCAAAATTTGATTTTGTATCAGCCGGGATGCCAAAAAAAGATGTTGATTCATTTACATCATCTGCAATACATCCAATTGAAAAATGGAAAATTATTGAGTCATACTGGCATAAAGTGAAGTATACAGGATATGGACAGGTGATTCGGAACACCATAAATGAGCTATATAATATTCCACAATTAGCGCTGGAAAACATTCCGGAACTGGAAGAAAAATATCAGGCATACAGGAAGAAGGGATTTTATAAAGAGACCCTGAATAAAGCAAATGTTAAAAGCTGCATCGTAAATCCTCCCGGCCGACCATTTAAAGAAACGGAGTCGCCTGAGATATTACATCAGGACATTAATGCACTTGGCATGATCAGCATAAATGTTGAACAATATAATGAAAGTATTCTTCCAAAAGTTTCCGATTTGAATGATTGGTTACACATCATTGACTGGTGGTTTGAAAAATACGCCAATTCGGCAGCCGGAGTTAAAATCGGCAATGCATATTTCAGGCGTCTTGACTTTGAGAAAACAGATTTTGAAAAAGCAGCGCCATTATTTCACGATAAATTATCTGGAATAAAATTGTCGGAACCGGAGGAAAAACAAATTCAGGATTACATTTTCTGGTATGTTGTGGATCAGGCAACTCAAAAAGGATTGCCCATTAAATTACATACAGGCTACCAGGCCATGAATAACAGGATGAATCTGGACAATGTAATGCATAACCCTGCTGATTGCGCAAATCTTTGCCGGCTACGTCCTGATTCCAGGTTTATTTTCTTTCATATCTCTTACCCTTACTATGAACCCATGATATCTCTGGCGAAACATTATGATAATGCTTTTATTGATATGTGCGGGTCCTGGTCAATAAACCCAATTGCATCCGTTGACTTTCTGAAAAAGTTCATTTTGGCCGCTCCCGTCAATAAGCTCCTGGTGTTCGGTGGAGATGATCTTTACATTGAAAACCTGATTGGTCATTCAATACTTGCGCGAAAAGGAATCGCACATGCGCTGACTGGTTTATTTGAGGATAACTGGATTTCAGAAGGAGATTCATTTGAAATAGCTGAAAGAATTATGTATAAAAATGCAGAGGAAATTTATGGGATTGGAGCATAGTGTGCTTGCAGTATAACAGAAAGGGCAACCTGAATAAAAAATTAAATTATGAAAAATATTTTATTAGTTGCAGCGATTGTATTTGCTGTAATTTTATCAGCCGGGTATTCTAAAGCGGATGAATTTAAACACTTCGAGGTTGAAGCAAATGGAATTACAGTTGAGATCAATACTGAGCTTGAGCTGTTCCACATTATGGCCTGCCTGGCCAATTCAAATTATCTGAATAATCTTGATTTTCAGTATAAATCTGACATAAACACCTATTTTTCCTTATTTAAAAATGACATTTCCGTTCAATTCGTGAAAAAGGTTTTGCAGAATTATCATGCGCATTTGTCAATAAACGGGTTGTTTTTTGACAGGAATTTCAAAAGTGACACTTCCTTCATGAAGTTTTTGCAATTGGATGGTTCTGGTTTGCCAAACACGTTGATAAATAAATCAATGATACTTGACAGTCTCAAAAAAGTGGTTGCCTCCTTCGCAAAAGTAACCCGGTATGACATATTCGTTGAAAACCACCGGGGATATTATCAGCAGAAGATTGACGAGGTTGCAGGAGCAATTTCAGGTCTTGACATGATCAGGGATTTTGAAACCTTCTGGGGATCAAAAAAGGACCAATATACGTTCATCATTACATTGCTTGAACAGGATATTCACGCTTACTGGTTTAGCGACAACGGCAAATCAAGTTGTATCTTTTTTCTGTCACCAAAATTTGTTGCTGATCATGATGCAGTATTCGGGAATAGCGATACAACCAACCTGGGAGAAGGGAAAATGGCCGCAAAGGATTACATTTATTACGGCGCAACACATGAGATCGGCCATGCCTTCCTGAATCCGATCATGGATAATTTCAAAATGCAGATAGATCTGATTCCGTTTAAATATTCCACTGCGGATCCATCCGCGACTGTTTTTTTATGTGAGTCCTTCCTGAGGAGTTTAACCGCTTACTTTTTGATTAAAAACCATTATGAGGAGTTTGCACAAATGGTTATCCTGGGCGAAAAACAACAGGGATACATCTACAATGAATTTATTGTTGATTTAATAAAGGACTACGCCAACAACCGCAATAATTACAAGATGATCAGCGATTACGTTCCTGTATTCCTGGACAAACTAAAACTAAAAGTTGAAAATAACTGATACAATGCCACTGACAAAAGTCAAGGTAAACAAAGGAAAACAGCGTGAAAAAATTAATTTTTGCTATTATAATCTCTCATGTGCCCATTTACCTTTGGGGACAGTCTGATACAGGTTTTGTACGCAAAATATATGAAAATCTGAGGCAGATCAAATCGGCGTCGTACTTCTGGGATCAGTCGGCCAGCGCCATCTACGACACGGTTCCATCGGTAAGCTACCGGGTGTTTAAAAAGGAGTTTGACAACCCCGATGACAAACTTGTCGGAGCATTCATTGCCTCGTTCCAGGTTGGGGATACGACCCGGCTGGTATATTTCTACGATGGGAAGGTTCAGTCATACCTCGATTGGGAAAACCAGACGATACCGGTCGACAGTTTTCAGCATGACCGGTATCCCTTCAGGATTGTATATCCGCCGTTTTTCACACATGTAAAATCCCTGTTGAAATATGCGCTGGAGACAACCGACTCCGTCACGATGATGATCAGCGATTTTCAAGATTCGGTTCGGATCCGGATGTCAGTTCAAGATAAGCTGGTGGAGGTGGTCGGCAATAGAATTGTTTACGCTGATCCTGCTGATGCATCGGAGGAACGATGGACAGTGTATGAAATCTGGATTAGCAGGTCGAATGACCTTCCTTACCGGATGGTAAAGAAATTCCCCGACAGGGTTTGCTGGGAAGTTTGCAGGCAGATCCGGATCGACACCGCCGGCACGACGAAGTTTGCTGCCAGGGATTACTTTCCGGCCGGTTTTGCCGTAACTGCTTATGGAGAGGGGGAACCCGCACGAAAAAACCTTGAAGGGATCGTTGCTCCCGCCTGGAAATTAAAGGATACGGAGGGTCATGAAACCGCGCTGGCTGACTTAACGGGCAAAGTGCTCCTGGTTCAATTTACCGGTATCGGCTGCGGACCATGTTATCAATCGATTCCATGCCTGGTAAAACTCAGGGATCAATTCAAGCGCGGGGATTTTGAGATCGTGAGCATCGAAACCTGGAACACCAATCCGGCAGTCATTAAAAAGCACATGGCCGGCAATCGTATCAATTACCTGTACCTGATCGGCGACCAGGCAGTAAAACAGAACTACGCCAACCGGTCAGTTCCCCAATTCTTTGTCCTGGATGAGTATAGGGTGATCAGGAAAATCATAACCGGTTTTGACAAAGAGAAAACCTGCACCGAACTTAAGGAAATAGTGGATCAATTAGTCCAATAACTATCATCGACAGGGAATGCTCCCTTGAAGAATTACATGAAGCGCATGCATATGCTGTAAAAGGCCATAAACAGGGGAATGGTACAATATCTGTAACGCATTAAGGTTTATTATCTTTAATGGATTTTAATAAAACTAAAACTAAAATGAGAAAATTAATAAAATTCGGAGAAGAGGTGGAGGGATACAACATCCCGGTTTTAAACGAACGTGAGATCCGGGCAGCGGCAGGAATCCTGTTTCTGGCAACATTCCTTGCCCTGATGTTCATCCTGTTCAAGGGGAATTTTATCCCGATCAAGTATGTCATCATCATTTTCCTTACCGACTTTATCATCCGGGTGTTCATCAATCCCCGGTATTCGCCGTCGCTGATCCTGGGCCGTTTGATCGTGCGGAACCAGACCCCCGAATATGTGGGGGCAGCCCAGAAAAAGTTCGCCTGGATCATCGGCGTGGCGCTGGCGGCTGCCATGTTCGTCTTTTTTATCATCGTAAACGCCTACAGCGCGATCACTGGCATCATCTGCCTCATCTGCCTCATATTCCTGTTCTTTGAATCGGCATTCGGAATCTGCCTGGGATGCATGCTCTACCCCCTCTTTTTCAAAAACAAGGTACAGTACTGCCCGGGCGAAGTGTGCGATGTAAAAAACAAACAGGAGATCCAGAAAACCTCCGGGGTTCAGTTCCTCGTTCTGCTGGCCTTTATCGCATTCGTGGCGCTGATGGTATGGTTCCTGAACGACTCGTTCAGCGAAATGCCTTACGATCTGTTTGGCGTCAGCAACACGGAGCAACCCGGGTAACATGCATGCGTTGAAAGCGGCCAAAAAACAGGAAGCATAGTGATTACCATTCAGGAATAACCAGGATATGAAAAAAAATATTTTATTTACATCCTTCCTGTTATGTTCAATTGTGATATTTGAACAGGAGACCCGAAAAACGGACCAGAACGTATCATCTCATTATCCCATGCCGAAGGTGGACAGGCGAATTGAACTGTTGAGCATCGTATTTCGCCTGGCCCGGAATCAATTGAAATCCGACTTCAGCCGGGGATTTTTCTGGATGAAGGGCCTTGTTGAATCTTTAGGAGTTTACGAGAAAAACAGGGACAAATACCCTACACTCGAAAGCTACCTGCCGGTTTTAATTGATTTTTATAACGGAATAGCCAGGGAGAGCGGGAAAATGTTTGAAATCAAAATCTGAATGTTGGTTCACAAATCAGCGATGTTCGTTAAACGGATTTTTAAATGGCCGCACGCAGACTGATCTTTGTTTCATGTTTAACCAAATAATTTCAAAATCATGAAAAAATCAGTAAGAATAATCCTGCATACCTGTTTCTGGGTGTTGATCCCGTTGACCTATACCTTGTTCAGCTGGGCCACCCAGGCGGATAGTTTTTTCGGTCTTCCCGATAACTCGAAAAGCTATTTTCAAATCCTCTATGGGTACTTCGTCTCTCTGTTTGTACGGCCCGACATGGGAAGTGAAATGTGGAGCCTTTCAAATTTAACCAACATCGTTGTAAATCTTGCATGGTATATTGTTTATCCCGCCATTGTATTCTACCTGTTCTATGGATATTTTTCGCCCAGGTTATTGAAAAAGGGAGGATACAAAAAATATATGGCTCCGGCCGTGTTCCTGGTGGTTTTACCCTATGGCATTGCGAAGCTTTCCAGTTACGTGATATTCATGGTAAACCTGAGTTATATCTATTTCCTCAGCCTGACCTACATTGTTACCCTGTTCTATGCCACTTCGGGTTTTTTCTTTTACCTTTTGGAGCATTGGTTGCAGAATGAAAAACTTGCAAAGCAAAATCTTCAGAGCGAACTGGCATTGCTGAAAAACCAAATCAATCCCCATTTCCTGTTCAACACGCTGAACAACATCGACAGCCTGATAAAAAGCAATGCCGAAAAGGCATCGGAAACCCTGTTGAAGCTTTCGGACATTCTGCGGTACATGATTTATGACACGAATGTTGCAAGGGTGCCATTGTCCGATGAAATCAGCCACATTGAAAGCTATGTTGAACTTCAAAAACTGCAGTTTGCGAACAGGGAACTTGTCTCCCTTTCCGTCAGGGGCAATCCCGGGAATATCCCTGTCGCACCCATGTTGTTTATCCCTTTTGTGGAAAATGCCTTTAAACACTGTACGGATAAAAGCATCCCCGGAGCAATACAGTTTTCCTTTACCATCAACGACCACCAGGTTAAGTTTGAATCGGTAAATGCATCCGACCGGAAGCAACGGATCAACAAGGATGAAACGGGTGGTGTTGGATTGAACATCGTCAGGAGAAGGCTTGATCTGATCTATCCCGGCATGCATACACTCAGCATCAAAGATGAAAACAACACCTTCAGCGTAACTTTAACAGTGAACACCCATGAGCATTAATTGCATTGTTGTAGACGATACCCCCCTGGCTGTTGAAAAGCTGGAGGGGTTTATCAGGCAGGTTCCGCACCTGAATTTGTTAAAGTCGTTCAATAACGGGATAGAGGCCATATCATTCATCAAAACCAATCCTGTCGGCCTGGTTTTCCTGGATATCCAGATGGAACAGTTTTCGGGACTGCAATTTCTTGAATCGCTGCAGAACCCTCCACGGATCATCATCGTGTCGGCCTACAGTCAATATGCCGTAAGCGGTTTTGATCATTCGGTGACCGACTATCTGTTAAAGCCATACTCATTTGAGCGTTTCCTGAAAGCCATTGACAAGGTGCAAACTGACCAGGGCGACCAGCCTCAAAACGACTACATGTTTGTAAAGACGGAATACCGGATGGAACGGATCAGTTTTTCCGACATTTTATACATCGAGGGGCAGGGAGCCTACCTGAGGATCGTGACACAAAAGTCCAGGATAATGACTTTGCAAAGCTTTCAGAACATGGAAAGTTTGCTGCCACCAGGAAAATTCATGCGGATTCATAAATCATTCATCATTGCGATGAACAAAATAGAGAGTATCGAGCGAAACAGGATCAGGATCGGAGACCAGCACATCCCGGTTGGTTTGAGTTACCGTGAGCCTTTTATGAAAAGATTAAACATCAACAGTGCTGACCGTTAGGCGTATTAACAAATGAATAAAATGAGAAATCACCATTCAATCAGCATGATGTCAGAGAGACAAAATCTGGTTAACTTCATTAAACAGACAATGCCCATGTCTGACAATATTGCACAAATTATTGCGGACAATTTCGAACCAATATCTTTCGTGAAAAATGACTTTCTGTTAAAAGAAGGAAATTTATGCAACGAATACCTTTTTCTTGAAAAAGGATTCATGAGATCTTATGCCGTTGACACAGAAGGAAATGAAGTGACAACTAATTTTTATGGCAGCAACTCGATTGTTTTTGAAGTTGCTTCTTATATTAAAAGAACTTCTT
>Ga0247841_10012164_pt1 | contig 11279 bp, 11 predicted proteins | sample LaCruzMarch2015__2_FD_192410 | JGI IMG/M metagenome (GOLD analysis project Ga0247841, IMG submission 192410) | Freshwater microbial communities from meromictic Lake La Cruz, Castile-La Mancha, Spain - LaCruzMarch2015_18m | ecosystem: Environmental > Aquatic > Freshwater > Lake | place: Spain...
TGGTGGAGTGCTTTATGAGATTGACGGAGGAAGTACAACAACCATTAATACAATAGTGCTTGCTAAATCCACTACTTGGAGAAAGATTGGATTTGGATATTCTGATAAAAACATAGTTTCTTGTGTAATTGATGGAACCAGCGTATCTGCAAGTAAAGCTTATGATACAACAAGAAAAATAAAAATAAATGGAATTAACTCTGGTTCACAAATAGATGATTTTATTATTTATAAAAACAATAATCTAGTTTCTGTATCTTCAACTAAAACAGTAGATACTTCTACATTGAATGCAAGCATAACAGTTGCTACTGCAGACATGACTTTATTTAAGGGAGACACTGTAACTGCAAACTTTAACATGGTATTTGATAGTGCTTTAAGTGTTGAAGACACTAATAATATTTCAATTTTAAGAAACCCATTAAGTGTTAAAAGAATGATCTTTTTCCCACAAGTAAAAGAATTTTGGGCATATATCCTAAGCACAGGAACTATTACCATAAGCCTTGATACTAATCTATTCATAGATGGTAATTATCTAGACCAAGGATATGAATCTATTAAACTTAAAAGAACAGAAGGAGCAGAAACAAGGTACGTTATGATAAATGTATTTGATGTTTATGGAAACAAACAAGAATGTAATTTCTATTCTGCAGCTCCAAATACAATAGTTGTACATGATTGTCAAACTAACTCTTATCTTAAGTTTAGATTTAGAGAAGACGCAATAGACACTGAATATCCAAACATAAATATAATTAAAAGCAAGGAAAGAATAATCACTCCTGAAAAAGTAAGTGCGCTTGTTGATTCAAATAGTTATTATTTAAGTTTAACAAATGGAATAACTGTTTCAGAAAAAGGAGTAGATAGAGAAACGTATAGTAAGCTTTATGAAAATTATTCATACTATTTAAGTAATGAAGGAATAAAAGAAATGGTAAAGGTCTTAATTAGACCTAACTAGTTGGGTATTTATTGAATTTACGAGGTAATCTACTGCAAATATATGTACTGATAATGATTTTTGATAAACAATAAAGTGCAAAAACAATTTAAATCCTATTTAAAATCCTTTATTTTTAAAATAAACTTAACATATGGTATAAAATTTATTGTTATATTATCTTTAATTACTTTTTCATCTAAATTTAAGGTTAAAATATACGCTTCTTTTGGAGAATATCTTTCAATAAAACTATTCATTGATCTTGTTATTTTAGGTTGTTTTAAATCCCCTTTAACTTCAATAAGTATTAAATTACCTGATTTCTCAATAATAAAGTCAACTTCAGCCCCAACCTTTGTATGCCAATATTTAACTTCTATATTGTTTTTTATTAATTCACAAAATATTGCGTTCTCATATAAGTGCCCAGATATATCCTCTTTAAAATCATCAATAATTATATTTCTTAATCCTAAATCATAAAAGAAGATTTTTTTACTTTTTACAATTTCATTTCTTTTATTTGTAAAATAAGGTGGAACTTCTTTACATATGAATGTTTTATCAAAAAAGTTAAGTATGCGCTTTATCTTATGATATTTAAGATTAGAAAGATTACCTATTTCACTATAATTTACAATCTCTGCAGTTTGTAAAGATAATGCTTTTAATAAATTATGGATAGAAAAATCATCAGATAAATTCAATAAATCTTTTACTTCTTTTAATGCATATAAATTATATAAATTATTAAGTATAAATTTTTTTTCATCTGTATTATTCGTAAGATTAATCTTTGGGTATCCTCCAAATAATATATATTCTTTTAGGTATCCATTTAGTTCTTTTAATATATCTTCTTTATATTTATTATCTAAATAGATATCATATAGTTTTTCATCTTTTGACCTTATAAATTCTTCAAAAGAAAATGGAAATAATTTAAAAACTAATACTCTTCCTACTAAATATTTCAAACTTTGAATAGATATATCCACGGCCGAAGAACCAGATATGATTAATTTTATGTTTTTATATTTATCGAAAATATACTTTAATTGTTTACCACTATTCTTTGCATAATGTATTTCATCAATAAATAAAATATCCGTTCCTTCTATATATTTTTTAATAAAAGAATCTATATCATTTACAAATAATTGCTTATCTTTAACATCATCAAAAGATATTCGTTTAATATTTTTATTTTTTATTGATGATAGAATATATTCAATCATTGTTGTTTTGCCTGCTTGTCTTGGGCCAACAATTGCAATAATTTCATCCCTTTCTAAATATTTTATAACTTCTTTTTCTAATAATCTGTTTATGTACATAATATAATATATATACTTATTAATTTATAAACCATTCCATAATTAAAATAAAGTTAATTTTAGTGGTGTTAATTAACACACAAAGTACAGAATAGAAGGGTATTTATAACTTATTTAGATTATATGCTTGGCCAGGCACCCCCTCCCGAAAGGGATATATCTATCTAATTTTATTATATATATAACAATAAAACTTGAAATCACAATTTGTGATATCAAGTCTAAAAAGAGATTTAATCTATGAATAAACAGAAACTATTAGATTTAATTGGAACTGGAGAAGGATATACTTTAGAATTTAAAGAATCTATTTCTGATTCCCTTGGAAAAGTAATCTGTGCATTTTCAAATGCATCAGGTGGTAGAATATTATTAGGAATAAGAGATAATGGAACAATAAAAGGATTTAATCTAAATAATTCAGATTCTTCAAAAATACAAGATATTGCAAGAAATATAGACCCATCCATAAAAGTAGTGATTGAAAAAATAAATAACCTAGTTATAATTACTGTTTCAGAAGGAATAGAAAAACCATATTTTATTAATGGTCAATGTTATATGAGAATAGGATCAAACACACAACAATTAAATAGAACTGAAATTAAAGAATTATTTCAAAATGAAGGACAAGTTGTGTTTGATAAAAAATTATTTATATTTGATTTTAAATATTTCTCAAAAGACGCATATCTTTTATTTCTCAAAAAAGCAAATATTAAATCTAATCAAAATACTATTCAATTATTAGAAAATCTTGATTTTTATAAATATAATAAAATGAATGGCTCAGGAATATTATTTTTTTCTAAAGATATTAGGGAATACTTACCAAATGCAACTATTCAATGTATATTATATCAAGGAGATTCTAGTGATATTCTTGATAAAAAAGAATTTAATAGTGATTTAATTTCGAATTATGAAAACACAATTGCATATATAAAATCTAAGTTAAATACAGAATATGTAATTAGAAGTTTATATCGTGAAGAATATTTAGAACTTCCAGAAGATGCATTAAGAGAAGCATTAATCAATGCAATCGCACATAGAGATTATTTATCTTCTGGACCTATAATCATAAATATTTATTTAAATAAATTAGAAATTATAAACCCAGCAAATATTGCTTCTACAATAACTTTACAAAATCTATTAAAAGGAAGTTATCCTAGAAATCATTTTTTATTTAGCTGTCTTGAAAGAATAGATTTAGTTGAAAAAGCTGGTTCTGGATTTAATAGAATAAGAAATGAACTTAAAATTTATAAGTTACAAATGGCAAAAGTTGAATTTTCAAGAAATCAATTTATAATTACTTTTAATAGGCCAGATTTACAAGTTAATAGTTATAAAAATAGAGTACTTGGTATAAATAAAAATAAAGATGCAGTGGATGAAAACATGAAAAAAACTACACAGAAAACTGTGGAGAAAACTGTGGAGAAAACTGTGGAGAAAATATTACAATTAATACGTGAAAATCCAATTATAACTCAAAAAGATTTAATTAAAAAAACTAATCTAACAAGAAGAGGAATAGAATGGAACTTAGCAAAATTAAAATCAGAAGGCAAAATAAGAAGAATTGGTCCTGATAAGGGTGGACACTGGGAAGTAATATCAAAGTAAATTAGATTGATGCTTGGCCAGGCACCCCCTCCCGAAAAAGATATACACTACAAAAATGTAGTATATATGGTGATTATAAGGTGGTTAAGAATAATTTAATTACTCAGGAAAACATTAAATATAAAATTTATAAAATTAGAGATACTCAAGTTATGCTTGATAGGGATTTAGCTAAATTATATGAAATAGATGCTATTCGTTTGCGTGAACAAGTAAAAAGAAATATTACAAGATTTCCAAATAAATTTATGTTTCAATTAAATCTTGCGGAAATTGATTTCATGGTATCGCAAAATGCGATACCTTCTAAAAAGCACCTAGGTGGGACTTTACCTTATGTTTTTACAGAGCAAGGGGTTGCAATGCTTTCTGGAGTATTAAAAACAAAAACAGCAATAAATATTAGTATCCAAATAATTGATGCTTTTGTTTCTATGAGAAGGTTTATTTCAAGAAATATAGAATTATTTGAAAAAATAAATTTTGTTGAAAGAAAACAATTAGAATATCAATTAAAAACAGATAATAAACTAGAAATTATTTTTGATGCTATTGAAAGTAAAGATTTTATCAAGAAGCAAGGTATTTTCTTTGATGGACAAGTGTTTGATGCACACAGCTTCATATCTGATCTAATAAGAAGCGCCAGAGTATCTATAATTATAATAGATAACTATATTGATGATTCTGTATTAACATTATTTACTAAAGTTAGCAAAAATGTGAATATTACAATATATACAGAAAATATAACAAAGCAATTGAAGCTGGATCTTGAAAAATATAACTCACAGTATAATCCAATCATAGTTAAAAAATTCAAAAAATCACATGATAGATTCTTAATAATTGATAATATTGAAATTTATCATTTTGGAGCATCAATTAAAGACCTTGGAAAGAAATGGTTTGGGTTTGCAAAATTAGATAAAGAAAATACAAAAATATTAGATAAATTAAATATAAATAAATAACAAAATAGAAAGAATAAGTAAATCTAACAGCTTGTTGGACAATTACCTTGGGGGCATAATGTATTAATTATTAATAGATTTTCAAAACTTAATGAAGCTATTTTTTATGCATAAGAAACGTTAAAGAATAATTGGTAAACAATTGTAAGCAGATACATGAATAAAAAAATTCTGCACACATTGTGTGCACAATTGAGTAGATTAAATTTAAAAGTTAGGATTCAAGAAAATACAGATATTTAACTGTACGATAAAATCGTACAACTTAAATCAAATTATCGACATTTTGTCGACAGTTGAAATTATTTTAGTCTTATTTTGTTAAATAAGATTCGGCATAATTAACAGATTGTATGCTTGGCCAGGCACCCCTTCCCGAAAAGGATATACACTACAATTTCTATAATATATCTTAGGGAGTGATTGTTTATGGAAAATAAAGAAAATGCAATTGCTATTTTTGAAACTAAAAAAATAAGAAGAGTATGGTATAATGATGAATGGTGGTTCTCTGTCGTTGATGTTGTTCGAGCATTAACTGATAGTGAAGACCCAAGAAAATATTGGAATAAACTTAGCCAAAGACTTAAAGAAGAGAGTAATGAAGTGGTGACAATTTGTCACCAGTTGAAATTAGTTGCAGAAGATAGAAAATTAAGAGAAACAGATTGTTCAAATACAGAAGGATTATTTAGGATTATTCAATCCATCCCATCAAAGAAAGCTGAACCATTCAAATTATGGCTTGCAAAAACAGGTTATGAAAGAATACAAGAAATTGAAAACCCAGAATTATTATATTTAAGAGCTAAAAGATATTATGAATTAAAAGGATATTCAGAAAATTGGATTGCTAAAAGAATTAGAGGAACAATAATTAGAGTTGACTTAACTGATGAATGGAATAAAAGAGGTGTTAAACAAAGTAAAGACTATGGGATATTAACTGATGAAATTTCAAAAGCTGTATTTGATGTAACAACAAAAGAACATAAAATTATAAAAAAATTAGATCCAAAATTTAAAAACCAAAATCTTCGAGATAACATGACAAATGTAGAGTTAGTTTTTACAATGCTTGGAGAACTAAGTACAAAAGAAATTACAAAAGAAAGAGATTCAAAAGACTTCCCTAATCTTAAGAAGGATGCAAATGATGGGGGACAAGTTTCAGGAAATGCAAGAAAAGAATTAGAATCAATAATAAAAAAGAAGATTGTTTCAAAAGAAAATAAATTTGATTTAACAGATAAGAAAAAAATAGAAAAAAAGTGATTTGCTTGGCTAAGCTTACCTCCCGAAAGTGATATACACATCTTTTACTTAATATATAATAATTAATTATATTTTAAGAAGAAAATAAGTTAAATAATAACGTTTATATACTACTTCATACTTGATAGTTATTAGTTAGTAACTAAGGGGTGTGATTTATGAAGAAAAAAACAAGTGTTAAGAAAGTGGAACCAAAATATTCCCCAACATTAAATACAGTAATCATGGTTGAAAATACTTTAAAGAACATGAATGATAGTGTGTTTAAGGTATCAGCAATTAAAAAAGAACTACCAAAGCAAGTAAACCATAATACTTTAATGAATATACTTGAATATTTAGAAAACAGTAATAAAATCTATGTTGGACTTAAAGGAATAACTTGGGTATACAACACAAACCCAAAGCTTCAAGAAGATATTAAGAAAGGAACTAAACTATGAATAAAAAATTAGTTGTTGTACTATCTCCAAAAGCAGAAGAAGTTTATACTTATCTAAAGAAAGAATCCCTTCATTCAAAAAAAGAAAAACAAATTTTAGATTCAATAACTAAAAAAATAGAATTAATAAAAGAAAATCCGCAATATGGTGTTAAGGTTCCTCATTCTCTTTTTCCTAAAGATTACATAGATACATATAATATTTCTAATTTATTTAGAGTTGAGCTTCCTTTATACTGAAGGATGTTATATACTTTAACAGATGCAAATGAAATAGAAATTGTTGCGTTTATTTTAGATATAATAGATCATAACGAATATAATAAAAAATTTAAATATAAATAATTATTTCTACATATCTATTGAAAGTATGCTTGGCCAAGCTTACTTCCAAAAAAAGATCTAAATCTTTAAGATAGGAGATGCAGCATCTCCTAAATTAATATACTTTTTAAAAAACAGTAAATTTTAATATTATCACTAATACTGCAAACGCAATTGTTATACCAACTATGGTTTCAGGAGTTAGTTTCGGTCCGCTCATGGTCTCATTGAATTTCATGATTCCAATTGATGAGCTAGGACTTTGAGTTGTATTCTTTGAATGTTGCCATTTCATATTAATTACACCTTTTTTAAGTATTTACCTTAAGTTTATATATATTTATTAATAGGTAATTATTAAATAGGTTACTATATTATATATTAATTGAAAAGTACCTTATTTTTAAATCGGGGAAGATAAAAAATGGATGATAAGCAGAAAAAGATTGTAAGAAGAAGTTTATTTGTTCTACTATTATTGATAATACTATTGTTTGCAATGATCTGGACTGGAAACCTTAGATGTAGATCTATTCCAGGTATGTGCAACATTTATTGGGGTACACAAACTCTAATTACTGGAAGAACACAACCAAGCATATTAATTATTTATGATCCTAATGATCAAACAGGCTTAGGTAACCCCTATTTATTAAATACAATTATTTCTGATAAAAAACATTTAGGACTTCATCCATCTCTAGAAAATATTAATTATATGAGTCCAGAAAAACTAAAAGGAGTTAGTCTTGTAATAGTTGAAAGAGCAAGAAGCATGTCCACAAACAACTTAACTATGTTTCAAAACTATGTTTCTAAAGGTGGTAGACTTATCTGGATTGGGGATGCTGGAGTTGATACAAAGGATAGAGTTGATAAATACTTAACTGTGGGAGATGTTGATGGTTCTTATGATGCTAACATAGTTGGTAAATGGGCAAGACTTGATAATGAAGGATACATGATAAGATTTGATGAATTCCTTGGAGTATCGTATGTAGATACGTTCTGTAATGTTAAAGAATGTAAGGAGAAAACATACAAGATAAATGAATTTGATAATAAATCAATAATTATAAGTTATCCTGATTACTCAAATGGTAATCTTATTCCTTCTCCTTCTCATCCACTTGTTTATGCTCTAAAAAGTACTCTTCCAATAAGAGATAATTTTGCAATAGTTGAAGTTATTGGAAACAATGAGGTTCCTTTAAAGATTGATTATGGTTCTAAATTATTTAAGGACACAAACACAAGTGTTGGTGGAGGAGATGTGTTCCCAGCAATTGTTACAAGCAATTCAAATAAGGTTGCATATTATGCAATTCCTCCTGAATACCTCTCAGAAGACGAGGACATTGATAAATACTTTTCAATCATAGAAAATATGATTGATGGAATGATAAATTAAATTTGAATAAATTATGATTAAATCACTTGAAGTTGTAATTGCAATCTTAATCTTATTCACATTTATTTTCTTCTTAATTCAAAATATTCCTGAAAAACAAGTTTCTACAAACATAAGTGAAAGAACATACGAGATTCTTAAACTAAAAGCGCAAGATCCATCCTTTAGAGAACTAGTTAATGATGGAAATGCATACTATCTATATGACTCATTATACAATTATATGGATGTTTCTTATAGTGTTTCAATTTGTAATGGAATAACCTCTGATTGTAATACATATAATGAGCAAGATAGTGCAACAAAAAAAACTATTAATTATTATTTATTTGATATAAACAAAACAGCATCAATTATGGTGTGGATAAAATGAAAATAAACACAAAAGGGTTTACATACGTTGTTATTGTTGTTATAATTATCTCATTTATAACTGCACTCTTTCTTTTATTCAGACCAGAACCAGTTATGGAATATACTTCAAACAAGTTAAGTGAAAATTACAAGAATGAACTTAAATATCTGGTTGATTCAAACATAACTGCAATCACTCTTGATAACTTTAATTCTAAAGCTTATGATTTTATAAGAGCACACAACTATGAAGTAAGTATTTGCACAATTATTAGTGAAGGAGATAACATTTACGTAAGTAACTATACTGGACAAACAGATAAAAACATACAAAATCAGATAACTGTTCTAGTAACTAAAGCACTTAATCCAAACAATATATCTTTAGGCAACTGTTCAGTAGATATTAACTCAGACATTAAAACATCATACTATATAGAAATCAGAGAAACAGACATGAACTATATAAGTTATATAAGAGGAAGCAATCCAAACGAATCTGATATAAATAGAACGTAATTTCTAAGAAAAAATGAAAAATAGATATATTTATAAATGATATCAACATATATTTTATGATATAATGATTATCAATATAATATATTATAATTAAAGAAAAAAAGGTGTATTCTATGGTAGATATAATAGGACTTTTAGATGTTATTGAAAACAGAAGTAATGATATTACAGCAAAGCTTGAAATGCTTAGAACTTTCGAAGATCAAAAAGAAAAAATTGATGACGAAATTAAAAGAGCAAAAGAAAAGCTAAAGGCTGATACAATCACAAAGTTTACTTACGCAACTATGCAAGAACTTAATCAAAAGAATCTTGAAGAAAATACAAACAAAAGAAAAAAGATTTGGAATGAGGTTGCTGAATGCGTAAACACAATAAGTGATAACTTAAATTTACTCAAAGACGCTTACAATCAGAAAACAGATATAGAAGACGCAGCTGAAATTGTTGAGGACATTAAAAAATAAAAATATGGGAAAGAATGAGAGAATATGCAGTTTCCCAAAAGCGAAAAACTAAAGGAATTTATCAAGAGCATAGGATATCTAAAGACTTTAGAAGCAACTAGAAATAAAGAAGATTATGAAATCTTCAAAAAACTAATTAATAAGAAGATTTCTGAAAAAGATGCATATACTTCTCTCAAAACCAAAAACCTATTAACTAATTCTAAATTACTTGATACAAAAGTAATTACAGAGCTTATTAATTATAATAAACTACTTATAGAAATTTCAACAGACTTTGGAATAATTGGAGTTAAAAAATACAAGCTTAAGAATAGAAGTAGTGGACTCTTAAAAATATTAAGTGGTAAGAAACTTAAATCAACTATTCCTGGAGAAACAAAACAAAAGGAAGAAGTACAAAAACAAATTACTCCTATTGTTCAAGAAACACCTAAAAGTAAGATTCCTGTTACTGTTGTTGCTGTTAAACCAGAACCTGTAATCATAGTTGAAAAACCTAAAGAGGTGCCTACTGCTCAAATAACTATGTCAACAAGCAAGGCGAGCCAAAGAGAAGAAACAAATAAATCAAATGTAATTACAGAACCAATTATTAGTCCAAAAACAGTTAGCCAAGATATTCCAAGAGTTGAAAAGAAAGTACAAGTAACTGAAAACAAAAATAGTTCTGTATTTAATAGTCTTAATGAGTTATTTATAAAAAACAAACCAGTAGAAACTGAAAAACCTGTACTTAGACCAGAAATAGTTGTACAAACACCTGAGTTTGAAGTGCCAAAGGATTTACTTCCAGAAAACTATCAAATTTTAATTCCTGGATTTGCATACGCATTTATTCAAGAAATGGGAAACACTGCAAAAAGATATACTGTTGCTGAACCAGAATTAACAAAAGAAGAAGCAAAAGTATTAGAAGAAACAAAAACTTCTTTAATCAATAAGATTTCAATTGCAGATCTTACAAATGAAAGTCAAATATATGAAATGATTGAAAAACTATTTGCAAAAAATAAAATTAGAATGGATAAATCACAAAAAGATAAAATTGTATACTATATTATTAGACAAGTTAATGGGCTTGATAGAATAGAAGCATTAATGCACGATACTTTAATTGAAGATATTGAATGTAATGGAATTGGAATACCTATCTTTATTGTTCATCGTAAATATGGGCACATTGTTACAAATGTACAATTTGATACTGAAAAGGAATTACAACAATTTATAATAAAGATGGCACACCTTTCTAAAAGTTATGTTTCATATGCATCTCCATTACTTGATGCTATACTTCCAGATGGTTCTCGTGTTAATGCAACTTTAACAAGCAACGTATCAACTAGAGGTCCAACGTTTACAATAAGAAAGTTCCCACAAAAACCATTAACAGCAATTGATTTAATAAACTCAGGTACACTTAATTCAACAATTGCATCTTATTTGTGGACAGCTCTTGAATTTAAAAAGAACATGATATTAATTGGGCCAACTGCTGGTGGAAAAACAACTTTACTTAACGTAATATCATCATTTATTGCACCAGCACAAAGAGTAGTTTCAATTGAAGACACTAGAGAAAT
>Ga0247841_10012165_pt1 | contig 11278 bp, 5 predicted proteins | sample LaCruzMarch2015__2_FD_192410 | JGI IMG/M metagenome (GOLD analysis project Ga0247841, IMG submission 192410) | Freshwater microbial communities from meromictic Lake La Cruz, Castile-La Mancha, Spain - LaCruzMarch2015_18m | ecosystem: Environmental > Aquatic > Freshwater > Lake | place: Spain...
GACTTACAGAAAATGTAATAGTATTTTTACCTTTTGGAATGCGAATGCCTCGAAAAGCAAAATCAGTTAGTAATATTTTCGTTTCCTTAGTTATATTAGTATTGTGATTATAGATTTTAGCTTTCCACGTAGGATAATAAGAGTCAACAAGCACCAAGAATCCTTCATCGGGATTTTCCGTTTCTACGAATATATTGTTTTCGCTATACGTAATTTTTTCAACTTTTCCCTTTGCCCAATTCGTAGGTAAATTTGAGCATCCGTCTTTTTCTTCAATAAATGCTGTTAGACGTAGATTGGTTTGGGAATAAAACATTTTCTTAATAACCATATCTTTTTCTAGGAGACATTCTGTGGTTTTTACAAAAAATGCTCTGGGAAATGCAAGTGGATTATTGTAGACAATAGTTCTTCCTTCGGAAAAAACTTTTTTTATCTTATTCGATTTAGATTTTGACCGACTTATGAAATATTTTACTCCTAAAAAGTCTGCCAGTTTCGAATCGATATTATGAGGAATAATAATTCTAATAAATGGGAAAGGTGGTGAAATATCCGGCTTATTACGTTCGAGCGCTGTTATGAATTCAGCGTATCTTAGTAGATATAGCGAATCATATCCGTCAACACCTTGAATCTTATACATAACTGAAAAATTCGGTGGGAAAGTAGGGGAATCGTCGGTCATAATCCTTGAAAGTCCCAGATTTTTTTGTAGGTAGGAAATAGTTTTTGTTTGCGGATAAAGAAATGATTCCGGAGTAAATGGGTTAAATTTGAGGCTAAATCTTATAAGTTCTAAGGCTGTTAATGAAATTGCAAGCAATAAGAAAACAGCAGAGCTATTTTTTCTTCCGAACAAAAACTTAGTGCGGGTAATATTTTGAAGATAAGGATATGCAAGAAACGACAATATGAGCGAAATGCTAATAAATAGTGCTGTTGGCAAATATGTATTTCTTTTTGCAATCAACATATTCAAAGGAGAATCAGACCTAATGAGAATTACCAGCCAGATGGTTAAGAATAAAAACGCAAATATGAGCATTGGATAAAGGATTTTCTTTTTATGAGTAAGAAAATAATTGAGTCCATAGGCTGCAAGAACTGCCAATCCAAAATCGATAACGAATAAAAGACGGGCTGGTTGAGAGGTTGAAAGATATGGGATTTTTAGAATAAAGGGTATTTGAGAAATACCTGTTGGTAAGGCAAAAATCATTGCAAAAAGGACAAGAAATGTAAAAAAACGAACGACTGCAGCATTTCTTCCATATAGCATTGCAACAAAAGCCATAAGAAGCGGGAAAATGCCGATATATCCAATAAAATCCCCATAATTAAATGTGCCCCAATAATTTAAAGTTGCAGGGTTGCCGAAAAAATCAGGTGAGAAAAACTGGACTATATGTTTCCATGGAATGAACCATCCGGAATTATCTCTCCAATTTGCCTGATCAAGATTTCTGCCTGAAAGAGAAATAAATTGGATCGTTGGAATAAGCTGAATTGCTATTAATAAGATTACTATGCAGAAACTCAAAAATAGACAATAAAGCGCTTTTCTGTTTCTGTTTTTCATAAACCGCAAAAGAAAATACAATATAGAAATCAAAAATACATAGAAGAAGATCTGCAGAAAGCCTGCCAAGAAAGAGGACGTAGTAGCAATGATAAGAACAATGTTCCAAAGATAAATCTTTTTAAGCTTAAAATTAACTAATGGTATTTTCCACCATTCAGTTTTTTTTAGATGTTCAAAGATTTTATCTACTGAAAGAAGAATAAGCGGCAACCAACAGCCGGTTTGAAATAGAGTCCCATATTCAAGCCACGACGTAGAGAATCCACAGAATTCAAAGGCTATTGCTCCAAGTGTACAAGATATGAGTGATAGTTTAAGATTACGGAGAAAAAAATAAAGAAATACGCCTGCTAAGACCATTTGGAGCAAAACTATAATGCTCCATCCAAGAGGAAATGAAAAAAGAAAGAACACAATATTTCCCGGATAAAACACTGCTGACGAAAAATTTGCAAGAAGCGGAGTTCCAGAAGAAGAATACGGATTCCAAATAGGTAATTGAAGTCTTTTTTCCATGCTTATGGCAAGATTTCGCCACGGATATTGTGTTCTTATGGGGTCAATTAGTAGATAATTTTTATACGGAAAACCTCTTGGATATATTCCCCTGTAATAGTCAATGAATGGATTATAAAGTCCGATGATATTGTCTGAAGGAATTGGGAGTTGATGCTTTATGAAGAAGGGAGAAAAGAATAGTATTGCAACGAAAAGAACGAATCCAAGCGATAATATACTTTTCATGGCTTACTTTTATTCTACACGGTTTTGTAAAAATAAAAAACCATACTTTGTATGACTTATTGATAATATAGAATTTATTGTTTTGTAAGTTTGCTTAAACAAAAGACACTAGACAGACGAATGACATTGTGTATTGTAGCCCCAAGGGGATTCGAACCCCTGATCTTCACCTTGAGAAGGTGACGTCCTAGACCACTAGACGATGGGGCCTTTGAACATATTTTACTCTAAATTGAACACTCAAACAAGCTTAATTGTTCTCTAAGGTTATTTTTAGTATAATTTTTGTTATGAATAAAGTTTTTCTTTCTGTTGTTATACCTTCATATGATGAAATGGCAAATTTACAAAAAGGAGTTTTGGATAAAGTTGAACATTTTTTAAGTAAAAAACAAATTTCGTACGAAGTGATTGTCGTAGATGACGGTTCAACAGACGGAAGCGTAGATTTCGTAAAAAAATTTTCTCTAACTAATCCAAATTTTAAGTTAATAGAAAATTCTCATTTAGGAAAAGCTGGGGCAGTAACTGCTGGGGTCTTAAGTTCAAAGGGAGATTATGTTCTTTTTAGCGATATGGATCAAGCAACCCCAATAGAAGAAATAAATAAGCTATTGCCATATTTTGATGAAGGATATGATGTAGTAATTGGTTCCAGAAAATCTCAAAGAAAGGGTAGTCCCTGGACAAGAAAACTTATGGCAAAAGGAATGGTTTTTTTAAGAACTTTCTTAATCGGCATTCATGGAATTTCCGATACTCAATGCGGATTCAAAATGTTCAAAAAAGATCCTGCACAAAAACTTTTCAAAATAATTAATAAGCTTCATAATAATTTTAATGCAATCTCCGGATCAAATGTTTCTGCAGGATTTGATGTAGAGCTTTTATTTATTGCGGAAAATTTAGGATATAAAATTAAAGAAGTTCCTGTTAATTGGCTTTATGTTGAAACAAGAAGGGTAAATCCGATAAAAGACTCAATTGCAGGAGTTATAGATTTAATAAAAATAAAAATTAAAGATTTAAGAGGGGAGTATAAGTGAGTTTAAAGCTTAAATTTCTTCAATTAGGCTACTTAGTATCGGCGGTTTGTTTATTTCTATATTCTTTTACTCAGGTAGACCTAAGCCTTACATTATCACAGTGGTCAGTGTGGCAAGTTATTCAGAAATATTTTCAACATATTGGTTATTTTCAAAGACCACTCTCAAGCTTATTATTTATCGGAATAATTTTAGCGCTTTTTGTTTTTTATTTGTTAATTCTTAGTAGCGTCTACAGAAAAAAAATTTCTAGGAAAATAATTTGGTTTTTAATAATTTCAACTACAGTTATTCTAACTTTTTCTTACAATGCTTTTTCCTATGATCTTTTCAATTATGTTTTTGATGCAAAAATTGTTACTTTTTATCATCAAAATCCGTATTTACATAAAGCTTTAGATTATGCTTCAGACCCAATGCTTTCATTTATGCATTGGACTCATAGACTTTATCCGTATGGGCCGACTTGGCTTGGGTTAACCATTCCTTTATCTTTTGTGGGCTTGCAGTTTTTCCTGCCGACATTTTTTCTTTTCAAAATACTTATTTCAATGAGTTTTTTGGGAACAGTATTTTTTATAGGTAAGATTCTGCAAAAATTTTCATTGAAAGACGAACTTTTTGGGATAACTTTTTTTGCTCTAAATCCACTTGTTGTTATGGAAAGTCTGGTGTCTGCGCATAATGATATAGTCATGATATCTCTTATGGTATGGGCATTATATCTATTAATGAGCATGAAATATATTCGTTCAATTATATTATTCATTTTGTCAATTGGAGTCAAATTTGCAACTGCTTTTGTTCTTCCGATTTACATATTAATTATTTTTCTTCAAAAAAGAAAAAAAGCAGTAAATTGGCAAGTTTTATTTACGGCAACAGCTGCTGTTATGATAATTCCAGTTATCTTGGCCTCGTATAGAACCAATTTTCAGCCGTGGTATTTGCTAAATATTCTTCCTTTCGCAGCATTAGTGTCGAGAAATTGTTATATCTTTATTCCTAGTATTACATTATCTGTATTTGCTGCGTTTGAATATTTACCTTTTTTGTATTTAGGGAATTGGGATAATCCGGTTCCCTCGATATTATTTTGGATGACAACTAGCGCCATTGTATTGTCTTTATTTATTACTATAGCATGGTCTTTTAAGAAAGTGGTAAAATAAGCTATGGGTTTCCTCAAAAGACACAAATTCGAGATATTTATTTTAATAGTTTTAACGCTGATCTATTTTGTATCTCGTTTTTACAGCATTTTATCTCTGCCAATTTTCACTGACGAGGCAATTTATATCCGTTGGGCACAAATTGCAAAACAAGATGCTAATTGGCGGTTTATTTCCTTAACAGATGGCAAACAGCCGATGTTTATTTGGCTTATGATGATTTCTTTGCGTTTTATCCAGGATCCTTTATTGGCAGGAAGAATAATTTCGGTTGTAGCCGGTTTTTTTACTTTAATCGGAATGTATTTCTTAGGAAGGGAAGTATTTAAAAGCAACAAAATCGGATTAATCTCCAGTACTCTATATGTAATTTTTCCAATGGCTTTAGTATATGACAGGATGGCCTTGTATGATAGTTTGGTTGGTACATTTACTATTTGGGCTTTATTTTTAATTGTTCTTTTGGCCCGAAAAATTCGAATGGACATTGCCCTTATTTTGGGAATGATAGTTGGTGGAGGTGTTTTAACGAAAACAAATGCATTTTTTAGTATTTATCTTTTACCAGCTTCTCTAATATTATTTGATTGGAATAAAAAAGGATTAAAAAATAGACTTGCTAAGTGGATTTTTCTTGCGGTTATCGCGGTTGTAATTACATATGGTTTTTATTTCATTCTAAGGCTTTCTCCTTTTTTCCATATCATAGCCGAAAAAAATACAATATTCGTTTATCCTTTGAAGGAATGGCTGCAGCATCCGTTGGAATTTCTAATTACTAATTGGCAAGCTTTTTGGGATTGGACGAATCGTTATCTAACATGGCCGCTTTTTATTTTAGTAATTTCATCTTTTTTTATTGCAAAAAATTTCGTAAAAGAAAAGACAGTTCTTTTTCTATGGTTTATTGCTCCAATTATTGCCTTAGGTATTTTTGGTAGAACGTTATATCCTCGTTTTATTTTTTTCATGCTACTTTCCTTGCTTCCCTTAATTGCATATTCTTTGGTGAATATTTGTGCAAAATTTAGGAAGCCTTATTTATTAGGTATTTTTGTTTTTTTAGTTTTTTTATTAGCTTTTAAAACGGATTATTTAATTTTAACTGACATTGCTAAATCTGATATTCCTTCTTCAGACATACAGCAATATCTAACTCGATGGCCAGCGGGCGGGGGAATCAAAAAATCTATTGAATTTTTCGAAAAAGAAGCAAAAAAAGGGAAAATATATATTGCAACACAGGGAACCTTCGGATTAATGCCATATGCTTTTGAAATTTATCTTATTAATAATCCCAATATTAAAATTGAAGGGTATTGGCCAATTGAGGATAAAATCCCTGCAAAAGTAATTGAAGAAAGCAAAAAAAATCCCACTTATTTTGTTTTCTATCAGCCTTGTCCTTCTTGCAGCGAAACAGGAATAGCTCCAATTATTTGGAACTTAAAACCCGTTTTACAAATGGAAAGTGGAGTAAATAGTTTTACGAGTATTTATAAGGTAAAATAAGATGAGAAGAACAATTTTTGTTATTCTCGCTTTTGTAGTCGTATCATTAATCTTTTTTTACCCCATTTTTAAGGACAAAGTTCCATTTCCTGGTGATCTTTTGGTCGGAGAATATGTTCCATACAATTCCTACAATTTTTTAGGATATGCTCCCGGGGGATATCCTAATAAAGGGCAAGATTTTGATGTTATAAGACTTTTATATCCCGAAAAGGAGTTTTCTATCCGTTCATTCAGGAATTTCGAATTACCGCTTTGGAATCCATATAACTTTTCCGGAAATCCTCATATTGCCAGTCTTCAGTCAGGTACATTTTATCCTTTAAATATAATATTTTTTATATTTCCATACTTAACTGCATGGACAATATTTATTTTATTGCAACCTATTTTAACTGGAATATTCAGTTTTTTATTTGCAAGGGAGCTTAAGCTTGGCATGAAAAGTTCGATTTTTTCCGCTTTAGTGTTTGCATTTTCTTCTTATTCCATTGTGTGGATAGAGTATGGGAATATAGGTCATTCTACAGCATGGATGCCTTTTGCTCTGTGGGTTACGCTTAAAAACCTTAAAAAACCAACTATTTTAAAATCTATAGCAATCTCTTTATCTTTAGCTTGCGCAATTTTAGCTGGATATATTCAAACAGCATTTTATGTATTTGTTTTTCTTTTAGGATTTGTTATTTTTCATACTTTTTTCATTGATAAAAAAGATAGATCAAAGAAATTATCAATATTTTGTCTAATTTTCGTTTTACCAATATTGCTATCGGTAGCGCAATTGTTCCCAATGATTGAGCTATTTTTTCAGTCAGCAAGAGCTCCATATTCCCTTTCATCATTTTTAAAATTATTAATTCCTCCTTTTCATTTTGTAACCATGTTTGTTCCTGATTTTTTTGGTAATCCGGCAACAAGGAATTATTGGCTTAGTGGTACATATATAGAAAGAGTTATGTATATCGGTATAATTCCCTTAATTTTTACACTCTATAGTTTTTTCAAAAAACAAAATTCTACATTCTGGTTCTTTGTTATTAGTGCAATTGCTGTTTTGTTTTTAACTTTTGATACCCTTATCGGTAAAATAATTTATTCCCTTCAATTACCACTTATTTCAACAGCTGTTCCTACAAGAATGATGTTTATATTTTGTTTTTCTGCCAGCATGCTTGCTGGTTTCGGATTAGAAGCTTTTATAAAAAATCCAGATAAAAAAATATTTCTGAAAGTAATTGGCATATTGAGCGGAATATATTTGTTGTTGTGGTTATTTGTTTTTATAGCGCCTGCGATTTTAGATTTTTCCTGGATACAGTATTTGCAAATATCGAAAAGAAACCTTGTTCTGCCAACTGGAATTTTCTTGATTAGCAGCATTGTATTGTTGGGAAGTTTTTATGTAAGTAAATATAAAAAAATTATTATTGTTTTTTTAATAATTTTAAGCATGCTGGATCTATTTTATTTTTTTCACAAAATTACTCCTTTCGCACCAAGAGAGACTGTTTATCCGCAGACTGAAGTGTTGAACCAGCTTAAGAAAATTCAGGAAATAAATCGTTCGTGGGGATATGGAAGCGGATATATCACCACAAATCTACAGACATATGAAAAGATTTTCTCTACAGATGGATATAATGCTTTATATCTTAAAAGATACGGAGAAATCTTGTCTTCTTCCATGGATGGTAAAATTGCAACTTCTATTCCCAGATCCGATCCAATGATAGCTTCAGGCTATGGTGGAAGTGATCTGCGGGAAAATAAATATCGTCAACGGCTCCTGAATCTTTTGGGCGTAAAATATGTCCTTAATAAGGTTGATCCACAAGTCTCAACTGTGAAAGCGAATAATCAAACGTTTGACGATTCCACTTATAAATTAATTTGGCAAAAAGCCCCTTGGCAAGTATATGAGAATAAGGAAGTTTTGCCTCGTATTTTTTTAGTTTCAAGCTATGCGGTGGAAAAAGACAAAAATAAAATTATTCAAATGATTTTTGATGAAAAGTTTGATTTGAGAAATAAAATAATTTTGGAGGAAAATATATCTTCAAAAATGAGTTTTTCAAATGATCAGAATGCGAAGGTTAAAATAAAAAAATATACACCAAATGAAATTGTCCTGCAAACTGTCTCAAAAACAAATATGATTTTGTTTATTTCTGATAACTATTATCCTGGGTGGAAAGTGAGTATTGATAAAGAATTTGATAAGATATATAGAGCAGATTATTCATTCAGAGCAGTATCTATTCCGGAAGGGATTCATGAAGTTAGATTTTGGTATAGTCCGGTTTCCTTTGTGTTTGGAATGTGGATAAGTATAATCTCTTTTTTAGGCATGTTATTAGTGTTAATTATTTTTAGAATGAGAGGGAGAAAATGTTAAATAATAAAAAATTTACATATATAGTTCTTGGGGCAATTTTTTTAATAGCGATATTATTTAGATTTATTAATCTAAGTTCGTATCCAGTAGGGTTTCATCAGGACGAAGCATCTCTTGGTTATAATGGTTATTCTTTAATGTTGACGGGTAAAGATGATAATGGCAACAAAATTCCTCTTTATATTGACATGTTCGGTGATAATAGGCCATCCGGTTATCACTATTTAACTATTATTCCAATAATTTTCTTTGGATTGACGGAATTTGCAACTAGATTTCCAGGCGCTTTAATTGGCTCACTTACGGTTTTTTCAGTATTCTTGTTGGCAAATGTTATATTTAGAAACAAGGTGGTAGGTTTATTGAGTGCACTATTGATAGCTGTTTCCCCTTGGCATATTGTTATATCTCGTGCAAGCGGGGAGGCTGTAATTGCTTTGTTCTTTATTACTCTTGGTTTTTCCTTGTTATTGCAAGGCCTAACGGAAAATAAAAATAAGTTTATTATTTTGGGGACAATCTTTGTTTCAATTAGCTATTTTTTTTATCATACTCCTCGGGTGTTTGTTCCTTTAATGTTTGTTAGTTTATCGGTTTTTCTTTATCAATTGTGGAGAACTAAAGGAAAACTTTTTTACATAAAGATTCTAGCTTCATTTATTTTTTTATGTAGCGTAGCATTGTTTTTGGTCTTTCTTGTTAAAGGGGGTACTGGAAGATATAGTCAAGTAAATATTTTTAATAATTTTGAAACAAGTTTTTTTATAGGTCAAGAGCTTCATGAGGATGGTTTAGCTTATTCCCCAAGATATGTATCGAGAATAGTTCATAATAAAGTTACAAATGATTTGCGGGTTTTTCTAGATAATTATCTTCGTTATTTTTCAGGAGAATTTTTGTTTACAAAGGGAGGTTTGCCAATTTGGTATAGCATTCCGCGAATGGGATTAATGTATATTATTGAATTGCCATTTCTTCTTTTTGGAATGTACACAGTACTTAAGAGTAAAAATATAATCCATAAGTTGCCAATATTGTGGCTAATAATTGCCCCTGTTGTTGGTGCCATAACGATGGATGATATTCCTAATGTAAATAGGTCGATTGTTATGGCGCCGGTTTTAGAAATTATTGTTGCTGTTGGTTTTTTTAATGCAATAGGAGTTTTTTATAAGAAGAAATTATTGCTTATAACGCTAAGCGTGCTTTTATTCTTGGGAAACATTTTTTATTTTAGTCATCAATATTTTGTAAACGCAACAGTACACAACAACTGGAATAGAAATAATGGATTTTCAGAGATGATGAAGATAGTTAATCAAAATTATAATAAATACGACGCTATTTTTATGTCTAAGTATCAGGGGGGAATTTATCCTTTGGTTCTATTTTATTCAAAGTATAATCCCGAAACTTATCAAAAAGAAGGTTCTCCAAAAGATAAAGATTATGGGGGTTTTGGTAAATTCATTTTTGTACCTCAAGATTGTCCTTCTGTAAAGCGAAATGATAAATTATCGGAATTTAAGAGAGTGTTGTTTGTTGATAAGGGAGATTGTCCGTTTGATAATTTTTTACAGGGTAAAAAGATTGAGTATGTAAATAGAGAAGATAGATCAAGGACCTTTAGGATTGTTTATGATTAACAGTTTTAATAAAAAGCTAACAGTCTATATTATTTTAGCTTTAATAGTCCTAATTGGGATTTTTTTGCGTTTTTATCAATTGGGATCTAATCCTCCAAGCCTTGATTGGGATGAAGCGAGCATTGGTTACAATGCCTATTCTATTTCTAAAACCGGAGCTGATGAATACGGAAATAAATTTCCTTTAAGCATCCGTTCATTTGATGATTATAAGCCGGCGCTCTATACTTATTTAGATATAATTCCTGTTCAAATATTTGGTTTAAATGAATTTGCAGTTAGGTTTCCTGCTGCGATATTTGGATTTCTAACAATTTTAGCAGTTTATTTTTTAACCAAAGAAGTTTTTTTAGGATGGGAAAGGAAAAAACAAGTAGTTATTTCTCTTCTTGCGGCCTTTTTCTTTGCGGTTTCTCCTTGGCATTTACAATTTTCCAGAGCTGCTTTTGAAGGTCAAATTGGACTCTTCTTCTTAATTGCAGGTTTGTTATTTTTTTTCAAAGCCCTTAGGAACGGAAATTTCCTTTATCTTTCCAGTATTTTATTTTTGTTTAGTTTGTATTCGTATCATAGCTTTCGTCTTCTTATTCCATTATTACTTTTGGCATTGCTAATTATTTTCTGGAAAACAATTTTTGCTTTGAAAAAGCACGCAATAATCTCCTTGGTTATTCTGGTTCTTTTTTCACTGCCAATTTGGAATAGTTTTATTGGGACAAATGCCGGAACAGGCTCACGATTATCCATGGTGACTATTTTTTCTGATCCATCAGTAATAAATTCATCCATAAAGGAACTAGAATACGATAAAAACAATAATAATTATTTGGGTATGGTAATTCATAATAGGCGCGTGGTTTATTCTCTCGCGGCTGCAAAGGGATATTTGGATCATTTTAATCCTGATTTCTTATTTATTCATGGGGATGGAGGAGTACAACATCATGCTGTTAATATGGGAATGCTTTACCTTTGGGATATTCCTTTTATTCTGATGGGCATATACTATCTCCTTAGAAGGTTTAATCGGTTTATCCTGATCCTTTTTATATCTTTTTTACTTTCTCCTATTCCAGCCGCAATAACAACCGGCACTCCCCATCCTGTAAGGGCAATAGGGATGGTATTTGGATTTCATATTTTCGCTGCAGTAGGAGTAGTATTCTTTTGGGGAA
>Ga0247841_10012166_pt1 | contig 11277 bp, 5 predicted proteins | sample LaCruzMarch2015__2_FD_192410 | JGI IMG/M metagenome (GOLD analysis project Ga0247841, IMG submission 192410) | Freshwater microbial communities from meromictic Lake La Cruz, Castile-La Mancha, Spain - LaCruzMarch2015_18m | ecosystem: Environmental > Aquatic > Freshwater > Lake | place: Spain...
TTCCGACAGCAAGAGTATAGCTTATGCTTGTAAAAAGATGACAGGTAAAGAATATTCATTATCGACCAATTCAGATATTTATATTTACAACCTTGATTCAAAACTGACAATAAACCTTACAGAAGGGATGGCAGGATATGATATTTCCCCGGTTTATTCTCCCGATGGAAAAAAAATTGCATGGGAAAGCATGGAGCGTGATGGCTACGAATCTGACAAGAACCGTTTATTTGTTTACGATTTTGAAACAAAAACAAGACGTGATTACAGCAGGGATTTTGATCAGAATTCCGGAAACCTTGTCTGGTCTGATGATAGTAAGACAATCTTTTTCATAAGTGGAGTACAGGCATCGGAAGAATTGTACAAACTTAACCTTGCTGACGGAAAGATTACCCGCATTACAAATGGCATTCATGACTACCGTGCGCTTACAACCGCAGGGAATACGCTTATAGGATCAAAACAATCGATGTCAGTACCAACAGAAATATTCGCCGTAAATCCTGAAACCGGTGCTGAAAACCAGTTATCGTTTGTAAACAAACCAATACTTGGCCAGCTTACTATGGGAGAGGTGACAAAACGCTGGATAAGAACCACCGATAATAAAGACATGCTTACCTGGGTAATTTTCCCGCCATATTTCGACAAAAACAAAAAATACCCGGCTTTGCTTTACTGTGAAGGTGGCCCCCAGAGTACTGTCAGCCAGTTTTGGAGTTACAGGTGGAATTTCCAGATGATGGCGGCTAACGGTTATATTATTGTTGCGCCAAACAGGAGAGGCTTACCCTCCTTCGGCAAGGAATGGAACGAACAGATCAGTGGTGATTACGGAGGACAGAATATGAAGGATTATTTTTCTGCCATTGATGAAGTATCAAAGGAGACATATGTTGATAAAGATCATCTTGGAGCAGTCGGAGCAAGCTATGGTGGTTTTTCCGTTTACTGGATAGCAGGAAATCATAACAAGAGGTTTAAAGCATTCATAGCTCACGATGGCATGTTCAATCTCGAAAGCCAGTACCTTGAGACAGAGGAGATGTGGTTTGTTAACTGGGACCTGGGAGGTCCGTTCTGGGATAAGGGTAACCGCATAGCACAACTTTCATACGACAATTCTCCACATAAATTTGTCCAGAAATGGGATACTCCTATCTTAATTATCCATGGGGAAAAAGATTACCGCATTGTCTTCACACAGGGAATGAGCGCATTCAATGCAGCAATACTGCAGGGTGTTAAAGCCGAATTTTTATACTTCCCTGAAGAAAATCACTGGGTACTTACTCCTCAGAACGGGATTCTCTGGCAAAGGACATTCTTTGCCTGGCTTGATAAATGGCTGAAACCGGCCGCCTAATTTGCAGGATATATCAGGGTCTGGGCATTGATCATCCTGATGGTATAACCTTCGCCGGGATTCATTGTCAATATCTGGTTGATAAAGTAATATGGCCAGTAAACCTGACCGGCAGCGTTTTTTATTATGCTTACATTATTCACTATCAGACTGAAAATGTCTTCAATATCAGCGGATGACTGCCGGAGGTATCCTAACAGATGCCAGCCTGGAGTAAGGTAAACGGGTGTGATCTGTGGTATAACCGGTAATCCCGAAACAGTTAGTATCGCTGTATTAGTCATTTTAATAAGGTAACCTTCTCCCACAACCACGTTTCCAATAGTGTTAATTCCATACTGAGGCCAGTAAACAGTTCCATTATCCCGTTTTGCTATGATAAGGTTTGATAAAACAGGAGCCAGCATGTTATTTATCGGCTGCGTAGTATTGATATAAGTTGAGATGATACTCCAGCCAAGGGGCAGGTTGATATTCTGGCTAACTGCTGTGACTGATCCGGTGACAGAAACATTATCAACAGCAAATCCTGATGCCCATTCTCCTCCGTCATTATGATGAAATGCGATTTTTACGTTCGGATAACCCGCGTAATCATTGAGGCTTACAATAATCGCCTGCCATGTTGTTGTATTTGACGGAACATCATAAACATTTGTCCATGTGACTCCGCAGCCGGTACTAACAAGTATATGTCCTGATGAGCCATAGTTACCAGGATTGAATGCATCAAAATGGAGGCTTATATTATTGTATCCTGAAAAATTAAGGTGAGGTGTAATCAACATATCAGCGCTCATGTTGCAGTTACATTCATCGTCGTTTGATGCTGCATAAACAGTATGGGGCGGAGGATTAAAATACGAACTAACCTGATTACTTCCGATAAGCCATCCGTCGGAGCCATCAACCTGTGAACGCGACCATCCTGATGGCAGAACACCACCCTGGAAATTTTCGGAAAAAGGAAGTGCCGATGAATTGGTAAGCTGCGTAACTGCAAATAAGGTATCATTATAAACTAATTGATCAGGGCCAAGCGATGTCCATGATTTTACCTGGTAAGTGCCTGCCTGTGACAGGTCAACAAAATTAGAAAAGGAAAAATCAATGTACGACAGGGAACTTATAATGCTGCTCACGACCTGGTTATGAACTATTCCGTTGTTTAACATGTACGAAACAGTGAAATTGGAAACAGCATTTGTCCCGTAATTAAATATTCTTACAGTAATATGTTCTGCACTGCTTAATACACAGTCGTTAACAGGGTTCACTAATGCAGTAACTCCGACGTCATAACCAGGGGTGTCGTAAATCAGTATATTATCGAATGCAAAACCTTCCAGTTGATTGGTATTCTCGGTGGAACCGAAAAACACCCTGAACTTCACACTTGGCTGCCCTGCAAGGAATCCGATTGAATGTTCTGCAGTAGTCCACTGACTAAAAGGAGTCCCGTTCCAACCGGAAGTAGCACCAGTAAAGTATAATCCGGTTACCCAGGGGGAATTGTACCAGTTGGTACCATCAAGGTCACTTCCCACATGCTGCCATGTTAAACCATGGTCGGTTGAATATTCAAGGCAAGCACCATCTTCAACCGTTTCCGACTGGCAAAGGACATCAATTTTCAACAGGGGAAGGTTCATCCCGCTGAAGTCAAAATTCGGGCTGGTGACATAGGATACTTCAAACGTATTGTAAGGTCCATCAAGGTTTGTAACCCAGGCTTTCAATCCATCAGAAGCACTACTAATAAATGCATCATCAGGAATACCACATTCCCACGATGAGTTGCTTCCTCCTGCGGTCCATGTCTGCTGTCCTTCGAATGACTCATAATAAGGAAAGGTGGAAATGGCCGGCTCGCTGCAGATGATTGTGGTAATAGCTGTGTCGTTGGTATGATTCACATCGTATGGAAGACCTGTCCAGGTTTTAATAAGGTAATTACCGAACGCCGATAGATTGGCAGTTGCAATGAATGTAAAAGTGGTTATCTGACCTGCGGCAGTCGTTGCTGTGTCAGTCTGACTGACAGTAGCATTGTTGTTAATCTTATAATATACCGGGAAATTGGAAATTGCCTGGTTCCCAAAATTATGTACCTGGACTGTCACTGTTTCTGTACCTGATAAATTATCACCGCTTACCGGGGACATCAGAACGGTGATCCCGGCGTCGGGCATAGCCACGGGTGTTCCTGTTAAAGAAATATTATCAATTGCCAGCTGACTTGCCCCCGGGGATAGGTCATAATGATGAAATGCAAACCTGAAATTTGTAACATTACTGTATGCCGTAAGAGGTACGGTAACTGTCTGCCAGCCTGTCGCAGTCGCAATAGTGTAAATACTTTCAGTCCATGCTGTGCTGCCATTTATACTGCCCACTATTGCGCCACCATTGGAGGAAAAAACATCGAACTGTAGCGAAATGCCTGTTTGTCCGTAAAAATTAAATACGGGGGAGATAAAATAATTATCACAGCCAACACCATCTGATAAATAATTTACTGAAGCAGCATAAGTCGTATGAGGTGGGATAGAAGCGCTTAAGGAAGTGCCAGTCTGCCATCCCATAGTGTTAACTGCCTGGCATATGGTCCATCCGGCAGGAAGATCGCCTGATTCGAAATTCCGGGAATAGGGAATTGTGATGGGACTATTTGGGTTGTTTGCATAAATTGTAACATTATCAATATCTACAGCATCAGTATTTGTAATTTTACATGATGACTGCAGGGTGAGGTAAAATTGTGTGCCTGCAAATGAACTCAGGTTAAAAGTGAGAGTTATAAACACATCGGAACTGAATGTAAGCGGGTTGAAATTGCTTTCGCCGCAATCATCGCTTATCTGCACGCCGTTCACAAGCACCCTGAACCATGAATATTTCAAAGACATACCGGCAGTCTGGCGCATCCTGACCTTTAATTCAAGCGCGGAGTATAAACCTGCGTCAAAACTGGTGCTCACCGATGAGTGGTGTTCTATATTGTCGTTCCAGGTATTCTGGGATGTTGTGCTGTTCCCTGAACCTGTCCATAATGTATCAGTTCCCCCGGTAAGTGTTGCCGAACCGTTATAAAGATATGCCTGTGCCTGTGTGCCGTTATAGGTTGAAAACAAGTAACTGTAAGTGAGATTGAAATCCTCGTTAAGTACTACTGTCTGTGATTGTACAATATATGCAGCCAGCACCAGCCCCAGAAAAAAAACAGTTCTTTTCATTTCTCTGAATTTTGTAAAATACGAAAGTACAATTTATGTGTTCAATATGCAAACAATTTATATGGTAAAGTTCCGTCTGACAGAACAGTGGAACAGTGGAACAGTGGAACAGTGGAATAGTGGAATAGTGAAACAATGGAATAGTTGAACAGTGGAATAGTTGAATAGTGGAATAGTGGAACAGTGGAACAGTGGAACTTTAGAAATTCAAAAACCTTATACTAACCGAAAATATCTATAAATGTATCACTTCGCCATAAGCGGCGGCGGCAGCTTCCATAATGGCTTCCGACATTGTTGGATGAGGGTGAACGGCCTTAATTAACTCGTGCCCGGTAGTTTCAAGTTTTTTGGCGACGACCAGTTCGGCGATCATTTCTGTAACATTCTGGCCTATCAGATGAGCGCCTAACAATTCTCCGTACTTAGCATCAAAGATCAGTTTTACAAAACCGTCCTTAGCACCTGCAGCGCTTGCTTTGCCTGAAGCGGAATATGGAAATTTACCGATCTTTAATTCATGGCCTGATTCAATTGCCTCTTTTTCGGTCATGCCCACCGAAGCCACTTCAGGATTGGTATAAATGCATGAAGGAATATTGCCATAGTCGAGGGGGTGTGGGTTAAGTCCCGCTATGTTCTCAACACATATTATTCCTTCGGCAGAAGCAACATGAGCCAGGGCAGGCCCTTTTACTATATCACCGATGGCATATACACCATCAATATTTGTATGGTAAAAATCATCAACTATAACCTTACCCTTTTCAATTTCAATTCCCAGGCTTTCAAGCCCGATATTTTCGATATTGGGAGAAATACCCACAGACGAAAGCACCACTTCTGCATCGAATATCTCAATACCTTTTGGGGTTTTAACGGATACTTTACAAACATCGCCTGAGGTATCGACCGCTTCAACCGCCGAGCCGGTCAGAACATTAATCCCCGACTTTTTAAAAGACCGGGCAAGCTGTTTAGAAATTTCCTCGTCCTCAAGCGGGACAAGGTTTGGCAGTATCTCAACCAGTGTGACCTTTGTTCCAAGGGTAGAGTAGAACCATGCAAATTCACTGCCGATAGCTCCTGACCCGACAACCAGCATAGTTTTGGGTAAAGCAGGAAGAACAAGCGCTTCACGGTAACCGATGATTTTTTTCCCGTCAATTTTCATGCCTGGCAATTCCCTTGATCTTGCTCCGGTTGCAATTATAATATGTTTTGCAGATACTGTTGCAGTATTGCCGTTTTCATCAATTATTTCAACGGTTTTATTATCAATGAGTCTGCCGTAACCTTTCAGGTGGTCAATTTTATTTTTTTTGAACAGGAATTGTATACCATTGCTCATCCCGTTGGCTACGTTACGGCTTCGCGCCACAATTTTATTAAAATCAGGTCTGGCTTCACCCTCAATAGCTATTCCGTAATCTGATGCATGTCTGAGATATTCAAATACCTGTGCGCTTTTCAGCAGTGATTTGGTAGGTATACATCCCCAGTTAAGGCAGATACCGCCAAGTTCGGCTTTCTCAACCACCCCGGTTTTCATTCCCAGTTGCGAAGCCCTGATTGCGGCAACATATCCGCCGGGACCACTTCCGATAATAAGCAGATCGTATGTCATATCCATTATTCAAAAAAGAAATTTCCCCATTTATATTTCTGAGGCAGTGGAATAGCCATATTACCTTTTTCGCCGTATATTATGTAACTGCTGCCTGAATAGAAGAAAAATTTCGGACAAAGTGAGGTTTTACTGTCATCGTCACCGAAAAGCAGCGCCTTATCGGTATTTCCGTCAGGGAATAATGTGACAACAACAGCCGCTCCTTCAGGATTGGTTGCCACATTGTTTTTTATCTGTTTAGTCTTTTCAGGAGCCGTATTTTTCATGTTCTTTGAATGGTCATTGAACATTACCTTAACTTTGTTGGCATAATTTGCAACCATGAAAGAGGAGTAATACCCGAAATCGTTAGTGCTGAACTGACACTTTGGAATACGGGATATCCATTCAATCTTATTGTCATAAGTCATGCTTACTGCAATAATATCGTTATTGTTATAATAATGAATTACTGTTTCAACTTTGGTTTTTGGGTCAACCATGGTGCGCGCTGTTTCGTATGTCTGTTCGGTAATGAAAACAGCAGAACCGTTATCAAGAAATTCAATCTTGCCATTTTCAAAATTGAAAAATTGCTCGTTATTTGTTCCGTTCCGTTCCAGTTTAAACTGTGCCATGAATTTCCTGTCTTTTGAAATATCTTTTATTGCCGTAGCCAATATCTTTTCGGTACGCGGGTTAATTTTTTGGCAATATGCGCCACAGAATTCATCGCCTGATTTTTTGGTTATAAATCCAAATATCACGATATTTTCTTCCTTATCCAAAGCAAAGGTCAGATCAACAGGTTTGAACTTTTCAATTATTACTTCATAAGGCTGAAATATTTCTTTTTTTGCATTGTAAACATAAATTGCCCAATTATACTTCATCCTTGCGGTCTTTGCAGTGGATGATTTTTTTGTGCCTTTCTTTTTGCCTGAGGGTTCTGTTTTAGTGGCAATATAAACATTTCCTGAAGCGCCGACTTCGTATTGCTCAATATCAAAGCTTTTACCCACAAGAGGCAGATTAAGGTCTTTACTGAAAGAGATATTCAGATCGGCATCAATTACTCTGAACGAAATAGGTTCATTGCCATATACGTTGAACGACATATTATACTGGACAACAATTTTTGATTTATCGGCAGAAAGTGAGAATTTAAAACCGCTTTCATCTCCGGCAACATAAGGCATGTCACCCAGCATTTTAGGACTTCCCAGGGGCGATCCTCCATCATCTATCTGTTGTGCATACAGCGTTTTACGGTTTTTGATATTGTCAATAACCGAAGAGAATAATATGAGTTTGCTATTAAGGTAAAACAGGTCTTCAAAAATAGCATCTCTGGTATATATTTTAGGTGGTTTTATCTCAGTTGTCATTTCCTGTTGCATTGTCCCTGACGAAAATTTATCAAGCCATATCTGGCTTTCATGTATATCCTTTGCTTTTTCAGAACGATAGGCATAAAATACATTCCTGTCGAAGCCGGCAATCCTTTCAAATTGCGTTTTCTTGGGAAGGTCAATGTATGGGCCCCATTCCATATCAACAGACTGGGCGAAGACGGATACATAACCCAGTAAAACAAACAGACTGAAGAACAATTTCGCGTTTTTCATAATTCAATAATTAAAGATATATAAAAAATATACAGGGTGCTAAAGTATTAAATTACAACTAAATTTTACTACACAATTTATTTTTTTTTAATTTTCATCTAAAACCTTCACTGCAGTAGTGATAGTATTGTCAATTTCACGTAATACCGGGTAAAATCCATCATCATTAAAAATATTTCTCGATATCAAAGCTTTTATCTGAACAGTTATGATATTGGCTGAAAGCAATATGTCATTTTTACCGGGACGCTCGCCTTTTTTTGAAGCAAAAGACAGAAACTGTCCTAATATATCCTGTTTATCAAGGTAATTCTTAAGTTCTTTGTAATTACCGGATTTTAATAAAATATTCCGGTACTTATCAGTATAGCTGAACGCGAACTGGTAAATTAATCCTTTGTTCGAAACTTTGTTATAAAATGGTGTAAGTCCTGTTGTATCGGCAGGAACAAAAATGTCGGGCATAATACCACCTCCGCCATAAACAGTTTTGCCACCAGGAGTAACAAATTTAAGAGAGTCAGGAAAATGAATGCTGTCCTTTTGTTCAAACTCACCATGCAAAAACCGTTTATTCAGATCGGCATAATAATCTGCCATTCCGTGGTTGTATGGCTTCTGTATGCATCGTCCGGTGGGCGTATAGTATCTTGCAACGGTGAGCCTGAGCGCTGAACCGTCGGCAAACTCACTTTGTTCCTGTACCAGACCTTTACCATATGATCGCCGGCCAATAATGGTGCCTCGGTCGTTATCCTGTATTGCGCCGGCAATTATTTCACTTGCCGAAGCAGACCATTCATCAATAAGAATAACTATCGAATCATTCAGGCACAAGCCACCGGGTTTTGATTCGATGATGGACTTTGGCCTGGCCTTTCCTTCTGTGTAAACAATTATTTTCCCGCCATCAAGAATTTCATCTGCTATTTTTGTCGCAACATCCATATAACCACCACCATTACCCCTCAGGTCTATTATGAGTTTTTTCCCATTCTGGTTGTGCAGTTTTTTTATTGCATTTATAAACTCATCACGCGTGGTTCTGGAGAATTTGCTGATTTTGATGTACCCGATGTCTTTTGAAACCATATAGGATACATCTACTGATATTAACGGAATTTTATCACGTGTGATTATAAAGTCTGTTAATCCGGGATTGTCGTTTCTCATAACCGAAACCTCGACTTTTGTTCCCCTCTGACCTTTAAGTTTTTTCATCACATCATCACTTGTGATTTTAATCCCTGCAACAAGTGTATCATTTACTTTTATTATCCTGTCGCCTGCTTTAAGCCCGGCTTTTTCTGAAGGACCACCGGTAATGGTGTTGATAATAAATATCGTATCGTTCTGAACATTGAACTGGACGCCTATCCCTTCGAAATTACCTTCAAGTGATTCGTTTGATGCCTTAAAATCGGAAGCAGGAATATATACCGAATGCGGATCCAGGTATTTTAACATCGATGGGATTACAGATTCAATAAGCGAATCAGTTGAAACAGGATCAACATATTCCTCATTTATATATTTCAGTAAAGACTCAAGCTTAATGCCTGACGATGAAGTGATAAAATAACCCTTGAAATTTTTATTAATCCTGCTTCCAATTAATATGCCTGTTATCAGGACAAATGCCAGGATAATTGGCATTAGTACAGTCCATTTTTTGTTGTGGTAATTCATGTATTTTTTGTAATTATTCTTTAATTCTTCAGGTTTATCAATGAAAATATCATGCCAGAATTGATTTTACTTTTTATTAGCCTTTAACATCCTGTTCTTCCCGTTAATGTCTGTTTTTAAGGTTACATTTTCAAAACCGTGATGATTCAATAAATTTATAGTTTCAACTGCATGATTTTCGTTAATCTCAAAGTACAGGCTTCCTCCCCCTGCAAGGTGAAGCCCTGAAAAATCAGCAACAGATTTATAAAAAATAAGAGGATTATCGTCAGGAACAAATAAAGCTATATGAGGTTCGTACATGTGAACGTTCGGCAGCATCGTTTTAATTTCTGAAATGCAAACGTAGGGCGGATTACTGACAATGATGTCCCAGGTTATATCCGTCTTTTCCTCCTGCCATTTCAGAATATCCAAATGAAAAAGATTAACCCAGGCGTTGTTAAGAACCGCGTTATTTCCTGCAACTGTAAGTGATGGTTCGGAAATATCACATGCATCGACAACCGAACCGGTAATGTTTTTTGCCAGGGCAATGGCAATATTACCGCTGCCGGTGCCAATATCAAGTATACGCAATGGGGATGTTTGTTCATCGTCAATTATCCACTTCACCAGTTCCTCTGTTTCAGGCCGTGGAATAAGCACATCAGGAGTAACCTGCAGTCTGCAGTTGTAAAATTCAGTGAACCCGGTAATATACTGAACAGGCTTATGATTTAACAATAATGGCAATACTTCAGATAAATACTTCTTTACATCTTCAGATAAAATCTTATTTCTTTCAGAAAAAATCTGGAACCGTGATAAACCTGTATAATGGGAAAATAAGTATTCAATAATACTATTGATCTCATTATCAGGATAAATACCTTTTAATTCCTTATTGAACAATAATATTACTTCACCAATAGTCATGTTAAAAAAAATATTCGTGGCTTTTTCCCGGATAAAAGCGTTATCTTCAAACGCTAAACCATTACTATTATTTTTATGCACGAGCCATTCATGAAACGTTGCCTCGACCTTGCATTTAACGGTTCAGGAAGAACCTCTCCAAATCCTATGGTTGGTGCGGTAATTGTTCATAACGGAAAGATTATCGGTGAAGGGTACCATAAACAAGCGGGAGGGCCTCATGCTGAAGTGAATGCGGTAAATTCCGTGAAAGATAAATCGTTTCTGAAAGAATCGACTTTATATGTAAACCTTGAACCCTGCTCACATTTTGGTAAAACCCCTCCCTGTTCGCAGATGATCCTTGACCGGAAAATTCCAAGAGTGGTTACAGGAGCATCTGATACTTCAATAAAAGTTAATGGAACGGGAATTCAAGAATTAAAGGAAGGGAATTGTGAAGTGATTACAGGGATATTGGAAAAGGAGTGCCGTTACCTTAACCGGCGTTTTTTTACTTTCCATGAAAAAAAAAGACCATATATTATTTTAAAGTGGGCAAAGACAAAAGATGGATTTATTGATTCTGACAGAAAAACAGGAGAACCTCCGGTCTGGATAACCAATCATCTTGCCAGGATACTTGTACACAAATGGCGTGCTGAAGAATCAGCAATAATGGCAGGTACAAATACTCTGATCATGGATAACCCATTGCTGACGGTCAGGGAATGGGAAGGCCGGCAACCTGTAAGGGTAGTGATCGACAAATCATCCCGCCTGCCTTCTGACCTGAATGTTTTTGACGGAACGGTGCCGACACTTGTATTTACTTCGAAAATTATTACT
>Ga0247841_10012167_pt1 | contig 11276 bp, 8 predicted proteins | sample LaCruzMarch2015__2_FD_192410 | JGI IMG/M metagenome (GOLD analysis project Ga0247841, IMG submission 192410) | Freshwater microbial communities from meromictic Lake La Cruz, Castile-La Mancha, Spain - LaCruzMarch2015_18m | ecosystem: Environmental > Aquatic > Freshwater > Lake | place: Spain...
CATAACTGTTTCTACATCGGCAAAGTCAACATTGATATGACCATGTACAGTAATAATTTCAGCTATACCTTTTGCAGCAATTGTAAGAACATCATCTGCTTTTGCAAATGCCTCAGATACAGGTAAATCGCCATACATTTCTCGCAATTTCTCATTATTTATAACAAGTAATGAATCAACATGTTCTTTTAGTTCTGCAATACCATCTAATGCCTGATTTATACGACGAGGACCTTCAAATCGGAAAGGAATAGTTACGATTGCAACAGTTAAAATACCAAGCTCTTTTGCTGCTTTAGCTATTACAGGAGCTGCACCGGTGCCTGTTCCTCCTCCCATACCTGCAGTAATAAAAATCATTTTAGTATTATTTGCCAAAACATCAGTAATATCATTCAAATTTTCTATTGCAGATTGTTTTCCTTTTTCAGGCTTATTTCCTGCGCCTCTACCTTCGGTTAACGATTCTCCCAACTGAATTCTTATTGGAACAGGGCTTTTTAGTAATGCTTGTGCATCAGTATTACATACTAAAAAATCAACGTCTTTAATACCCTGAATAAACATGTGATTTACAGCATTACTTCCACCACCACCTACTCCAAGCACCTTAATTATTGATGATTTCTTTGTAGAAATATCAAAACTTATTAAATCTTCCGAATTATTTGTCATAACATTAAATTTATTAGTTATTAATATTACATTTTGCCATCTTTATCTTCAAATATATCAGCCAGCCCTTGTTTTATTAATTTGAATATGGTTGATTTATTTTCATTTCTCGGCTTTTTATTCTTAGTTTTATGTTCAAATGAATCTTCTTCCTCATTTGTTTTTACTGAATCTTCTTCTGTTTCGACTGTTTCTTTTTCGTAATATTCTTCCTCTTTCATTTCTTCTTCTTCAGTATTACTGATAAAATTATCTTCAAAAATATATTCATCGGAATATTTATTACTATTTTTAAGATTTTCATAACCTTGTAATATGAGTCCAATACTGGTAGAAAACATCGGATGGTTTACATCTTCATCAGTATCTGAAACCAAATGCTCATTAGGATAACCAATTCTAACATCCAAGCCGGTTTTGAAAGCAACAAGTTGAGGTAAATTTTTTAGCATAGCACCTCCTCCGGTTATAACAATTCCTGCACCTAATTTATCTGAAAATCCTGAATTTTCAATCTGAAAATAAATTGCCCCGATAATCTCTTCCATACGAGCCTGAATAACCTGAGCAAGACTTTTTAAAGAAATTTCTTTAGGTTCTCTGCCATTAATTCCAGGAATAGTAACAACTTCGTTATCTTTAGTAACTTCTGCAAGCGCAGACCCAAACTCAACTTTAATTTGTTCAGCATAACGCTCAAGAATAGCAAAACCGGTTTTGATATCTCCTGTAATTACGTTTCCTCCAAATGGAATAACGGCAGTATGTCTGATAATACCATCATAGTAAACGGCAAGATCGGTTGTTCCTCCACCTATATCTACTAAAGCAACACCCGCTTCTTTTTCATCCTCAGAAATAACTGCAAAAGAAGAAGCAAGAGGTTCAAGGATTAGACCTTCAATACTTAATCCAACACGGTTAACACATTTATTAATATTATTAATTGAAGTTGTCTGACCAATTACAATATGAAAATTACCTTCCAATCGTTTGCCATACATACCAACCGGATGTTTAACACCGCACTCATTATCAACAATATAGCTTTGGGGTAATACATGAATAATTTGTTCGCCAACATCAATTGGCGTTCTACGCATGTCCTCTATTAATGCTTCTATATCTTCTGTTGAGATTTCTGTTTCATAAGAATCTCTATTAACATATCCGCGATTTGTTATGCTTTTAATATGTTGCCCTGCAATTCCAACAAATACTTCAGAAAGAGTAAGTCCTGTAATATTTTGAACTTGTTCTAAAGCATCCTTTATTGCGTTTACAGTTTCTTCAATATTTAAAATAATGCCTCTTTTGACTGCAGCTTTTGATGAAGCTTTGCCAATTCCTAAAATTCTGAATGAATTATTTTCTTCTTTTCTTCCAACAATGGCAACGATTTTTGTTGTGCCAATGTCTATTGCTGCTATAAAATTATTTTTTTGTGTCATAATATAAGTTTTTAGTACATACTACCTGATTTTTATATTTTAAATTTATTATGCTATATTTATTCCATCCTACCGAATTAATTTTATGATGATAAAAAGCTTTTAAATTTCTGAATTTTTCAACAACATTATAAATATCACCAAATATAATTAAATGTGAACCAATTTTAGGAATCATTTCTATTTCATTATTTTCATTAATATATATTTGCTCTATCTGGGCATTCAGGAATTTATCATTGTAAATATATTTTGCAATCGTAAACAATTTATTAAGTAAATTAACTGACTTTAATGAATCCTCTTCATTATTTATTTTTAATAAATCTTTTGTATTACATTTATAATAAAGATTATTGATATATCCGTTAGCTACAAGAACGCGAGCTGTATATTTATTGGAAAATGGCATTAATCCACCATCATAATCAATATAAAAGCTATGGTTATAGCGATTTATAATTCTTAAAATCGGATTTCTTTGTTCAATTTCAATTGTTAAAATTCCAAAATCTTTATACACCTCTACATTTTTAACGGAGGAATTTTGATAAATAATTGATTCGAGTTGAGCAAGGTTAATTTTATTTATTGCCTTTCCTAATAAATTAACTTTTCTATCAGAAAACATATTTTTTATATCATTGTAATTAACAAAATTATTCCCTGTAGTATCAATAATTCTTATATTCAATGAATCACAGGATACCTGATTTTGTTTTTCAGAAACAAAACCAAGTGTTATAAACAAATAACTGAATATAAGCAACCAACTTAATATATTTAAAATCTTTTTTAACAAACTGATTATTATTATTTAATTTTATTTAATAAAATATTTTTTATTGGTTCAACAAGACTGTCAATATCTCCTGCACCAAGTGTCAATAATATATCTATATCATCATTTTTTAATAAATTAAACAATTCATTTTTTGAACATATACTTTTATTTTCAATATTAACTTTATCAAGAATAATTTTTGATGAAATTCCTTCAATTGGTAATTCACGTGCAGGATAAATATCTAATAATACTAATCTGTCAAGTAATTCAAGGGAATTTGCAAACTCTTCTGCCAAATCTCTTGTTCTGGAGAATAAATGAGGCTGAAATATTCCTGTAATTTTTTTATCCGGATAAATTTCTTTTATAGAATTAATTGTTGCTTTAATTTCTTCAGGGTGATGAGCATAATCATCAATAAATATTAAATCATTGTTTTTTATCTGATAATCAAATCTGCGAATTATTCCTTTAAAATTTTGTAAAGATTCTCTTATAATATTTTCTTCAATTCCAAACAAATAAGCAATTGATACTGCAGCAACAGCATTTTCGACATTTACTAAACCGGGAATTCCTAAATTTAAATTTTCAATAGTTTTATTCGGAGTAACTATATCAAAGTTATACAATCCATTAATAATCTTTATATTATTAGCATAAAAATCTGATTTTAAATTTAATGAATATGTAAATATTTTTATCTTATCGTTCTTTTCAATAGTATTAACTAAAGTATTTTTTAGTAATAGAAAACCATTTGGTTGTAATTTTTTAGCAAATAAGTTGAATGATTTTATAAGTTCTTCCTTGCTGAAGTAAATATCAAGGTGATCAGCATCTATTGCAGTTATAACTGCCGCAAAAGGAGATAATTGCAGAAATGAACGATCAAATTCATCTGCTTCTACAATTGCATAGTTACTATTATCAGACAATAATAAATTTGTTTTATAATTTTTTGATATTCCGCCTAAGAAAGCATTGCAATCTTTTTTTGATTGCTTAAAGATATGGGCTATCAAAGTAGAAATAGTAGTTTTACCATGAGAACCCGCAACTGCTATGGTTGTCATTGGTTCAGTTATAATTCCGAGAATTTCTGATCTTTTATATATTTGAAAAGAATTATTTATAAAATAATTTAACTCAGAATGTTCATTAGGAATAGCAGGAGTATATATAATAATGGTATTTGATTTTTGTTTTATAAAGGATTCTGGAATTAAATTAGTATTATCATCGAAATGAATACTAATATCTTCAGAAATCAGACTTAAAATCAGAGTTGAAGAGGTTTTATCATAACCTGCAACGCTTTTATTGAGTGATTTAAAGTATCGGGCTATCGCACTCATCCCAATGCCTCCAATTCCAATTAAATAAACATTCTTTATATTTTCAAAAACACTCATCTCTATATAATCAGTTTAAAAATTTCATCAGCAATTAAATCTGCTGAATTATAAATTGCCATTTTTTTTATATTTTCTATATATAATTTTTTTTCATCTTCATTATTAATCAATTCTACAGCTTTTTCAACCAATATTCTTTCAGCATCCTGATCTTTAATCATAATTGCTGCATTGTTGTTTACTAAAGCCATTGCATTTTTAGTTTGGTGATCTTCAGCAACATTTGGAGATGGAACTAAAATAGCAGGTTTTTTCACAATGCATAATTCAGAGACTGTACTTGCTCCAGCTCTTGAAATAACAATATCTGCAATAGAATAAGCCAAATCCATTCTCGAGATAAAGTCAAATACTTTAATATTAGGATTACAAAGTTTTCCTGATGATACTTTTGCAGTTTCATAATAATCTTTACCTGTTTGCCATACAAGATTTAAGTTATTAATAACTATTAAATTAAGCCATTTATTTATACTTTGATTAATAGTTCTTGCACCTAAACTGCCGCCAATTACCAATATTGTTTTATTATTATTTTTTAATTTGAAATATTGTTGAGCTTCTTCAAATTTATTTTCTACATTTATAATATCCTGACGAACAGGATTTCCTGTTATTATTATTTTTTCTTTAGGAAAAAATTTATCCATATCGTTAAATGCAACGCATATTTTATTTACTTTTTGTGAAAGTAATTTATTAGTAATTCCTGCAAAAGAGTTTTGTTCCTGTATTACTGTAGGAATATTTTTTTGTGTTGCGATTTTTAATAATGGACCACTTGCGTATCCGCCAACTCCAACAACAACGTTTGGCTTAAATGTGTTTATTATGCTTCTTGCTTTTAACAAACTAATTAATAATTTATAAAAAAATGATATTAATTTCAGAGATATTTTTCTTTGATACCCTCTTATAGGAAGACCAATAATTTTATATCCCGCAGCAGGAACTTTTTCCATTTCCATTCTCCCTTCTGCACCAACAAAAAGGATTTCAATATTGCTATCCTTTTGCTTTAATGCATTTGCAATAGCAATAGCAGGAAAAACATGTCCTCCTGTTCCACCACCACTGATTATTACTTTTTTATTCATTATCATTTTCTTTATTTTCGGAATCAGAACTTTCTGTTTTATCTGTTATTTCGGAGTTGTTATTTGTATCTTTATTTTTTTCTTCTTTATTAACACTTCTGCTCACGCTTAAAACTATTCCTATTGCAGCACTTGAAAATAAAATTGATGTTCCGCCCATGCTTACAAAGGGGAGTGTTTGTCCGGTTACAGGGCCTAAATGAACAGCTACCCCCATATTTATAAACGCCTGAAAAACAATACTAAAAGTAAATCCAATAGCTATGAAAGCAGCAAATTGACTTGTTGATTTTTTAACTATCATTCCTGCACGATAAAGTAATACTAAATATAGAAACATAAGGAATAATCCACCGAATATTCCATATTCCTCTATTATTATAGCAAAAATAAAATCTGAAAAAGGTTGGGGCAAATAATTACGCTGAGTACTATTTCCAGGTCCTTTTCCAAATATTCCTCCTGAAGCAATAGCAATTTTTGCTTGTTTTACCTGATAATCTTCTTCCTTATCTGAGCCGCCGAAAAATGATTCAACTCTGTTTTTCCATGTACTGACCCTTCCCTGTTTTTCTTCAGGCAACATAGATGCTATCCCAATAAATAGAATAATTAACACTATTCCGATTCCAATTAATCCAAAAATATACTTTAAATTTATTCTTCCTAAAAATAAAAGTATTAAGGAAGTAAAAAATAAAATTGCTGCTGTAGAAAAATTTGCAGGAAAAATTAGGCCGCACACAAGAATTACCCATATCATTATTGAACGAAATCCTGTTTTGAAATCTTTTATATTTCCTTGATTCTGAGATAGGAATCTTGCTATATACATTATTAATGCAAACTTAGCAAAATCAGATGTTTGAAAAGTTATTCCTTTTTCTCCGATTGAAATCCATCTTGAAGCATCGTGCTGACTTGTTCCACTAAGCAATGTATATGCTAATAATGGAATTGTAATATATAAAAATAATAAAGCTAATTTTGAATAAAGTCTGTATGGAATTAAATGAGTAATGTAAATAATTAATATACCTGAGAACAGCATGCCGGTATGTTTTAATAAATAATATGAAGTATTTCCTTTCATATATTGAAAGGCTAGCCTTCCGGTAGAGCTGTATACTGCCAACAATGAAAAAAGAGAGAGTGTAATAATAACTCCCCAAATTACAATATCTCCTTTAAAATATTTATAAAAAAATTGCTTCATTAAAAAATTATAAATCTCTTACAGATTGTTTAAACTGTTGACCACGATCTTCATAGCTTTGGAATAAATCAAAACTTGCACATGCGGGTGAAAGCAAAACAATTTCATCTTTTTTAGCAAGATAATATGATGCATTAACCGCATCTTTCATAGACTTGGTATCAACTATGGTATCAACTATATTTTCAAATGCTTCATGAATTTTAGTGTTATCTAACCCTAAACATACTATTGCTTTAACCTTTTGTTTTACAAGATCATAAAGTTCCGAATAATTATTTCCTTTATCAATACCACCTACAATCCATACAACAGGTTTAGTCATACTTTCAAGAGCGTACCATGTAGAATTAATATTAGTAGCTTTTGAATCATTAATAAATTCTATTCCATGAACTTTAAAAACAGGCTCAAGCCGATGCTCAACACTCTGAAAGTCCATCAAACACTCACGTATAATTTCTTTTCTAATATTTAGAACTTGGGCGGTAATACCAGCAGCCATTGAATTATAAGTGTTGTGTTTTCCCTGTAACGCTAATTCCTGTATTGACATAATAAAATTGTTGTTTTTAACATTTATATTTATTGAATTATCTTTTACAGATGCTCCATTTGTAACTTTGTCAGTTAAAGTAAAGGGTAACATCTGAGCATTAATACTTAATTTTTTAATTTGATTTATAATTACTTCGTCATCAAAGCAATAAACAAAATAATCTTTATTTGTGAGATTTTGAACAATCCTAAATTTTGAGTTTATATAATTTTGAAATTCATATTTATACCTATCTAGATGATCCGGAGTTATATTTAAAAGTATTGCTACATCTGCTTTAAATTCATACATGTCATCCAGCTGAAAACTACTGATTTCTAAAACATAATAATCGTAGTTGTTTTCTGCTACCTGCAATGCGAAACTTTTTCCTACATTTCCTCCGATACCAACATTAAAACCGGCTTTATTAAGAATATGATAAATTAACTTGGTAGTAGTAGTTTTACCATTACTCCCTGTTATACATATTTTTTTTGCTTTTGTAAATCTGTTGGCAAATTCAAGTTCAGAAATAATTTTAATATTTTTACTTTTTGCAGCTTGAATTATTGGAGCAGTATGAGGTATGCCAGGACTCTTAATTATTTCATCTGCATTTAATATTTTGGATTCAGTATGTTGTTTTTCTTCAAAATCTATCTGATATTTGTTAAGTATTTCTTTGTATTTATCCTTAATTTGACTAAAATCGGAAACAAAAACCTGAAATCCCATGATTTTTGCCAGAACAGCTGATCCCGTTCCGCTTTCACCAGAACCAAGTATAACAATCCTTTTTCGATTATTATTTTCTAAATCAGAAATATTTTTGTTAAAGTCCGGTTTCATTTTATCTTAATTTTAAAGTAACAATTGTAACTACAGCAAGTATAATTGCTATTATCCAGAATCTTGTTACAATTTTAGGCTCTGCATAATTTAATTTTTGATAATGGTGATGTAAGGGAGCCATTTTGAATATTCGTCTCCCTTCTCCATATTTTCTTTTAGTGTATTTAAAATATCCTACCTGAACAATAACAGATAAGTTTTCAACAAAAAATACTCCGCATAGAATTGGTAATAATAATTCTTTCCTGATTAATATTGCAAATACTCCAATAATTCCACCAATTGCAAGGCTTCCTGTATCTCCCATAAAAACCTGTGCAGGATAAGAGTTATACCAGATAAATCCAACTGTAGCACCAACAAAGGCACTGGCAAATATTACCAATTCCCAGGAATATGGAATAAATATTATATTTAAATAGCTTGCAAATATTCTATTACCTGATACATAAGCCAAAATACCAAGAGTAACACCAATTACTGCAGAAACACCTGTTGCAAGACCATCTAAACCATCAGTCATATTAGCACCGTTTGATACAGCTGTTATTATAAAAATAACTGCAAAAACAAATACTACTCCAACCCAAAAATCATTATTTTTATGAATAAAACTAACAAAGTATTTATAGTCAAATTCGTTGTTTTTAAAAAATGGTATTGTTGTTTTGGTTGATTTTATATTTTCAGATAAATGAACAATTCGTTGTTCGGTATTATCAAAATTATCAATTATTTCAACATTATTTGGTTTTTTTATATTTACATTTTTTTCTCTTATTACAATATCATTGTTACATAAAATTGTTATTCCTACAATTAATCCAAGACTGATTTGCCCTAATATTTTGAATTTACCTTTTAATCCTTTTTTATCTTTTTTAAATACTTTTATATAATCATCAAGAAAGCCCATGAAACCAAGCCAAACAGTTGTGATTAACATTAATATGATATATATATTATTTAACTTTGCAAAAAGAAGAGTCGGAATAAGAATTGAACCGAGTATTATTAATCCTCCCATAGTTGGTGTACCTTTTTTTTGCATTTGTCCTTCAAGTCCGAGATCTCTTATTGATTCACCAATTTGCTTTTTTTGAAGATATTTTATAATTCGTTTCCCTATAACCATAGAAATTAAAAGAGAAGTAATTACAGCCATTGAGGAACGAAAAGAAATATATTTAAATACTCCTGCTCCCGGAAAATGAATTTCTGTTAAATAATCAAATAAATAGTATAACATCTAATTAAATTTGTTTAAATATTTCCTGAATAACTTCTTTATCATCAAAATGATGTTTAATGCCATTAACTTCCTGATAGTTTTCATGCCCTTTTCCTGCTACTAAAACAATATCTCCTTTTTTAGCTATCATACAGGCTGTTTTAATTGCCTCTTTTCTGTCAATAATAGTCAGTACCTTAATATTCATACTTTTACTAATTCCTTTTTGCATATCTGATAATATATCTTCGGGCTTTTCAAACCTTGGATTATCAGATGTTAAAATTACCTTATCGCTAAGTTCTGCTATAATGCTTGCCATTACAGGACGTTTGGTTTTATCCCTGTTGCCACCTGCTCCCGCTACTGTAATCAGTTGATTATCATCATTTTTAATTTCATTGATTGTGTTAATAACATTTAACAGGGCATCAGGTGTATGTGCATAGTCAATTATTGCTATAATTCCCTCATTTGATATTAAATACTGAAACCTGCCTTTAACAGAATTTAAATTACTTAATTGTAATAAAACTTCGTCTTTTGGTAAATTAAGCAGTAATGCCGTTGAATAAACCGCAAGTATATTATAAGCATTAAATTTCCCTATAAGTTTTGTCCATACATCAATGCTATCAATATGTAGTTGCATTCCGTCAAAATGACTTTCAGTTACCTTACATTTAAAGTCTGAAAAAGAATGAAGAGAATAAGTATAAACAGATGATTTAGTATTTTGAACCATTACCATACCATTTTTATCATCTGTATTAATAAGTGCAAAGGCATTATCATGCAGATTATCAAAAAACTGTTTTTTTGCTTTTAAATATTCATCAAATGTTTTATGATAATCAAGATGGTCATGAGTAATATTAGTAAATACAGCACCTGTAAAATGTAAACCTGAAATTCTGTTTTGAACTATTGCATGTGAGCTTACTTCCATAAAACAATACTCACATCCTTCATCAACCATATCATTTAATAACTTATTAATTGAAATTGCATCAGGTGTAGTATGTGTTGAAATAATTTCTTTATTATCAATATAATTTTTAACCGTTGATAAAAGACCTGCTTTATAACCCAGACTTTTAACTAAATTATAAAGTAGTGTAGCAGTGGTAGTTTTCCCGTTTGTGCCGGTAATGCCCACTAATTTTAAATTATGTGAAGGATTATTATAAAAATTAGATGCAATTAATCCTAATGAATATGCAGAGTCTTTTACTTGTATATATGTAATATTATTATCTGTCTTTGTTGGAAGTTTTTCGCATACTACAGCAATTGCACCATTATTAATAGTGTTCTGAATAAAATCATGCCCATCAACCTGAGTGCCTTTTACAGCAACAAAAAGACAATTTTTTAATATCTTTCTTGAATCAATAATAATTTCACTAATGATAATATCAGTATTACCAACAACCTGAATAGCAGCAATATTTTTTAATATTTTATCTAATTTTACCACTTGATTTAACTTAATTCAATTATTATTTTATTTTGCTTACTTTTTATATTAGAAGATAATTTCATTTGAGATTTTACAATTCCCTTTCCTTTTCCTTTAATTATAACATCAAAGTTTTTATTTTCCAACAAATACAAAGCATCTCGCAAGCCCATTCCAACAACATTAGGCACTGTGCTGTTTTTAGAATTTAATCCGTTTATTTCAACCCTTGTTTCTTTTTTATTTACAACCACCCAGTTTGAGTTTGTATTATACTTAACAGGTATATTCAAGTTTTTAAATATGAAACTTAAGTCACTTTTGCATCCATTCATTGATACAGGAATATCAATGGGAGAGTTAGTCAGATTGATAGCTTCTTTATGCATATCAATGCTCATAGCATAAACTCTGTCTGCAATAGCTTTAAAAACCGGAGCGGCAACTGCACCTCCGTAGTAAACATCTTTAGATGGACCGTTAATTACTACTATACAAGAATATTTAGGATTATCTGCCGGAAAATAACCTACAAATGATGCCTGA
>Ga0247841_10012170_pt1 | contig 11275 bp, 7 predicted proteins | sample LaCruzMarch2015__2_FD_192410 | JGI IMG/M metagenome (GOLD analysis project Ga0247841, IMG submission 192410) | Freshwater microbial communities from meromictic Lake La Cruz, Castile-La Mancha, Spain - LaCruzMarch2015_18m | ecosystem: Environmental > Aquatic > Freshwater > Lake | place: Spain...
TGAGGAATGATCATTGCGCTCAACTTGACCAATCCTCAGGTTTCGGAGTACTTTTACTTCACTGAAATAGATCAGCCGAGCCTGTACCGCAACTGACGACGACTCGGAAGAGAATATGAGAATGCATATGAAATATGGGTCTCTTCCTTGTGCCATTTGCCGCGTCAGTTCTCCCGGCTTCGGCCTGCAAAACACCCTGCCTTCGTCAGAGGAGGCGAGGGCGGTGCTGTTACACTTGAGCCGTACCGGAATGAGAAGGAGTTCAAGAATGAGCTTCAGAAAGTACTGGAAGACGACTACGGAGTGACACTCATGGGTGTTCAATTGGACGAGGCTGCTATCAACGTCAATCAATATCTCATGGCGTTCCTGTGAAGGTTACCATGGCCTACAATGCACCCGTGTCACTCCGCACAGTCATCTATATCCGCAAGTCCTCGAATGACAAGGACGAGAATCATCAGAAGCTCTCGTGGCCGCGTCAGAAACGGGATATTCAAGAGTTCCTAAAACGGCACAACCACATCGTCCCTCCCTCGGAACGGCTGTTGATCGTGGACGAGGCGAGAGACATCATCATGGAAGACGCATCCGCGAAGATTCCATACAACCGACCGGAGTTCACCAAGATGATCGAGCGCGTCCGTCACCGGAAGTATGACGTGATTCTTTGCACTGAACTATCGAGATTATCAAGGAACGCCGTGGACACCGGAACGCTGGTGCAACTTCTCGAAGCCCCGGACAAAGACACACCACCGCCACTCAAACAAATCCGAACAGTTGACAAGGTGTTCACCATAACCCCGACAGATAAGTTTACGCTGGGGCTTTTCCTGATGGTGTCGAAGTTTGAGAACGATCAACGCGCCGTGAGTACGAAATCCGGCCTCGGTCATCAAAAAGAAAAGGGCATAACAACCCACCGCGCACCGATGGGGTATCGCAATATAGGATCAAAGAAGGGCGGTAAAGATGTCGTTCCCGATGAGGAAACGTGGGATGATGTTCGCGCGTTATGGGAAATGACGATGACTGGCGACTACGCGGTCTCTGACATCAAGAGAGAGGGGGACAGGAGGCACGTGACGTACATCAAGGGTGGGAAGCGTTATACGCCCGGCGAGAGTGCCTATCGCTACATGTTCCGCAACAGGTATTACACGGGGCGTGTGGTCAAGCGCGACAAGGAAGCTGGCGAAGAACAATGGATCAAAACCAAAAACAGTCATCCTGCGATGGTGACGGATGCAGAGTTTGAGAAGGTGCAATTGATACTACAGAGTCAGGGATACAGGCATCAACGGATCACGGCGACACCATCTATCGAGGCGATCCTGAATGAAATCCTCATCTGCGGAAAATGCCAGACGATCGTCAACGGCATCAGTCGTACGACGAAGATGACGTTTGAGCAGAAGACTCGCTACACATGTGCGCGGTGTAAACACCGTTACTCAGCCTCGGCACCGAAGCCATGCCCGGAATGCGAGGAACCCGTTTCGGGACGGACTAGGAAGGAGACGCACCGTTACTATCATTGCTGCAAGAAAGAATCCTCCAAGATTTGCAGTCACGATTTCTTCGGAACGGGGACTTCCGCGAAAAATATCCCTGCGGAGAAGGTCGAGAAGTTCTTGGACGAGGGTATCTCGCGGCTCCACATCTCCGAGGCGCTCTTCAATCTCCTGTCGCGTCAACTCTACACATTGTGGTTAGAGGCGCATGATGATCTCCGACGCAAGGAAGATGCCCTAGAAGGGCAAAAAAAGGCTCTCCGCGATGAGCGTCTTGATTACCGCAAGAAATCCTTCAAGCAGGACACTACTGATGCTGAGAAGGAAGATATTGACGCTCTCCTCGACATCAATAAGCAGAAGGATGAGGCATTGGGTGAGGAACTGGACGGGCTGAAGGAACAACAGGAGGAGAAGTTCGAGAAATCGTGGCAAACACTGAATGCTCTCCGGGAGGCAAAGTCCGTTCTCGGGACGGAGGCCATCGGTATCGAACCAAAACGGAGACTCGTGTTGAGCATGGTATCGAACCTCACAATTGACGACGGAAATTGGACGATCAATTGGAAGAAACCCTTTGATGCAGTGGCAAATGCGGGCATTGCCAACTCTAGGGATATTGGTTTTGGTAAACGGAAAGGTGAACTCAATTACAAATGGCTCCCCCGGCTGGACTCGAACCAGCAACCTTGGCGTTAACAGCGCCCTGCTCTACCATTGAGCTACAGGGGAACGTTGATGGAAAGAGCGGCCATTGTTCCCGATATCCCACTACGCTCCTGACGGAGCTTCGCGGGGCTGGCCACGTCAGTCACGACTGACCGTGGCAGGCAGGGGAACGATGCATGCAAAGAACAAGACAGTCACTCTTGTATGACTGGCGTCAGTATACGGATACCCGGCTGAGAAGAAATAGTGAAAAACACCGAATATTCTTCCTATTTTCTTTTCTTCGGAATCAGCAGCACGATTTCGCGGCCTACGAATTGATCGGGGCGGCGGTAGAGCAGCGACAGGCGCTCTTCGCGGCTGGGCGTGATGCCCGGGGGGAGCGTCGCCATGTATCCGGCCTTGTGCACGGCCTCCCACGCACGATCGAGGAAGATCGTCTCATTCTTGATCTTCCAGAAGGGCCACGTGACCACCAGCGGCACACCGGGGAGCGTCTTGGCGCAGTTCTCGACGAAGGCTGCTTCCAGCTTCTCCAGTTCCGTCTTCATCTTGGCAACGGATTTCTGTGACGGGCGGTCTTCGAGAGCCGGCCCGAGGGTCGACTCGGTCACGACGAGATCCGGAAGTTTCTTCAACACGAACGGTTTCGTGGCATCCTGCTTCCACACCGTGGATTCGGCGTCTTTCTTGAGGATCTTCATTTCTTTGCGCAGCCATTCGATGTTCTTCTCACATCCGTTCACTGCTTTCTGCGCCAGATCCGCCGCGAGCACAGGCCACCCGCGCATCAGGCACTCCATCGGGATCACGCCGGTTCCGCAGAAGGGATCGAAGACAAAGAGCGGCTCCGGTTTTTTCGCTTTCTTCTGTGTTGGGTCCGGCAGGGGAGTTTGGCAACCTCGGGACAGCCACGCGCCCAGATTGAGCAGAATCTGTGCCAACTTGGGCGGCAGGAGTCCCACCGTCGTGTCGCGCACGGGTTTGCCGATATCCCGCTTGGCATAGGCATTCACATCCTGCGCAGCCACGGTGCGGCCGACCCAGAGCGAGCGGCTCTCTTCATCCTCGCCGTCCATGATGAGCACGAGCTCGCAGCCGCGCTTGGGGTCCAAAAGTCCGGCGTCCCGCAGGAGCACGGTTGCCGCCGGTTCGCGTTCGCTCCCCACGTAGCGGCACGGGCGGCCTTGCTTGCGCAGAGATTCCTTGCACTGACGGTAAAGCGTGTGAATGGTCTGTTTGGGCAACTGGAACGTGCGCAGAGCGAAGATGACTTTGCCCCGTTTTGCATCTTTCAGTTCGCTTATGAGCATCGCCGGTACCTCCGAGAGCGTGACCGCCTGATCCGTCACTCGTCGCGCGAGGATCACGATGCCGCCGAGCGTATCGAGAAATGGGCCGTCCAGTTCCACGGGGCTCTCGAAGAGCACGATGGAATCTTTGAGGACTTTGCGGAAGACGAATCCCGGAACGGAAGCCGAGAGTTCGGCGAGGGAGATGCGGGGTTGGTGACCGAGGAAGGCGGCGTAGGAGGGCATATCGAAGGAGAGTATACAGGAATAAGGCGAGCAGTTGCGATGTTTGTTTTGGATGAAGGAGAATATTGGAATATTGGAGTATGAGAGTAATGGAATATTAGTAGTTGAGAAACATTGCACATCAGTAAAATGAGCTATCTTGGAGATTCCCAGTATTCAAATATTCTATTATTCTAGTAATCCAATACTCTCGTTACTCTCTTTCAACAACAATCTCCCGCATCAACAGTGTCACCAGCATCACCATGAGCGGTGCCAGTTGCACGAACCCGCGTCCGAGCCCGGTCTGCCGCAGCGCCTCTACAGAGAGGGAGGTGAAGAGGTAGAGAGAAATCTGGAGCAGGAGTGTGGCGAGGACGAGGAGAACGAGCGGGGTCCAAGTTGATTGGAAAAGGCGTTTTCTTTCGAGGATGAGGACCAGCAGGAAGAGCGGGAAGAACAGATTCCAGTTGCCTTCGAAGAACGTACTGATCCAGATGGCTGTCGGGACATTCGGTTGCCAGCCGAAGGCGTAGCCCGCAGAGATCGTCTTGGCGTTTCCGAAACCAAGTCCGTGCGCCCATTTGAAGAGCACCCACGGGACGCCGATAGCCAGCAGCCATCCCGCGGTCCATGCGAGAGCGGTCCGGAAATCCCGTCGCGTCATCCGGTTTTTTGCTCCCAGAAATACCAGTCCTCCCGCAAACAGAGCGAGGAGGAGAGGGATGAAGAGAACAATGGCTTCGTTCTTGGTGAAGACCAGAAGGCCGATGGCGAGAGCGGATAGGCGCAAATAACTCTGCCGCCGTCCGGCATCCGTTTCCGTGAGGCCGCTTGAGAGCAGCGAGCCCGCGGCGAACAGGTGAGCCGAGAGAAAGACATCCGCATAGGCATTGAGACCGTCAAAGAGGTAGAGCGGAAGGCTCGCGAGCAGGTAAGCCCCAAAGAGCGCCCATTGCCATCCCGTGCGGTGACGCAGGGCGCAGTAGAGCAGGATCAGCGCGGAGAGGAGCCAGAGTGCGTGAATGCTGTTCACGAGCCCTTCATCCCACTGACCGGCGATGGAAACGAGCGAAGCCTTGAAGAGCGAAACCGTAGGCGGATAGCTGCTCAGAGTTCCTGCATTTTCTTCTCCGATGGCGCCGACATCGAGCGTGTGGGTGACCGAAAACACCTTGGCGCGCGCGTTCCAGTTTTTGAGCGTGTCATCGAAGTAGGCGGGCGTCGTAACCAGAATGAAAGAACCGAAGGCGATCTTCGCGAAGGTCCAGAGGGCGAGGAGGATGAGCAGACCCGAGAGCCAACGATTGGCGATTGGCGATTGTTTGATTGGCGATTGAGGCGCGGAAAGGGGGGAGGAGCGAAGAGAGAATCTCCATTGGAGGAGCCGTAAGAGTACGAGGAAAAGTGTGAGAGCACCCTGCACGGAGAGAAAGCCCAGACGCGTGAAGAGGATGAAACCTGCAATGTGCGCGAGAAAGGTCACGAACATCGTCAGAGTGATGCCCAGCAGAAACCCGAGTGTCCAGCGTTCCAGACGGAAGAGCACGGGATGTTTTCCTTCGCAAAGCCGCACGAGGAGCCAGCCGGAGAGGGTGGGCAGGGGCAGGCCGGCGAAGAGCCAGAGGAGCATCATGGATTGTTCTGGGATGTTGAAGACACAGAGGCGGCTGCTGCGGACGCAGGTGTTGTTGTCCGGAAGATATATGTTCCTTTCATAAATTCATGAACAACCTGCCCTGGAGGCGAAAGCGGCACTCCATCTTCCATGATCTGGCCGCCGGAACCGACCACAAGATCACGCCGCTCGTAGACAAGCCAGACACTTGCTCCGGATCCTTCGGAAGGATTCACGGGCTGGCTGGGGTAGGTCTGGTAGCGCATGAAGTTCATGAAGGTATCCGTGGTGGGCGCGAGTAACACATAGCGCGGTTGGTCGGCCAGAATCCCGCGGGCGGCCGCGGCAAAATCGAAGAGGAAGTTGATCCTGCGGAACGTGCGCTTGCCTACGGGTTGCAGGAGGTACGAGCGTACGTCGTAGGTCCACGTAGCGATGAATTCCGCTCCCATGCGGATATCGAGAAAGATCCAGAAGACGAAGAAGAGTGCGCCGAACTTCAGAAGGAAGCTCCGCCGGTTTGCTGATTTCATCCAGCCGCGGATGGCGATGATGATGGCCCCCAGAATCAGGAGCTCATAGACCACGCGCATCGCGGAATGGGCGGCGGGCGGCTGGCTCTGAAAGAGGTGCGTTCGGGTCACGGGCGAATCGCAGAGGAGAGGTCCCCAGAAGAAATTGATGCTGTAGGCCTTGAGTCCGTCGAAGACCCAGAAACATTTTATGGATTCGATGAACTTTTCCGCGAGGCTCCATCCCTGCAGCCGGACACCGTACAGCGTGACGTCCGTGCCGGGCGGAAATTGAAAGCCGATGGCGACGGCGCGGGGATCCCACTGGCCCACGGCGCCCATGTCCACGGCAACGGAGACGGGAGTGGGGCTTGGATTGAATGTGATGGGGATTTGCAGGTATTGGTTCTCTTTACTCCCGCGTTTGCGCCAGAGCAGAGAGGCCTCGACCCTGCGTGGACTTGAATAAAGGACCTCGATGACGTCGATGCGATGAGAGAGGTGGATCGGTCGCGAAAGCGTTCCGGTCACGGAGGTTGTGACATGAATGCCTTTTGACACCAGATCAACGGGTTGCAGTCCGATGGTATGCCATTGCGCCTGTTCGGAGGCGTCGCCCAGTTGCAGAGTCGTCTCCTGCTCCGCCGAAGCGGTGATGGGCAGGACGAGGAAAACTGCGGCGAAGATGAAGAGACGAAGGCGCACGGTCGAATGGTTATAGGGTTACATTGTTACACTGTTACAGCATTTACAAGCATATTCGGAAAGTCTCTTCTACAGAAGTACACCAAGGAGCCATGGGATAAATTATCCCTATAGCCATTAAGCAGTGTAACAATTTAACAATGTAACAGTGTAGCAATTTAAATATGCTCTTCCTTCGCCATTTCCACTTCTTTCGCTCCTCCTTCGAGCACCGCCTTGATGCGCCGCACTCCTGCCGAAGAGCTTTCCTCTTTCAAAATCCTGAACGTACCCAGTAGACCGGTGCGGGCCACATGGGGCCCTCCGCAGATTTCTTTGCTGAAGAATTTCTCTTTATTCCCGACAACATAGACCTTCACCCCTCGGCTATGCTCGGGGCCTTCGGCTTCCGCGCCTGCTTCTTTTGTAACCTGTGCATATTTTTGTTCAAAGACGCCGATCGCTCCTTCGGCTTTGGCTCCGTCAACGGTCGTGACGTGGTAGCTCACCGGCAGATCCGCCGCGATCGCGCCGTTCACCAGCTTTTCCACCTCTTTAATCTGTTCCGGTGTCATTTTATCCGGATGGCTGAAGTCGAACCGCAGCCGCTCCGCCGTGATGTTCGATCCTTTCTGAAAGACGTGCTCGCCGAGGACTGTGCGAAGCGAAGCATCGAGCAGATGCGTTGCTGTGTGCAGCTTGGTCGTTTCACCACTGTGATCCTGCAAACCACCTTTGAACTTGGCTTCCGCGCCGGCACGCGAGAGGGCCTGATGCTCCTCGAATTTCTCTTTGAATCCCTTCTCATCCACCGTGAGCCCCTTTTCGTGTGCCAATTCCTTTGTCAGTTCCAGAGGGAACCCGTACGTGTCGTACAGGTGAAAGACCACGGTGCCATCCATCTGCGTTCCCGAGTCCTGTATCGCCCGCTCAAACTGTTTCATTCCTTCTTTGAGCGTCCTGCCGAACTGTTCCTCCTCCCGCTTCAGGGCATCCAGAATTTCGGATTGTCGTTCCTTCAGCTTTGCATACACATGTCCGTACTGGGCGATCACCGCCTCGGCAACTTCGGGCGAGAACGTGCCGTCGTGCTCGATGCGGAGCTGTCTCGCGGAGCGGATGGCCCGGCGGATGAGGCGGCGCAGGATGTACCCCTGATCCACGTTCGAGGGCAGCACCCCGTCGGCAATAATGAACGTGGCTGCCTTGAGGTGATCCACGATGATGCGCAGGTGTCGTACGTCTTTCTGGTCCGCCATTGCCATCACGCGGTCCAAAATCGGCTTCATCCGGTCCGTCTCGTAGACGCTCGCGACGTTCTGCAGCACTTTCGCCACGCGCTCCAGCCCCATGCCCGTATCCACGTTCTGCTGTGCAAGGGGCTCGAAGGTCCCATCCGCCTTTTTGTTGTACTGCATGAAGACGTCGTTCCAGATCTCGAGCCACTCTGCGTCATGCGTCGCCGGGTTGCCCTTTGGTTCCCCTTTACCCACCCAGTAGAACATTTCGGTGTCGGGGCCGCACGGGCCGGTCAGGCCGGCGGGTCCCCACCAGTTATTGGCTTTGGGCAGAAAGCCGATGCGCTCACGGGGGAGCCCCGCCTTCTCCCAGATGCGAGCGGACTCTTCATCTTTCGGCGCGTCTTTGTCTCCTTCGAAGCAGGTGACCGCCAGCATGTCGCGCGGAATTTCGAGAACTTCCGTGAGAAACGTGTAACTCATCGTGATTGCTTTTTCCTTGAAGTAGTCGCCCAAACTCCAGTTACCCAGCATCTCAAAGAACGTTAAGTGCGACGCGTCACCGACTTCATCGATGTCCTGCGTGCGGATGCACTTCTGCACGTCGCAGAGGCGGTTTCCTGCAGGATGTTTCTCGCCCAGCAGGTACGGCACGAGCGGATGCATGCCGGCTGTAGTGAAGAGCACGGTGGGATCATTCTCCGGAATCAGCGAGGCACCCGAAATCACGGCATGGCCCTGAGAGCGGAAGAACTCCAGATATTTCTGCCGGATATCGTCTGTCGTCATGGGTCGCATGTGCGGGGCAAGAATATCAGAAGATTGTTGTCCCGGTGCATCGGGTTTTCCGTATTTTCTTTGGACGGTGAGGATGACGGTATTGCGGCCGTTGGCACTCTGGCGAAAATGACGGTTCTTTGCTATAATAAGCGCAATACACATATGAACTTCTCAACGCCTCCATCGCGGCGCAGCAAGACACTTTTGACTTGGAAATCCATTGTTCTGCTGCTGGTGACCCTGTTCGTTGTCATGGGGGCCTGTGTCTTCTTCTTTCTGCACAGTCAGGAAGTGATTGATCGTCTGGTGCGCGACCGGCTGAGCAATGAGGCGGCGATTGCCGCGATGCAATTTACCGGCGAGGAACTCGTGTCTATCCACACCAAGGCGGATATCGGATCCCCGCAATTCGGCGCCTTGGCCTGGCGGTTGAGTGATATTCGTACACGCACGCCGGGCATCCGTTTCGCCTACATCATGCGGCGCACGTCAGACCCGGACATGCTGGAATTCGTGGTGGATGCCGATGCACTCAATTCTGCGCAGCAGCTGGATGACAACGGCGATGGCATCGTCGATAGTTCAGAGCAGCCGGGCTATCCGGGAGAATCGTATTCCATTGTGAAAGTTCCTGCGCTTCAGGGGGCGGCGTTTGAGGGGCCGACGACGGATGACGAAATTACGTCGGATCGCTGGGGGTATTCATTCTCGGGATACGCGCCGATTCGCAATCAGAGCGGTGCGGCGGTGGCTATACTGGGTCTGGATATGATGGCCGATGACTACGCCGCGATTTTGCAGAGCAATTTTTCGCTCAAGGCCCTGCTCCTTGTTCTCTTTGGCGGCCTGCTCATCACGTTTTCGATCGTCAGTTCCGTGTGGCGTCACCGCGTCGAAGAAATGAATCACCTCGATGCGGAGCGAAGGTGGCTTCTGCAACTGATTCTGCATCAGGTGGGCACGCCGCTCACGGTGTTCAAGTGGGGAGTGGAATCACTGCAGGAGTTGCTGCCGCACCTTCCGGAACCCGCACAGGCCGAAGTACGTGAAAACATTCTTATCATGGATGACGGGATCTCGCGCCTGAATCACGTGTCGGAAGTGTTGCTGGCGGCAGACCGTATTCAGGAGGGAAGCATGCAGGTGGAGGAAGAGCGTGTGTCGCTCAGGAGCGTCGTCGATGAAACAGTCGCCGGTATCACGCCGCGTCTGGCCAAGCGTTCACAGCAGGTGCAGGTGGATATGCCGGAGGACGCATGGCTCCATCTGGATCGCCGGCTGCTCGGGGGGGTGCTCCGTGAACTTCTGGATAACGCGATGGTCTATTCGCCGAAAAACGGCGTCATTGCCATTCGTGTGCAACGACACGGCAAGCATGTGGAAGTGCGCGTGACCGATCAGGGTGCCGGTATTCCCAGCCACGATCTTTCGCGCATGTTCGAACGCTTCAGCCGCGGGTCCAATGCCGGCAAATTTGATCCCAATGGAACGGGAGTGGGTCTGTACATCGCCAAGGGCATCATCGAACGTTTTGGCGGCAAAATTGCCGTAGACTCCGTGGAGGGAAAAGGGGCGACCATCACCTTCACGCTTCCTGTGGTGTAGAAGCGGGAGAGTGGTTGTGGTTGCCTGTTCCGTTGTGCGGAGCACCGTTTCCGTTGGCGGGTTTTGATTTCCCATTCTTGCGGGATTTCCCATTCCCATTGCTTCTGGGCACACCGTTTGTGTCGTGGTGTGGAGTGTCGGAGGGGGCCGGTTGTGCAGGAATCTTCAGGTATGGTAGACGTCGAAGGAGATCGGTATACGGCGCGGTATTTTCCTTCAGAGCACTTTCGCATGCCGCCTTTGTCCGGCTGAGGATCATGGTCATGGTCGCAATGGTGTTTTGAAAAATCGTTTTTGCCTCTAATGAGGTCATCGTGCCGGCTGTGGCTTTGGTGTGTTCCAGATCTGCGCCGAGTGCCGCGATTTCCTCCGCCCACTGTGCCTCGGTCATGATGCGGATGGGATCCATGACGGCTCTGATGCGCGTGCGAAGCGCCTCGGATCGGGCGGCGATTTCGGTCAGCGTCTGCTGCTGGCGGCTGTCGGCTATCTCTTTCAGCCGTACCAGTTGGTTGCCGCTTTCCTGAAGGGTCGGCAGATGCATCGACGGATCGAAGTCCCGGGGGAGTGATTGAAAGTGATGGTGGGCAAGAAGATTCCGGTATTCCTTCCTTTCGAGATGGGAGCGGCGGGAGCGGAGAAAAAGATTCCGCAGCGGTCCGAGGAGTGCGGCAATATGAATCCGGCCCAGTATCGTGTCGCATCTCTGGCAGAAGCGGACGTACAGGCGTTTCTGCCCGGAAGTGCCGGGATCGTTCGCCGAGAGAATCTGCTCATAGAACTTCGACCGCTCTGCATGATCCGGGATCAGGATGAAGAGAACATCCAGAAAATATTTTTTCCCCTGACGGCGCACCGTTGCGATGGCATCCAGCACGCGTTCGGGTCCGAATGTGTTGATGAGCTCCTGTGCGATGGCATCCTCAGAGAGACCGGCCAGATGTTCGACCTGCGCGTGCCATGTCATGGTACGGTTGTAGTCTGCCGCGATTGCGTCGGTCTCGCGTTGCAGCTCCAAGAAAGCCGGCGATGCGCTGCCGGTCTGATCGGAGAGTCGCTGATTTCCGGTTTCTGGTGGCGAAGTCATTGACATGTTTGCGAAATATGTTACTCAGATTTTTAGGGAAGTCAATGC
>Ga0247841_10012172_pt1 | contig 11274 bp, 6 predicted proteins | sample LaCruzMarch2015__2_FD_192410 | JGI IMG/M metagenome (GOLD analysis project Ga0247841, IMG submission 192410) | Freshwater microbial communities from meromictic Lake La Cruz, Castile-La Mancha, Spain - LaCruzMarch2015_18m | ecosystem: Environmental > Aquatic > Freshwater > Lake | place: Spain...
GGAGGCTATAGCCATGAACTAGACGCATTATCTGTAAAGACCTACACTCTTACTGCCGCATTAAATTTAGATCTTTCTATCAATAGTGATAGGCTTTGGGTATGGGTAGTAGATCTTCAAGATGTCCTATCACTATATGAGGTTGAGCCGTATACAACGTCAACCCCTGTAACCACATACTCAAAAATTAATATAGCTACAGATATTAACTCTATGGGTGTTTCTGTCGGAGGATATTCTCCGGTAAGAATTGCCGCATTATTCAATACAAATGAATTCAAATCTATAGGGTATGAGAACATTAGATTATCTGATCCTCCGGTAATTGCTGACTTAAAGTGGGATGTCTCTCGATTAAATCAGTTTGACGTGTACTCCCCTAATGATAGAACAGCTCTTGAGATAACCTATTTAGACGTTGCATCTCCTCCTAATGTCTACCTAGAAAGTTATACCCTTGCTACCCCTACAGGTCTTAGTGTCTCTCAAGTTGGGGATACAAACGAGATTTTAATAAGTTGGGATGCTTTGTTAGAAGCTGATAGTTATATCCTTGATAGAGACACCACTCCAGCATTTTTACTCCCGGTATCAATAGCTACATCTCTTTTAGTTCACTCTGATTTCATTCCCGTTACAGGAACCTATTATTATAGGATAAGAGCTGTAGATAGTACCATATTACTCTGGTCTCCGCCAACGAGTACTGAGCAAGTAATTATTACCCTTAATGCTGGTTTTTTTGGGACCCCACTTTCTGCCTTTATAGGAAACATAGTATCATTTACAGATACAAGTACTCCTGCTGGGACGGTCACCTCCTGGGATTGGGATTTTGGAGACGGCTCTTCCCATTCTACAGATCAAAATCCGACGCATATGTACCTTACATCAGGGTTATACACGGTCACGCTGTTGGTGCATAGCGGGCTTGAATCGGATACTGCAACAAGAATAGATTATATCACAATAGTACCACCGTTAATTGCAGAATTTACTGCGGATAGATGGTCAGGACTCGCCAATTTATTGGTACAATTTACAGATCAATCTTTTGGTGCCCCTATATCCTGGGATTGGGACTTTGGGGATTCTTCATCACACTCTATGGATCAGAATCCTTTTCATGAGTATACAAAGTCAGGTGTGCATACCGTTACATTAGTTGTTGCTGATGGTACTAATATACGAGCAGTCGCTCATGATGTGACCGTTGATATGTTCCCGGATTTTTCGTCGGATATCCAAGTAGGTCTTGCAGATTTGACAGTATCTTTTATGGACCACACTCTTGGTGAACCCCTCTCTTGGGATTGGGATTTCGGTGATGGAGCCCCCCATTCTACATTACAGAATCCAGTACATACCTACAGAGATTCTGGGAGTTATTCAGTCACACTAACTGTCTTTGATGGAGCGCACACTTTTACAATTTTAAAAGGTGAGTATATTAATGTTTACCGTACGTATGAGCCTTTAATTCCCATTCCTGGTGGGGGATTCACTCGACATAATGGTCCCTCCCTAATTTTTGATTAATTATCTTTAAATATAAACATGTAAGGATATGTTGCTCTCAATTAACAAAAATTAGTGTCTTGGAAAAATCTTATGGCAGATATCACAGATCCATCTTTAATCGCTGCCTTTTTTGGGGTACATACAATTGGGCAAGCTAATTTACTGGTACTATTTACAGATGAGTCTACTGGGGTACCTATATCGTGGGATTGGGATTTTGGTGACGGGTCACCCCATGCTACAACTGCAAACCCGCTTCATGTTTACACACAGGCTGGGTTACACACCGTTTCCCTAAGTATCTTTGATGGTATATACAGCTCAACTATTACTCGTGAGGAGTATGTATCCGTTGATATGGTGGTAGACTTTTCATCGAATACTCAAGCAGGACCTGCAGATACAGCTGTTTCGTTTATCGACCATACTTTTGGTGATCCTACAGAATGGGATTGGGATTTTGGTGATGGGTCTCCACACTCCACATTAAAGAACCCAACGCATGTGTATGACCATTCAGATATATTTACAGTAAGTCTGACTGCCTCTAATAGCATGACAAGCGCCACGGAAACAAAAACACATTATATAACAGTAACTCCTTCAGCAGAATTTTATGCTGAACCACGAATAGGGCACTCAAAGATTTTAACTCAATTTGTGGACCTATCAAAAGGCCCTCCTTTATCATGGTACTGGGATTTTGGGGATTCATCTTTCTCAATTGAACAAAACCCCGAACATCTTTATAGCTCTCCGGGGGAGTACACAGTAACTCTAATTACTGACGGTCTATTAGGCAGTGCTAAAGAGATTAAGACTGGGTATATCAATGTTATTGGGGTAGGTACTCCAGATATTGCCCCAGAACCAGACACATTATTATATCTAAGTGATAAAGTAACTGCTTCTCGAAATGATGTAGGTATCTCCGTTAAATACAAAAAGTTAATCAATAATCTTATATCTTAATTTTGAGATAAAAAGGCTTTTATGTTAAAACAAAAATTAGAAAAAATATCAGCGGGATCGGTCCCGGTTTTATCTGCCGATGCAGTTAGAATCAATGCTGGTTCTTTTATTATCGATAATGCCTGGATAAGCTTCTCAGGAATAGTTTTCAAAGTACGGGAATATATTGCAAGTGTTGTCGTTGGGAATAGAACCCGCTTTTTTAAAGATAGAGGGTATGCAGTTTACTTACTTATCTGCCTGGACCCTAATAACGGCGTAACAGTTAAAGAAGGTAATCATGTTTTATTTACCACTCTTCAAGCTGTGCCTCCACCGGAATCTTTTATGGCGCTGCCCCTCATAGGGTTAGTATTAACTCAGGATGGTACCAGAGACTTAAGCTATGGTTTTAAACCAGTAAAAGATGAAAATATCGCATATTTTTCAGGTACAGGTAATATCGTTGATAAAGATCTAAAAGGGGTACATGGGGAGGATAGTGTCCTCTCAGGAGAAACCGGTTTAATGGGTGTGACAGGTTTATTTGGGAAAGGTGGCTTGACAGGTTTAGTGGGGGCCACGGGTGCTATCGGTCCTACCATTAATCTTAAGTCTGGTGAGAGGGGTCTTCAAGGGATGACAGGGATAAATTGGGATATTTACATTCCTTTTGACGTTATAGTATAAGTATCTTGATATTCTATTAATACTCTTCACTCAATATGGCATTTATATCAAAAAACCAAAGTGATTTTTCAGCCTCCCTTAAAGATAACCGAGAACACGGTGAAAACATAGTTTTCATAAAAGGTGGCTCCGTTATCGTTGATGGTATGTGGGTAGCATTTAATAACCTTAGAATAGATGTAGCCCAATTAATTCTTCAGTACGTCCTAGGTACTTCAAGAAGAATCTTCAACAACTATAATGATGTCCTTTATGTACTCATAGTCCTGAATAACACCAAACAATTAGAGGTGCTCCCCAGCATATCTTTTAATAAGAAGAGCTTTGGTGATGTAAAGATTTTTGATAAAATATCCGGAAAAGTTCCACTTATGTTGGTAAAACTCCAACAGGACGGTAGCTCAAATCTTAAGGCTTTCAAAGTAATTACGAAAAATGATATAGAGGTGTATGAAGGTTATGGTAACTATACTTGTCATGGAGAAAAGGGTCCTGAAGGTTATAAGGGAATAACCGGAATGATTGGTGCGACAGGGTTCTATGGGGTAACCGGGTATCAGGGTGTAACAGGTAGTGTGGGCTGCACAGGACCAGTTTCCTCAAATATACAAGGGATTACTGGGTTACATGGTGCAGAGGGTGTAAGGTTGCCAGCGTTTTTATTGGATAGAGGATAATAACAAATGTCATCTCTTGAGACAATATACAAGCCATCTTCACAGAGATTTCAATCTGGGATAGAGTTTCAGAAAAGTCTTTTGAATCTTACGCGATCTATCCAGCAGCGCATGTTGGATAATTTATCAAGTAATTATCCTAAAAATCAAAATACAAATCTTGGGGAATTTTTTAGGTCAGTCGCAAAGGAATTTGCCAGACTTCAGATGTCAAGCTCTGATGTTAATGAAAGTAAATTTCACAGTGAAACAAAAGCAGAATACCTTTTTCAGATACTTGGTGACTCACTATTTCTTGGTGAAAAAGCAGTAAATGAAAATGTAGATGATATCTCCTATAGAAACTTTCTAATAAAGGTTAGGAACGCATACTTCAAGGGAAGTCGCAAGAATAACATTGAATCAGCTGTCTCAGATATTCTGGGGTTACCGGTCATTTTAAAAGAAGTGTACTTAAATTTAAGAGAAGAGAACTCAGCATATACTCTTAAAGATACCCATAAAATGTTTTTTGATATAATAATGGATGAGGCTGGGGCATCCTCTTCTATTGGTCTCATGCTTGAGAATATAAAGTTTTTTATTGATCTAATAAAACCTGCGCATGTCATCTATGATACCCGGTTAATCTGGAATGACACACTTCTTAATAAAGATGTAAATTGTAAACCATCATATATAACTCAGACTATGGAGTACAGTGTATATGGAACATCAAATGTTTATAGGATCACTTATCTCGGAGAAAAGATATACAAGTTCGACGGTGAAGACCCTGAAGAGACGTGGACTTCTGGAACGATTGCATCAATCGATTTTTCATCGGGGACGTTTCTCCTTACTGACAGTACTGTCCTTGTTTATGATTCTAACACTCTTTTTTATATCAGAGGTGAAGATGGGGACCTTATCGTTTCTAAGGAGATTTTCCAGGTAGGGGACTCAATTAAGTACTATGCTATAAAGGATTCTGCAAGCTCTTCTGACCTAATAGATGATAGCTGGGAGTACTCCGGGCTTATATCGGATATTTACCCGGATGAGGAAGTTATAGTACTGGAAGATGGAAATTTGATAGTATACAATAGCAGTACTTTAGCCTACACCCGCGATTATTCTGGAGAATTTAGAATAGAATTATCTGATTTAGTAATTGGGGATGAGATAGCTTTAAAGGCTGAAAAGTTTACTAGAAGCTTCCAGTTTTATACTACCCCTAAGGAAGTGCAGCAGAACTCCCTTAAGCAGTTTGATTCGAATATCATTGCAAAGCCTTCTTTTCAGGAATACGTAAAAAAGAATAAGGCTATTCCTGAAGGGTACATAGAAGGTTATAATATTGTTATTGAGAATGGCGTTGCTGTAGTAAAGAATATTACTTCTAAGTTTTATAAAAAAGAGAATGAAGTAAGTTATAAAGAAGTAAAAATTCAAAAATATAATTTGTACATTGATAATACCTTTACGGAACAGTTCCAGATAAATGACCCTGTAAGGTCATTGACTACTGATGAAGCAAAGACAGTTTTTATTGATAACTTCGGATATACTGGAATACAATCTCCGGAAGCTAATTATAAGATAACTATCAGTAGGACAGGTGTTCTTGTAGAAGATTCCTCAGAGCCTGTTTTACAGGCAATAGGCACCCAAACAGAACTCTGTGACCAAAGGGCAAGTTGCACCTTAGATAGTTATTATGAGGATACACGGAAACATTACGCATGGCCTGATGTGCAACTTACCTCAGGCTTCTTTAGTATAACGCAGGTGTTTGAAGCAAATAACCCTACTGCAGGGACCTTTGATATAGGGGCTTGGTATTACCTGTCCTCAGATCTTAATATGCTTTCTATGCCCCTTCTGCCTATGCTTAACAGCGGTGGTAATCCTGCAGAGATAGCGGATGTTGTAGTTTATTTAAATGGTAGAAAACTAAGTAATTCTGTGACATACCTTGATCCGTGGAAAGGTGTTGTTGGATTAAATTTTATACCTCCATTTGATAGTAAACTCAGAATTGATTATTACTTTGCTAAAAGATACCCGGACCCGGTATATTATCTGAGGAAGGGTGTAAGCTCAATAAACCCCCGTTTAACATGGCCTTTTGGTGTGTCTAATAGTGCATTGCATGGGGATGTTCACGATTATCAAATGGACAAATTTCCTATGCTTAATCAGCGGGGGGAACTCGCTGCAGTAGCTGATATTTCTGTACAATTAGGTACAGAAATAGTCACCGGTAACCTCAGGGTGATCGCTATTGATCCTATCCTTAGTAAGACTACCCTCGAGAGTATCGATTCAGATTGGGTCAATGTTGTAAATGGTGATACGATTGTCATCGTGGTCCCTAACTACTTAGACAGTACACATATTTATTATGTTGAATCTGTAGACCTGCTTAATAATACATGTGTGGTACCCAACCTACTTCCCACTCTAGGGGCTGAATACTCTTACACGGTAATAAACTTTATTACCCAGTCAGGTGCTATCACAGATACTCGACCCTTATTAGGTCATATCAGAATAAATTTTATACCATTGGATAGTAACTATTTAAAGTTTTCATACTACTTTACTAGTCAAAAAAGAAATTATCTTATGATACCTGATGCCCCCATTGTCAGTGGTGGGGAGCTTTACGGTTCTAGTTCTTATACTCCAGATACAGTATATAGTTCTAAAGATAGATACACCTTACTTGTTGATCAGAGCCCAAGTGCACTTAATCAACCATATTGGGATTTTGAGGAACTCTTAAAAGTAGGTTATCGATACCGGGCCTTTAGTTTATCAAATTCCTCTGTTCTTAATTCTGAAAGAATGATCCTTAACGATTACCAAAGAGATAAGGGGAAGGCTTCCTTTAATCAGGGCCCCAGTAACTTAAATAGATTCGGGCTTGTTTTTAGTCCTGAGTATCTTAAAGACCAGGATAAGAACATCACATTAAATGATAAGTATTTACTGAAGGATTTAGTAGCAATCACTACATTAAATCCTGGAACTCCTATTTTTCCTGAGACATATACAGATGATGGGCACCATAAGACAACGATTCTCCCAATAGAGCAGGATACCTATATTCAGGACTTTGAGAGTGGGAAGGATCTTAAGGCCTCTTTTTCAATTATTGATCCTGATAACTCAGGGATAATTGACTATAATAATATCTGTGATTTTTCTGTGAAGAAAAAAATAAATCTATACTCTGATTTAAAAATAGTGGAAAAGGGTAATGGAGGCTATGACGCTCCCCTAACAACAATTGATGATGCTGGGACATCCATTCCTTTTAAATTTATATATATCGATCAGTACTATCCCGATCGAGAGATGCGGACAAATGATTACCTTGATTTCATAAATCAAGTTCCTTCAGAAATTAGGTACGGAAGAATAAATGTCCTTAAGGGTTCAGACATCGTAAAAAGTAAGACAGTAAATTTTAGATCATTGAATATTGGTGATTTGATTTCCATAAAAGGGGTCCCTATAAGAGAGTGGGTTGGTTCCGTTTCAACAGGCCACTGGGATACTGTGCTTAAGGATATAGAGTGCACCCTTATTGAGATAATAGATTTTGAAACAGGGAAATTTAGTAAAGCATACCAAGGGACTTCAGGGGAGTATCAGTATGTCTTAACCAGGAGTAAAACGTATGCTGTTGATGTAGGTCTTGCTGGGGGCTACTCCGGGGAAACTGGGATTATGTATGGCAATGTCAATAGACAGTTATTCCTAGGTTACACAGGATTTACATACGGATTAACCAGGGAGCAGACCGCGCACTACCCTCTTGATTATAGTTTAAGCTTTCCAGATCCTGATCCAGACCCGTATCCAAGAAATCCTGACAATCCTTGGATAGGTCATCCTTCAGTATCCTCTTATGACATCCTGCCTAGTGTTATAGACGGTAAGACATATATCACTAACAGGTCAAGTGGGGTAACAGGGATTGTTAATACATCGTATATAGTAGATGCTGAGGGTAAGTCTTATGGTCATACAGGTATGGTCGGTGAGACGGGTCCTTCTGGGGCGGTAAATCTTGGAATCACAGGGCCTGTGGAGTACGCAAACCCAAGGACTGTAGATGCTTACGATGTTTACACTATTCCTTCCGGAGACACTGGCGTTTATATATCTTATAGTGAGGCAGAGTATCGGGTTCAATGGAGAAACTTTGATCAGAGTATGGTCATAGTTAATTTGACACCTTCCGGTATAATAGAAGAAGATCCTCTAAATATGATGGATGATATAGGCGATAACATATTTATGGGATTCTGGGATGTAAAAAAGTCTGCTTTACGTGAGATACGATTTTCAGGCACCCTTATAAGTTCAACAGAGACTGTGGCTCTAAGCGGGCCTGCTGCATCATATCCAGGAGGGCTTATCCTCTTAACATCTGATCAGGTGGATGCTATAAAAAGAGCTTCGGATCCGTTGAGTGAGTTACTGGGGTATCATTTAAACGATACAAATTATAAAATTAATAAACTTCTGATACGGGAACTATTGTACGATGAGCTACAGAGGGTAACTGAAATACAACAATTTATTCCTATAACATAAGTTGTATGTTAATAATCTCTTGATACTATATACCTTTTATAGGGTTGAGATAAAATATTAAAAGGATTTTTTATGAGCTTTTTTAAAGAGAAAACTAAACGGGTATTGAATATGTTCAAACTCATACCTGTTTTAAGGGAAAAAGAAGTATTACACGGATTAAAGGGTGAGTTGTTTCTTAAGGCTTATGACTGGGCTCAAGACGGAAAATTAGTATATGATTATCATCATTCAAACATCATAGTGAATACTACTTCGATCCTGATAGCTCGACTCCTTAAAAATAGTTCTGAACCTAGAAATGGTATCTCTTATCTTGCAGTTGGAAGCGGTAGCGGTGAGTGGGACTTGTTTGATCCCCCAGCCCCTACAACCTCTCAGATTTCCCTTGAGAATGAGTTTTCTCGTAAAGCTATAGATCTATCTACCTTTGTACACCCAGAGACTGGTGAGCCCACGAATGCCTACACAAACATCGTGGATTATGCTGTGACTTTCGGAGAGGGGGAGGCCGTGGGTCCTATAGTTGAAATGGGGCTCTTTGGTGGAGATGCTACTGCAGAAATCAGTTCAGGTACGATGATTAACTGGCGGACATTTCCAGTTATTAATAAAACATCTACTATGAGCGTCACCGTGATCTTCAGGATTACATCTTAATATGAGGCATTTGCTAAATAACATCAAGGCATCAAATTATAAGGTACTCGCCCAGTTTAAGGCGGGGGATTTGTCTTATGATTTGAAGTCTATGGAAAAATCGTCCAGTATCTCAATAAATGGGCATGAGATTATAGATTGTAGTAGCGCTGAATCAGCCTACGACAAGGTCGCCCATTTAATCAAAGATCTAATAGTTACTGGAATGATAGACCCAAAACCCCGTATAGTTCAGGCATATGTGAAAAAGGAGATTAAGCTTTCTAATAGCATTTTCGATGGCTTAAAAAAGGATTTAGGTTCTTCTGTAAAGATAGTTACACAATCTATGGAGATTCCCAATAGTGCCCCTGTCAAGTTCAATCTTGAGGAAGCATTTGCTCCAAACAAAGTCATCTCGAAAATGAAAGAGTTTTCTCAAAGCATACATGATATAAATGAAACCTTAAGAGTATGTCGGGAAGATATCCTATCAATAGCCAGCGGTAGGCTTATTAATACTATGTGGGGTGCCAAACCTACACAGCAGATATTGGTAGATATGAAAAAGAATGTATGTGAGGATAGTGATTGGGAAAAAATAGAGTTTTATACGAACATATCCATAAAGTCTATTGACAGATTAATACATAAATTAAATGTTTCGTTATTTGATGTCTGTGATGAAGAGAAAAAAGTTGTGAATACTGTTTTAATTCCGAATATCATTCAAAACTTTGAAAAGATAAAAACTATTACATCAAATGTTCTGATGATGCTTTCAAATTTTGTATATATCGATGAGGTATTTAAGAAGAACACTTCATACCCAGCGAGTTGGTTTATAAATTCAGACATGTTTGAAGATATTAAATTGGATTATAAGAACCTCATACTTTTTGTTCTTAAAATCCCGAGGTTTGAGCAGGAGATTATCTACCCGCTTGATATGATGAGACATAGCTTTATCAATAAAAATGAAATAAGGCAATAAAAATGGCAGATTTCTTTGGTAGTGAACAAAATCGTGTACTAAATGTCAAAGATAGAAACTTGGATAATGTAGTTTTTCAATACAAGCATCCTCCTTTGACTTCAGAGTGGAATTTAATAAATCAGATTGGTAATGAAAAAATCCAGAATCTTGCCAAAATGTCATTACCGTCCGGATGGTTGGCGGTAGACAATTTATACCAAGATTTACCTGAGGTGGATGCCCGTACCGGTTGTGTTCTATGCTCCAACGGATATGATGCCAATAGCTTCAAATTAGCTTCTTTGAATAATAATATTGCAATAGTGAATGGGTGGCCTATCCTTATTCAGGGAACAGAGTGCCTAGACAATAATAATGTTATTAGACTTAGTGAGCCTAATAGTCAGACTTATGATTTTGTATTTCTTGAGGTATGGCGCAAGTTAGTTGCAACTGATGGGGAGATTTATCCCTACGGTAATGTGCTGGCTAGTCCCTACTACGATAATGAAATTGAATGGCCTGCAATAGGTTGTGAAACTACAAAAAGAGTTCAGATACAGTACCGTATAAGATCTAAATCATTATCCATGTCCATTACAGATGTGACTAAGGAGATTTTTGATCTTACGGATATTTACCCGATTGGTGGTAGAATTAATGGTGAAGCTGTTTCACAAAAGTTTAGTGTGTCAGGTACAACTGATCCGGGTCTCTATACCGCAGGGGATGGTTCTGAATCGAGTAAAACATATCTCAACACTGTAGATGGTTTCGTGTACGCCATACCAATGTTCATAATCTATCGAAGAAGATTATCAAATAGCGATTTCGTATCTACGACCATCCACTCTACTAAAGTTACAAAGGACATGCAGGTCGCCGGATATAGATCAGATCGTCCTGATAAGAAAATGGCACACATTATATATAAGGATGATATTGTCGACTTAAGGCATAAGGTTATTGTCTCAGGGGACATAAAGGATATAGTTGACACATCTATCAGTAAATTGATAGCCGGTGAATTAGCAACTGTCTTAAAGAAGGGTTTTGGAGAAGATGGTTTTATAAGCCCCCCAAGTTCTGGTGGAAATACCTTGATGAAGGTGGAACGTATAAACAGCGTAAGCGGAGATAACATCCCAGATGTTGGTTTTGGTTCCGGCACCCAAGGACAAGTATTTAAACGTCGCTCTTTTTGTAATGCTGAAGTTACACATGATC
>Ga0247841_10012174_pt1 | contig 11273 bp, 13 predicted proteins | sample LaCruzMarch2015__2_FD_192410 | JGI IMG/M metagenome (GOLD analysis project Ga0247841, IMG submission 192410) | Freshwater microbial communities from meromictic Lake La Cruz, Castile-La Mancha, Spain - LaCruzMarch2015_18m | ecosystem: Environmental > Aquatic > Freshwater > Lake | place: Spain...
CTATGACACCAACATCGCTGCGCAGACCGAGGAAGCTGTTCTCGGCAGCGTAGTCGGCGAGCTTGTTGTGATGTTCATGGAGAGCAGACAAGAATGGCGTGGAAGTGCAGAGCAGCTTTTGGTTGAACTCACAACCATTGCCGGCCAGCGGCAGATGAATGTGCACGATAAGACCTTCCCAAAGCGTGGAAATTCCCTCAGTCGAAGGCTCAACATTCTATCTGCGGATTTGGAGGAATTGGGCATATTGGTTAGGCGGGATAAGTTGAGTGGTGGCGTTCGTGTAATAGTGCTTCGCAAGGCGTTGGGCGATACTTCAGAACCTGAGAAAATGCCGCCCAATATATCGCCACAAGACAAATTAACGACAGAGAAATGGGGATGTGGCGATACGGGCGATGTTTTACAACAAACTGATAAGCAGGGTGAGACGGACGAGATAAACGACCCCCCAAATACAGATAATATGCAAAATATCGCCCAAACCGCCCAACCGCCCACTTACGACATAGAAAAAACGGGCGATACACGTGGCGATGCTGAAATTTCGTCCAGCGTAATCTCGCTTACTCTTGAGCCTAACCAAAAGGTATGTTTTTTGAAAAATCAGGATGCGTGGGTCGGCTCAGAAGCTCAGACACACGGTCCTTTCAGGATGGGCGACTGCGACGAGCTGCCTGCCACAGAGGCAGCGTGGGCAATCAAAGCAGGAGTAGCAAAACCGATAGGAGGTGTTTGACGTGGATGAGGTAGAAATAGTTTATCAGGCAAAGCTGAAGGCAAAAGAACGCCTGCTTGCCAAATACGGGGAACGTGAAAGTGTTTTGAGGGTAATCCGAGAAGTCGCAGGTGTTTGAAAGATGGTCTTGGACAGGGACGTATTTGGAAAGGAGAAGCGCTTTAGGATAGCGGATGCAAAATTCAGAGCCAGGACAGATGATAATACCAGGGCAATCTGCTCCTACATTGACAGCAAACGCATGAACGCCTCCCCGCGTCGCCTCATCGAGTATTACATCAAGCTCGGGATGATTGATTCCCAGCTTGAGGGAAAGAAGTTCAGTGAGTTGACCGAGAAAGACCTGATGAGCCTTTTTGAAACCATGAAGAAAAGACCAGGGCACCACAAACAGCTCATAAGCACAAGAAGCATCAACAATTACCAGAAGGAGTTCCGTAGCTTCCTCCGCTTCCTGGGCAAGCCCGAGCTCGCTTCGACTATAAAGCTTGAGCGCATGGACGAGCTCAATAACCTGACTCCTGACGATATGCTGACCGAGAAGGACGTCGAGGCATTAATCAGGGCAGCAGGCACAGAAAGAAACAGGGCGGTAATCGCTGTCCTCGCTGAAACAGGTATCCGACCGAGCGAGCTCTTTAATATCCAAATCAAGGACGTCAATCTCTCGTCCCAGGTAAAAACAATCACCGTCTTCGGCAAGAAGCGCAAGAGGCAGCGCCCCATAATCGGCTGCGTTCCCTTCATATCCGCGTGGCTGAACGTGCATCCCAAAGGAGATGACGGCGAATGCCCTCTCTTTACAAAACTGAATGGCGAACCTCTGACTTATGCCGCCGGACGGAAGATAATCCAGCTGGCGTTTGCAGAGGCAAAGATAAAGAAAAGGGCAACGTCCAAGCTATTCAGGCACAGCACAAACACCTATCTCTATTCTAAATTCCCCCAGGAGGTAGCCGGCGCCTTGCAGGGCCATGTGCCTGGGAGCCAGATGGCGAAGCATTATGTCCATTTGAACGAGAAGAGAGTATCTGAGCCCTACCTGGTGGCTTATGGCATCAAGCCCAAGGAGGAGACAAAGCCCTTCTTGATGCCAAAGATGTGTGTGGTGTGCGGCCTGGAGAATACAGCTGAGAAGATAACCTGCGAGCGCTGCAAAAACCCTCTCACTATCAAGAGCGCGCACGAGCTCACCACTCCCAACAAGCTGATTGATGATGTGTTAAACTCAGATAGCGAGCTCATGAAACAACTTGAGGAGACACTGATTAAGCGCATAATGGCGCAGGTCGAAACCAAGATGCAGCAAGTAAATTACACTTTGAGGAAAAATGGGCCGGAAGCGAACAAACCCCGAAAGGCTAAATCTCAATTGAAAAAAATCGCTCAGCGCAAGCAAGGAGGGAGAAAATGAAAGTGGCACTATACGCAAGGGTCAGCCTGGACGAGAACGCGAACGACAAACGATACCAGGACCCAGAAAACCAACTCCAACCCCTTAGGGACTATGCCAAAGCCCTAAACTACGAAGTAGGAAAAGAATACATAGACAAGGCAAGCGGAGCCAACCCGGCACGTCCTCAGTTCCGACAAATGATGAACGATGCGCTCTCAAGACAGTTCTCAGGCATAATCGTCTGGAAACTGGACAGGTTTAGCAGGGAAGGTATCATCCCGACCATGGCATACATCAAACAACTCAAGGAAAGGGGCATTTTCCTCAAGAGCCTCACAGAGAGCTGGCTGGACACTCAAAACGAGGGCATAACTGAAGTTGTGCTGGCAATCATGTCCTGGGCAGCTGCGGAGGAGCGCAAGAAGATTTCAGAGCGCACAAAGGCAGGAATAGCTCGCAGGAGGGCAATCGGTCAATGGAAGGGAGGCAGACCCAAGAAAAGGGGGGTGCCTGACACGACCCTCGGAGAAAAGGAGGCTTAACAAAGGAACGTTTTTGAGAGTGAAAACATGGCGACCGAAGCACAAGAAACAACGCAAAATCAACCAAAAAACGAGGCATCTGGTGGCGCACAGGCACAAGACGGGCAGCTCTGGGTAAAGAAGGGGAAACCGCGCGTGATAGCGCCCGCACAGCGCGAGCTGATGAAACTGCGAATCCAGGAGGGGCTTATTTCAGGTATCAGCCCGAGCACCATCTGGACTGAACTCGCCATTGACAAGAAGACCTATTACCGCATGGTTGACGAGCTGGCGGGAGAAGCATCGAAGGAGCGCCTGCACAAGACCGACCGCCTGCTGCACAGCTATCTGGCAAGGGCGGAGCGGGTGTTTCGTGAATTCGACTCCCAATACCAGCGCGCGGAAAGCCCGAGCGAAAAGGCGCGCATTCAGGGCATGATAAGCGGCCACCTGCACAGCACTGCCAACTTTCTGCAATCGGCTGGCTTCATCCCAAAGAGGAACGAAAAGGTCGAGATTGAGGGCAAAGTTGCTCATCTAACGATGGACGTGAACGAAGTGATTCGCAAAATCCTCGAAGAGCAAGGTGAAAAAAATGGAATTTCTGGAAAAACTGTGGGCATTGACGACAGGAAGCACGCAATACCCCTACCAGACCGAACTACTGACGAATAGCCTGCCACGGCTCATAATCAACAAGCCAAGGCAGGTGGGTATTTCCACTGTGTTCGAGTTCAAGTTCCTCGTGAATGCGCTTGCGGGCAAGCGGTGCATAGTGGTATCGAAGAGCCAGGACGAGGCCATCAATTTCCTGCGGGAAACGCGCGCGATGTATGCCAAGCTTGCGCCCCATTTCGCGCAGGATGCCCTCAAGACCGAGAGGTTTGACATGCTGGAATTCACAAGCGGTGGCTGGATAAAGGCGCTTTCCAACACAGCCGAGAGCGGGCGCAGCTATGCGGCAGACTATGTGCTCCTCGACGAATACGCTTCTTACCCGAGCGCGGAGGAGCTGTACACGGCGATTTTCCCGGTGGTTACAACCCGAGAGCGATACCAGTTCATCGTGAACAGTACGCCGAAAGGCGAGGCCAACCACTACGCCGACCTATGGCTCAACGCCGAGGCACGGGGCTTTGAGCGCGTACTGATAACCAAAGAGGAATGCCCGCTGCTCACACAGGAGAAGCTTGAGGAGCTGCGCAGGGCCATGGACGACCTCTCATTTCGACAGGAGTATTGCAACGAATTCCTCGGGTCGCAGCTCTCATTCTTTCCCATGGACGTGATAAACCGCGCGGTGGACCCATCATTTTCCTATGCGAATGCGCCCGAGGAACTGCGAAACAAACTGGTTTTCGGCATTGACGTTGGGCGGACTGTTGACAAAACCGCAATAGTGGGCCTGGAGGAAGGCCGCGTCGGCTTCATTTCCACCCTTGAGCGGTGTCCTTTCGATGAGCAAATCGACTACATTGCCAAGCTCATTCCTCATGCCGCTGAAATCAGGATTGACGCAACAGGGATTGGCGCACAGATGGCTGAGAGCCTGCGCAAGAAAAGCCCGCTTGTGCGCGGAATCCACATCGACAACAAGAAGAAGCTCGACGGCTTCGTGGAACTCAAGCGGCAGCTTGAGAATGGGCTGCTCAGGCTGCCAGATATGTTCGAGCTGAAGCGCTCCCTGAATCTCATTGAAAGGCGGCAAACGGGCAACACAGTCACTTTCGATGCACCCAGGACAGACAAGACTGGGCACTCCGACCTTGCAAACGCGCTCATGTTGGCAGTTTCGCACTCAAGTCATGTTCCGCTTATCATTGCAGGCTACTCGACCCAGCCCAAAAAACCGGAGACTTGGGCTGAGTTATCGAGATATTTTCGGAAAACAGGCGAGGTGAGGACATGAACGAGACGATGTATGTAGAAAATTGGAACGAAATCGATTGGTCTGCGGGCGATACCGTGCTCATCCGACAAGGTGCGCATATCGACGAAACCTTCGTTGAGCGGCGAAGATTGAAAGGAAAGGTGGCGTGGATTGGAAATTTTGAAACCATCGATTTAGCAGGAATAATTGTCGACGACAAAACAGAATTGCAGTTTTGTGATGGCCGATACGAACTCAATGAGGAAGACCTCAAGAAATATCGGGAATCCATCCACGACATTCACAAGAAAATGCGGCTCCAGCAAAAGTATGTTGAGAGCGCAAACCTTCCGCGGTTTGCACCATCTCACGGAATTTGTGCGGTCTGCCACAAGCAAATATACGAAAAAATTACCAAGGAGAGCGCCGCCGGCGAGCTTATCAACGGGTGCCCATACTGCGGACGCGCGTGGGACGATTGAACGAGGTGAAAACATGATGGCTCAATTCAAATGTCCGCGATGCAAGCCAGAAAATCGAAATACAATCACTATCGCGGGAATGCTAAAAGGAAGCACTATCGTGATTCCGTGCCAGGGCGTTGAACTTGAAAACAGGGTGCAGCGGACGAAGCTCTATTGTATCAGGTGCCGAAATCAGGTTGCATCGATTGAAATCAAGCTATTGTGACGCATTTCCTCACGTAAGATGCTCTAGCGCTAGTCTTGTCAGTTTGATTTTATTTTAATCATTATTGCCCAAAGTGCGAACACAAGAGACATCAATAGTTCGCGCGTTGCAATTTGTACATTAAGCAAATCTCCGCCCCTGGTAATAGACCCTAAGAAGAAAAATACGGACATAATCCAGAAGAGCCCTGAAGTTATTGATGTTGCATTCAAATCTATCTTCATGGTCTCACCTTATTCCGCCACACACTTCCGTATCTGCGTGCGCATCCTGTCCTTGCGGCTTCCGGCCTGCGCCACTGCATATCCGAGCGCAAGCAGACCAATCGGGAATAGCAGTATCGTCAATATCCAGGTCAAGAGCTTGATGTCGTTCTTGACTTCCGACACGTTGCCGTCCTTGTTCACAGTGGCATAGACCTTTATCGTGTGGTAATCCTTTTCGACTCTCACCCCGTCACCCTCTACTATGACGCGGTCAAATTCGCCCTTGAGGAGCTTGTTTTCGATTTTTTTCAGGTCATTTTTATCATCAGCCATTTTATACACCCCTTTAGCTCGATTGGCTAACCAGTTTGTAATCGACTAGGTTTGCCAAATACTTCAAGATGGACGTGACATTTCCGCTGTCATCCCCTGTTTGGAGATTAACTGAGACATAAGACACAACATTGTTTCTTCTGAAATAGACGCCATACTCCTGTCTGCCCCAATAGTTGGGCTTGCCTTTGTATGCTCGGGCATCGTTTCCAAGGCTTAAATCCAAATCAATGGCAGTATAGCTGCTCGTCTTAATGGAGTTGGTGCGTTTGCTGTAGTATGCACTTGAGGACGTCTCAGTGTCAAATGAAAATACATAGATGCTTACGGGCGGGTTGCTTGCACTTAAACTGCGGTCTGTTGCAAATAAACAGCCAGACTTAAACCCAGCGGGAGATATTTCTTCGCCCACAAAATAGTTCCTCCACACATTCGAACAACTACCGCCATATGAAGCTGAATAATCCCCCCAACTATTTTTTTCCAGTACTGTACTGTCGATTGCAGCATATTCTTCTCTTGTTGGAAAAACTCCTTCTTTTGGACTGAGTGTGGTTTTCGGTGCAATGTTCGGAACCACGAATGAAGGATATTGGGAAGCTTGTGTTGCGGGTGCTTGTGTCGTGGTTTGGGTTGGTTGGGTTGCGGGCTGTGAAGTCGGTTCACTGGCGATATAAATTTCCATATGGCGAATAAAGTACGCGTTGCCGCTATGCGGACCTGGTTTTATGATGATATATGGCACACTCGAAACACTATCTAACACCTGTTCATATGACAGAGCATTGGTTCCATCGCTACAGCCGTTGGAATCGCAGGCAACGTTTACAAGCGTCTTGCCTGCGAACTTACCGCTGCTAATTAAGTCAACACCACGTTGATAAACCGCGTTATTTTGTTCATCGTTAGTAGCATTGTGCAAATCATAAAACAAGACCACTTTGGGCGAAGCTGCCAAGAAATTATTGAATGCCGCCTCGTTGCTTGGTGAGTCGATAAATTTCGGGCAATTTGATAAACTGGTGACAACCGTGCCATCCGGGCAAGCGTAAGTGGGCGTAGGCACTTGCTTTTGGGTCTCGGGCTGCGGTGTCGGTTGCGCACCCGATGCCGGGTTTTGTGCGCTCCCTGGCCCAGCGCAGCCAGCCAAGAAAAGCATGCCAAACAGAACAAATGCCAGTAGTGCCTTATTCACATCCATCGCATGCGTTTTGCTCACAGATTCGATATCAACACCCAACTTGAAGTTCATTTCAGCTTAACTGAACCGCATAGATTACATAATCTCCGTTGAACGCCATTGAATTCTCACGTGCAATGCGCCAAATTCCACTCCTGTGTGTCCCATCCTCACTGACTTTTATCCAAATGTCCCCAGTCATCTTGGCACCAGGCATCAGATTCCCTCCGCTGAAAGCAGAGTTTTTGGCATCCGCGCAATTGCCTCCAAATGCGATGGGGTATGGAAGAATCGAGCCGTCATATTGCTGGCTGTATGAATCGACTGCATGAAACTCCATCGAAGATATGTAGCCCTTGGTGTCGCCCGTATTCTCAGCTTTGACACGGAAGACAAGGTAGGCGGTTTTGTCCGTAGAATAGTCGCTTCTACAGACTTCAAATCGCGGGTTAGATAGGGTGAATGTAATATCTCCCATAATGACTGTCTCACCTATATTGAGCATTCGGCAGTCATTGTCATTGAATCCAGTGCAGCTTATGGACTTCTCAGGTGGCTTTGCCAACATCATAATCATTTTTTGGGTGCTTGTTTTTATCGTCTGAATGCCTGCTTTCGCTTCGGAGGTATCAGGTCTATTGTAACCATAAATGCTTTTCACTTCGTCGGTAATGGAATTTGAATAGGCATCTATTTTCTGCCATCTTGTTAACATCACATCAGCATTCTGGATTACATTGTTGAAAGTTGCATTGGCTGAAGCATAATCTCCGTTATAATAAGACTTGTTTGCAGAATTCATGTCAGATGCCACTGCGATAAAAAAGTCATACGATACTGCCATCGTATCAATCAAATCATAAACATACTGTTCGGCCTGAGTGTCGTAACCTGCTGTTTTCAGCTGGTTGATATCCTGCTGCAAGGTCGGCATCTTGGATTTCACGTAACTTGAAGATTTCAGATTATTAACAATATCCTTGGAAACAGATGCAAATTCCATCGATTCTGCTGTGTCCTTCTTCTCAACTATCTTAGTTTTAGCCATCGCCTCTTGAGTAATAACAATCTCTTTCCCTTTAAAGTTGGAATTATAACAAGAACTTTCATCAGTTGCAATCTCGTAGCTTGAGCACAAGAACTCGCCAACCCCTAATACTTTATCTCGCCCTCCAATTGTCAATTTAATTTCCTTTTTTCCAAGGACCATGCCTCGCCGGATATCTGTTAATATTGCCGTTTTGTCATTCGGCATAGTTAGACTATCACCAAGTTTTTTCAATAAATAGGTATTTCCATCTTTTTCAAAGAGCATCAGGCTTGCATAGGCACCATCACCCACCACTTCAAAATCTGCAATTTTGAGATAGCCATCGCCAAATACTACGACGTCTCCAACTTTCATTGTGGATTTCTTGCCAGATATATCTAAGGATGCTGTTTTGCATTGCAAAGTGTAATCATCCATGCAACCTTCACTATATGCTAAATACTGGACTTGATTATTTTTAATTTGTCTTGTTTCTCCAACGGTCATCTTTACCGTTTCATTCAGTCTTCCATCGCTTCCATAAACATCAAAAAACACCTTTTTGTCTTTTTGAGATAATGCAGCCAGGTTGCTGTTAAAGCCAAAAGAGTCAAAGTAAATGTCATCTGAGTTTACTTGCGCCTCGTCATGAATCGGAACATAATACGCCTTTCCATCCGAAACAAGTTCGACTATAATCACGCTCAAAGCATTTCCAACATAGATATTCCGCAGTGTTATTCCCTTTCCATTAACTGTGAAACTTTCACCCTTGGAAAGATTCTTGCTTAATGTTCCGCTCCGGATAGTTGCATAAAGCAACGATTGGTCCAGCGTGGTTTCAACAAATTTGATTCTCTCTTTGCCGTGTGTATTCGACTCTCCTTTATTGATGTAATAGATTTCACTTCCTACTGACATCTTCACCCAGTTCGCAGAGAGCGTATAGCCCATTGCCGTCTCACTCAGAGTTATCGCAGCGCCATCGTTTAAGGTGTATGAATCTCCTTTCATCATGCCTACCAAGACAGGCGCTGAAGCTTTATCATTTAATTCTGTCGAGGATATTTCAAGTAGTGCTCCACGATTGTCATTCTGGCTTACAGTAATATCCTGTAATTTTAGGAGTGGTTTTGGTTTAGGACAGTTTGAGAGATTCGTCACCACTGTTCCGTCAGGGCAGGCATATGTTTGCTTCAGGGATGGTTGCTGAATCGTCTGTGATGGTGTTTGTGTGGCTGAATTATTTGCAGTCGGCTGGCCGTTCGGGGCGTTGCTTGCGCAGCCTGTGAAGAGCAGGATGCCCAATAAAACGAGTACTACTAATGCCTTACTCACAAACACCACCCGTCTGTCTTTCCTACTATAAGTTTTTATACTTTGGTGCATGATGTTATACAACGTCGTATAAAAGCCTTGCCCGGGTGTACCAAAGTGCAAACAGAAGGACTTTGGTGTTGGCTTGGTTGAACGATTTGAGAGGTTGAACATGCTGCTTTCAGAGGGAGCACTTGAGATAATGGAGCGCATCCAGGACCTCAAGGTGGGGCGTTTCACAGACTTCAAACAGCTCAAGAACAGCCGGACGGGCAAGATATTCTCCGGCAATACCATTTCCACGAGGCTGAAGGAACTCATAGCCTCTGGCGCGATTGTGACCGAAGTTATTGCTGAACAGGGCCAAAGGCGGCTTGTCGGCTACAAACTCACTGCAAACGGAAAAAAGGCGCTTGCACTTTCTATGGAATACGAAAAGAAGCTTGAGAACGTGCTGCCGCAGAAGGGATAGCTCGCATTTTGTTGTGCAGATGCCTCAAATTAAAGATGCTTTGCCAACTCCGTGACTGAGGAGATGATAGCTGTATTGTAGACTGAGTCCAGCTTTTCCTGCTTGGCGATGCTGGTCCAGAAATTCTCAGTCACAACTACATCACAATATGGAATAGCCATTGATAATGCGGCTATGTCATTCAAATCGTTGCGTTCGATTGGCCTATCTTTGTGTTGGTCTCGACAATAAGTTAAGCGGCATGACACGTATGTGGTTTTACAGTCTTGGAATAACCCAAGTAAACTCTCTTGCGTGCTACCCTGCGGAATGACCGTTTGAATGAGAATTTTGTTGTCAACACAGTATTTTGTAATCGTTTCACTCAGGAGGTCAACCATATTTCTGGCAAGATGAACCCTCTTCCTAAATGCAGCATCTGGCAATTCTGCGAAGTCTTTCTTACGAATTTCCTCCATTTTTTCAGGTGTGCCTTCGCCGTGAGGAAACATCTGGCCAGCAAGCTGTTGGTTAGAGAGTAACCAAAGGAGCGTCTGTGGGCTTATGACTAAATCACGCAGCTTAGCTTTTATTTCTGAGGTAATATTGCCTTCAATTTCGGGAGTTGCTCCAAACGCATTGGCAATCCCGAGAGCTACAGGGTTAACTGGAAACTCGTAAATACCAACTCTCTTTCGAACCGCATTTCGGATTTCAATTTCTCTCAAAACTGTATACGGGCAAATCGTCACTCCCTTCGAAACTCTGATTAAGAACTCTGCCAGCCTTCTTCGACTATGTGGTTCTTTGCGGTTAAGAGTTTCGGATATCGTCACGATAGAAAGCGGGAAAAGCACCTTTCCAGAATCTGCCGCTTGAAGTACTTTTGCGTGAGCTGCCACCAGCTCAGGGTCTTTTTCTTTACCAAAATGTATCCGAGCTAACTTAATCCAAGCAAACTGGTCAAGGTAGATTACTTTGGGAACATTGACTGGCATACGAACGTTGCTCATCTGGCGATTTTTGGTTTAAATCCATAGAGAATGATTCCCGCCAGAACTAAACCTATCCCTGCAAAATCAATGATTTGACCGAGCTTAAATATGGAGGACACAATCAGTGTGATTACTCCGAGAAAGAAGCAAAGCTTCCCGAATTTAACTTCCGGGCGCTTCCCCTCGAAAACAATGGGGATATTCACGTTTTCTATGTTAACGAGAGACGCTTTGATTAATTCCAAGCACATGGCATCACTCCCCAACTATCTTCAATATCTCGCCCGCCACGAAGACGCGGTTTCTGCCCCATCCGGTGACTTCCGTAAGGATGCCTCCTTCAACCATAAGCTTCACCGCATTATTCACCGGTGGATAGGACACGCCCAACTTGGCACTTGCCTGTGGGACGTAAATAGCTGGGTTGTCGAAGAGAAGCTCAAGCACGTCGTAGGCTGTTTTACTTGCCCTGAACTCTTTGAGCTGCTGTCTGCATTTGTTGCGATATTCGGCCAGTCTGTTTATGCGCGCAATGGCATCTTCTG
>Ga0247841_10012180_pt1 | contig 11269 bp, 4 predicted proteins | sample LaCruzMarch2015__2_FD_192410 | JGI IMG/M metagenome (GOLD analysis project Ga0247841, IMG submission 192410) | Freshwater microbial communities from meromictic Lake La Cruz, Castile-La Mancha, Spain - LaCruzMarch2015_18m | ecosystem: Environmental > Aquatic > Freshwater > Lake | place: Spain...
GGTGTGGCCTTCGCTGATTTGAGCTTCAGCCAGGTGGGTGCTGACACCCTCTTGGGCGTTGCTGGCACCGCTGTGGGCCACTTCACCAATGTGAGTGCCGCCAGCCTCAACAACCAGGCCAACTTCTCCGGCCTCGCCTGATCGCATCCTCAACCGGTCTCCTCTGCTGAGGGGACCGGTTTTTTGTCTCAAGTATGGAGACAAAACATCATTTGTTCTACCCACTCGAAAGTTAAATACCAAGGACTATGCCAATCACTTTCACCGGCACCTACGGCCAGAATTTTGACGGATTGGCATTGTCCGGCACTAACAATCCTTGGACCAATGATGGGACCCTTCCGGGCTGGCACCTGTTCCGCCAGCCTTCGGCCAGTCCTGTGGCGATCACCAGCTACAACGCCGATACGGGTGCAGCGAACAGCGGCAATTTCCTGAGTTACGGCACTAGCGGCAGTAGCGACCGTGGCCTAGGTGGCTTGGCTTCTGGAGGCGCTTACTTCGGTTCACCGGCCTCAGGTTCTGTAGCCGGCTGGTTGGCCCTTGCCCTCAGCAACGCCACAGCAACCCCGATCACCAATCTCGCCATCGCCTTCAACGGCGAGCAATGGCGCAACGGCGGCAACACCACCGCCCAGACGATGGTGCTGGAGTACGGCTACGGCGCCAGCTTTGACCAGGTCGCCACCTGGACTGCTCCTGGCGGCAACTTCAACTGGGCGTCTCCCGTAGCCACCGCCACGGCAGCCGCTGTCGATGGCAACAACGCCGGCCGGGCGGGAAACCTTGGCGGCACCCTCAACCTCGGCGCCAGCCCCTGGGCTGCGAGCACCACGCTCTGGTTGCGTTGGACTGAAAACAACGACGTTGGCAATGACCACGGTCTAGCGATCGACGATCTGACGATCACCACCGCGCAACCGCCCGCCCTGCCCGAGGTGGCGATTCAGGCGCTCGATGCCGTGGCGGGCGAGTCCGGCGACGGAGCTGGCATTCGAATCAGTCGCACCGGTTCCACCGCAGCCGCCTTGGAGGTGCCGATCATTCTCGTGGCTGGCCCCGGCCTCGCCACCGCCGCCGATCTCAGCGGGCCTTTTGCTTCCAGTATCACCATCCCAGCTGGAGCTGCCAGCGCGGATCTGGCCCTCAGCCTGCTCGACGACAGCCTCGACGAAGGTACGGAGACGCTGCGCATCCAGATCGCGGCTCCAGCCGGCACCACCCTGGCCGCCTCCGGCGCCAGCGTGGATCTCACCCTGGTCGACAACGACCGCATCAGCCTGATCTCGGCGGTGCAGGGCAGCGGCGCCACCAGCCCACTCCTCGACCAGAACGTGACCCTGCGGGCCGTGGTGGTGGCCGACTTCCAGCTCAGCGGCGAGCTGGGTGGCTTCTTCCTGCAGGAGGAAACGGCGGACTGGGACACCAGCGCCCTCAGCTCTGAAGGCCTCTATGTGGCCTACCCCCTCTCGGGCAGCAATGTTGACGTGAAGCTGGGCGACCGGTTGCTGGTGAGCGGCGTCGTGAGCGAGCGCTTCAGCCAGACCATCCTCAGCAGCATTCAGGCGCTCACGGTGGAAGCCAGCGGTCGTTTGGCGGACACCCGCAGGGTTGACATCCCCGATCTGCTGGCCCAGCGCAGCACAAGCCTCGATCTTGAGCCCTACGAGGGCATGTGGGTGCGCTTCCCAGAAACCCTCTCCGTGAATGGCCTCTTCGGGCAATTCCGCTTTGGAGAGGTGGAGCTCAGTGCGGACGGCTTGCCCGTCCAGCCCACCAACGTGATGGAGCCTGGTGGGGCCGCCTATGCCGCCGAGCAGGCCACCGCCCTGCGGGAACTGGTGCTCGACGACGGCAGCAACAGCAGCTACCGCCCTGCTTCAGCCGCCACGACGGCGGCCCCCGTGCGCGATCAGCTGCTGCGCCGCGGCGACACGATCGACGCTGTGGAGGGCGTCCTCGGGTACGACTTCAGCAAATACCGGCTGCAGCCCACCGCTCCGCTGGCCTTCGCCAGCGAGAACCCCAGGCCTGAGGCGCCCGCCGCCGCCGCCGCCGGTCAGCTGCGACTGGCCAGCTTCAACGTGCTCAACACCTTCACCACCCTCAACACCACCGGCGCGCTTACCGACAGTGGCCTGGCCCCCCGCGGCGCCAACACAGCCGAGGAACTGGAGCGTCAGCTCAGCAAACTCACCACGGCCCTCCTTGGCCTCAAGGCCGATGTGATCGGCCTGATGGAGCTGGAGAACGACGCCGACGACGCCACGCTGAAAACCATCGTGGATCGGCTCAATGGGGCCCTGCCAGCTAATTCGGGCCGCGCCTACAGCCATGTGCCCACCGGCCTGATCGGCAGCGATGCCATCAAGGTGGGCCTGATCTACAACAACCTCGCCGTGGCCGCCAACGGCGCAGCGCGGGTTCTCGATACAGCCGCCTTCACCGATCCTCTCGCCAGCGGCACGCCGAAGAATCGCCCGGCCCTAGCCCAAACCTTCCGGGAACTGGCCAGCGGCGAGACGGTGAATGTGGTGGTTAACCATCTCAAGTCGAAGGGCGCCACTGATGCCACCGGTGCCGATCTCGACCAGCGGGATGGCCAGGCAGCCTTCAACGCCACCCGCACCGCAGCCGCCGCCAGGTTGCTGGAATGGATCAAAACCAATCCCACGGGCAACGGAGATCCCGACTGGGTGGTGCTCGGCGACCTCAACGCCTACGCCAAAGAAGATCCAATCCAGGTATTTGAAGCGGCTGGGTATCGCAATGCCCTGCCCAGCTTCACGGCCGAGCCACCCTCGAGCTACGCCTTCTTCACCCCGGTGGACATGAGCGGGGCCCTGGATCACATGCTGATCTCCCCCTCGCTCGTGCCCCAGGCCACGGCCGCCCTCGACTGGAACATCAATGCCGCCGAAGGCGCCTTCCGCGACTACAACCGCGACACAAACAGCAACGGCAATGCCGCGGTGCGCGACTTCTTCTCCCCCGATCCCTACCGCACCTCCGACCACGACCCCGTGCTGCTCGATCTGAAACTGGGCCGCAGCCTGCCCTCCGGACTGGGCTTTAGCCACGGCGTGGCCTCCGGCGATCCCTACGCCGATTCGGTGATCCTCTGGACCCGTGTCACACCACCCGCCGGCTTCGCCGGGCTACTCGACGTCCGCTGGGAGGTGTCACGCAGCGCCGGTTTCGAGGCAGGCTCGATCATCGACAGCGGCACATTCAGCACCAGTGCCGCCCGCGACTGGACCGTGAAGGTGGAGGCCGATGGCCTCAGCCCAGACACCCCCTATTACTACCGCTTCCGCGTCGGGGATGTGGAATCGATGGTGGGGCAGACCAAGACCCTGCCGGCGGGCGGGAATCCGGTGCGCCTGGCGGTGTTCTCCTGCACCAACTTCACCGCCGCCGATACCTTTGCGGCCTACGGCCGCGCCGCCGCCATCAACGAAGTCAATCCTTACGACGCGCTGGTGCACCTGGGCGACTACATCTACGAATACGGCCCCGGAGGTTTCGGAGCCGCTGAGGATGCAGCCACGGATCGGGGCTTCCTGCCGAACCGCGAAATAATCAGCCTCGACGACTACCGCCAGCGCTACGCCCAGTACCACACCGATCAGAACCTCCAAGACCTGCGCGCAGCAGCTCCCTTGATTGCCATCTGGGACGACCACGAAACCGCCAATGACAGCTGGAGCGGTGGCGCCGAAAATCACCAGCCTGGAACAGAAGGCGACTGGATTGCGCGCCGTGATGCGGCACTTAAGGCGTACCACGAGTGGCTGCCGATCCGCGAACCGCTCCTGCGTCAAGGGGTCGACAAGGGCGATGCCACCACACCACTTACCCAGGGCTACCGCTCCTTCAATTTCGGGGATGTTCTGTCGCTGCATGTGCTCGAAACCCGGCTGACAGCCAGGGATGAGCAACTGGAATACCCAGACGCCGCAGCCGTACAGGCCCGTATTGGGGCGATTCTTACGAACCCCACCGAGCTCCTTGCCTACGCCGGCAAGCTCGGACTCACTCCTCCCACAACCCCGCAAGCAATCCCGGCCTTCGGCGCTGCCATTGCATCGGCTGTCACCCAGGAGCTGGTGCAGGCCACCGTGCAGAAAGCCTGGGGCGATCCCAGCCGCGATTTGATCGGAGACACCCAGATGGCCTGGCTGCAGCAGCAGATGGCCACCTCCACTGCTGCATGGCAGGTGCTTGCCCAACAGGTGCTGATGCAGAGCATGGCCGTTCCGGCGGAACTGCTTCGCGACCCCGGCAATCCCGCCCTGCTCGACAAATATGCCGCTCCGCTGCAGAAGCTCGCCACCGGCACTGCTTTTGCCGATCTGTCGGCGGCTGAGAAGGCCCTCTTCTCAGAAGCCGGCAAGATCCCCTACAACCTCGACGCTTGGGATGGCTACGGCGTAGAGCGCGAGACGATTCTGCAAACCGCCCTCGCCTTAGGCAAGCGGCTGATCAGCCTGGCCGGCGACACCCACAACGGCTGGGCCGGTGTGCTCGACACCATGGCCCCTGGCACCAAGCCAGCCGGCGCGGTGGCGGGTGTGGAATTTGCCACGCCAGGCGTTACTTCCCCCGGGCTGGAGAAATACCTGCCCGGTGCTGATGCTTACATCCGTGCCAAATACCCTGCCGTCGATGGCCTTGATGGCCTGTTCAGTGGCTATGTGAACGGGCTGAAATATGCCGATCTCAATCGCCGCGGTTTCCTTGATCTCACTGTCAACAAAGATCAGGCCGTCGGAACGTTCCAGTTCCTGGATGGGGTCAACCCACTGTTAGACCTGCCCCAGTGGGCCACGGAAACCGTGGTTGCCTCTGGCGATTTCAAGCTCTCTGTTCAACCCGAAGCCACTCCGCAGATCACTTGGCAATCGGGTTGGCGAGAGCTCGATCTGGTGTTCGGCATGGCTGTCGACATCAACGGTGGCCAGACGTTGCTCGACCCGTACACCTTCGCCACCCTGCCCCGCTCCGGCGTGCAACTGGCCGACGTCTCGTTGCTGGGTTCTGAAGCCGGCGATCGCATCTTCGTCGGGGTGGGTTCAAAGATCGAGGCAGCTGGTGGCAGCGACGAAATCTTCACCACCGACAGCCAGGGCGACAATCTCCTGGTGGGGGGAGCCGGTGCCGACCGGTTCTTCCTGCGAGCGCTGAACGATCAGGTGATCGGCGGAAAACTGTTTACGGGCTCCGCCGCCCTCGGCCTCTCGCCTTTCACGGCCCTAGTGGACCTGGAACGGGACAGCTTCCTGATCGACTCCTCCGAGACCGGCAGCGCTGGGGCTCTGCAAATTCTCGACTACGCACCAGGTATCGACGAACTGCTGATCGACGGGGTGGCCCCCTCAGGAAAGTGGGCCGAAGTGAAAGCGGTGCTGCGAGGTCTCAATGTGTCAATCAACTCCGCACCGGAGCTGAAAGCCGGACCCGTCACCCTCGAGCTCAGGCGTGGGGCTGAGCTCATCAGTGATCTCAGCATCCATGTCAACGATCTTGATGGCGACACTCTGCAGCTGCTGAAAGTAAAGGGCCCCGAATGGATCACCACCTCGGGTACCACCCTCAGGGCCACCGCTCCGCTTGATCTCACCGCAGAGCAGCTGGCCAGCATCGACCTGCAACTGGCCTTCAGTGATGGCAAAGCCGCCGCAGTGTTCTCTCCTCAGCTGAGCCTGATCAACGTTGCGCCCACCGCGCTGAGTCTCGCCAACACCATCCCTTCCCTGGCCGAGAACACCAGCACCGCCAGCCGCATAAAGGTCGCGGACATCGTCATCGCCGATGACAACCTCGGCTCCAATGTCATCAGCCTCTCCGGCACCGATGCCGCCAGCTTCGAGGTGGTAGGCACCGCCCTGTTCCTCAAGGCAGGCGTTGTTCTCAACTTCGAGGCCAAAACCTCTTACGACGTCACCCTCTCCGCCAGCGATCCCTCCCTACCGGGCAGCACGCCCGTCTCGGCTGCTTTCGCTCTGGCTGTCTCCGATCTCAACGAGGCCCCCACCGCCCTCGCGACCTCTGCCAGCAGCTTCGCTGAAAACATCACCGCTGGATCCACCGTTTCCATCCTCACCACCACGGATCCAGACGCCAGCAACACCTTCATCTACAGCCTGGTTTCCGGAACTGGTGACAGTGATAACAGCGCCTTCGCGATCAATGGAGACAAGCTGAATATCAAAGCCTCACCAAATTTCGAGGCCAAAAGCTCCTACAGCCTTCGCCTACGCAGCACGGATCAGGGTGGTCTCTCGGTGGAGCGCGCAGTCACCTTCGCGGTCATTGACCTCAATGAGGCCCCCACCACGCTGAATCTCGCCAACACCATTCCATCCCTGGCCGAGAACACCAGCACCGCCAGCCGCATAAAGGTCGCGGACATCGTCATCGCCGATGACAACCTCGGCTCCAATGTCATCAGCCTCTCCGGCACCGATGCCGCCAGCTTCGAGGTGGTAGGCACCGCCCTGTTCCTCAAGGCAGGCATTGTTCTCGACTTCGAGGCCAAAACCTCCTACGCCGTCAAGGTTCGTGTCGCCGATCCCGCCCTACCTGACAGCAATCCCCTCACTTCCGACTACTCCCTTGCCATCCAGGATGTCAATGAGGTCCCTGGATTTAAAACCGTTACCACCGTGGTTGAGGTCACCCTCCCCAACGGCAGTGTCAAACCGATCACGGTCAGCATCGATAACGCTGGTTTCGCCCCAGGCACCAACCTCTCGGTCATCAGCGACCTCGGCATCAATCCCGCTGGTCTCACCAGCCTGGCCAAGCTCGGGGTCACGACCAATAATTCGGGTCTTGATTTCCAGCTCACCGTTGATCAAGGCGCCAGCGCATCCCTCAATGCCCTGCTCGATCTGGTGGCGGCAGACCTCGTGCCCCAGCTCACCAACCCGACCGGTGCAAGGCGGGCCGATCGCAAGCTCCTCTATTACGCCGTCAATCCAACAACCGGAGGAGGCATCTCGCCCCTCACCTTCGACCCGATCACCGGCGCCGGCGCACGCTTCTTCGACCTCGACAACAACGGCACCGCCGATTTCTTCTCGCTCAGCCTGATTGATGGCGGCTACGGCGACAAGGATGGCCGAGTCAACAGGGTCATCGATGATCCATCCGTCGGCGGTTTCGTCGACCTCACCAATCTTCGGTTCTCAAACGCCGGCGCCGGCATCGTCACCATCGGCGATCCCACCAATGCCGCACCCGCATCCGTAAGCCTCCGCGCCACACTCTCCAGTCGCCCCATTAGCTCCAACGAGATTGGCTATGTGGTGCTCAACGCCTCAGAAGTCCCTGACTCTGCCGCCCTGCTTGCTGATCTCACCTGGCTGCGCGGCCGTGCCCGCACCCTGTTTTCCAGTCTGGAGAGCACCGATGTCACCCTCCCAGCCGGCAGCTCCTTCGATCGGGACATCCAGCTGATCAACGGCCAGAGCATCCGCTTCTTCGAGGTTAAAGACGCGAGCCTTGACCAGCTCACTAGCCTGGCCGACAGCCGCTTCAGCCTGTTCACAACAGGGGAGTTCGACAACAGCCAGGTTGCCTTCAGTTCCAGCAGCGGCGTGCGCTTCTCCCTCAACCTGCTGCCAAACGATCCAGGCCTCAATGCCCTGATCAGCCAGGCCCAGGGGCTGGCACCGGTTCTCGATCTCAGCGCCTTCACCGCCGCCCAGAGACTCAGCGGCACAGTGGCTTTTGGCCGGGAAGCCGATTTCAATTCCGTCGCTGGCTTTTACCGCACCCTCGATGCCTCTGGCACCGTGCTCGGGGCCGACTCCATCACGCGCTTCAGGCCCGGTGACAGCGGCTACACCGCAGCCGCCCTGCGCACGGACAACCTCATCGGCCAGCTCGGCAATCTCAGCATTGCCGATAACCAGAGCACCAGCCGCAGCTTCAGCGGCGTCACGGGCGGTACCTTCCTGGCACCATTCGCGCAGGTGAATGGCAATACCTTCTTTGCATTCGGCGGGGCCAACACCGATCGCCTCAGCCACTTCCGTTCGCTTGGCAACAACCTATTCGGCCTTGAAGATATTGTCGGCGGTGGTGATAAAGATTACGACGATATGGTGATCGGATTTAACTTTTCTAATGTTGCTTAATATGGGCGATTCTATTATTCCCTAAGGTCGGCCGTGAGGGCCATATCGCGCCGGGCCGCAGCAGCACATTGACTGTGGTCCGGAGAGCATCTAATGCTCACCCTCCACCAATACACCTTCGATTTACTCGAGCAAGCCGGCTTCGACTAGATCACGCGTCACGATTACCCAGCGCCCGCTGCGCCGCCTTACCAGCCAGCCAAACGCTGGCGACGGTGGCCAGCAGGCCGCCTATGCGCAGAGCCCAGGTGCCGGCATCGGCCTCGCCGGAGAGCACTTCGCCGAAGCGGGCCACATCGCCGGCCAGGGCGCCCAGGCCACAGAACAGAATCGTGCCGGGCAGGATTCCGATCAACCCAATGGAGTAGTCGCGCAGGCTCACCTCGCTGAGGCCATAGGCGAAATTGAGCAGGGAGAAGGGAAAGGCCGGCGAAAGACGGGTGAGCAGCACCAGCTTCAGCCCCTCCCGGCTAACCGCCTGCTCGATCGCCAGCAGCTTCGGCACCGCCGCCAGGCGCCGGCGGGCCCAATTGCGCAACCAGGTGCGACCGAGCAAGAAAGCGGCCTCGGCCCCCAGGCAGGCCCCTACAAACACGATCAAACTGCCCCACCAGGTGCCATACAGGGCGCCAGCCAGCATCGAAGCCCATACCCCTGGCAGCAGCAGGGTCACCCAGAGCGCATAGAGCGGCACGAACGCCAGGGCACCGAGGGGTGAGCGCAGGGCGGGCAGCAGCAGGTCGAGCAGTGCCGATCCATCCATGAACGAACCGTAGCGGTGGGCAGAGCCAGACCGGCGCCCTATAACCAGCCCAGGCCAGGACACATCCAACGATGACCATGCCCAGTCCCACGGGTCGCAAGGGGGGCCGCGGACCCTGGCCGATGGTGGCGGCCCTGCTCGCCCTGGCGCTGCTTGCCGGCCTCGGCAGTCGCCTGTGGCAGCAACGCCAGCAGAAGCAGGTCGAAGCGCGGAAGGCCGTACCGCTGCTGCCCCGCCAGGTGTCCGCCCTGGGCCGGATCGAGCCCCTGGGCGGCATCAGCCAGGTGTCGGTGCCCAGTTCCCTGAGCAATGACCGGGTGCGGGAGATCCTGGTAAAGGAAGGCCAGGAGGTGCGTAAAGGCCAACCTCTGGCGGTGCTCGAAAGCATCGACACCCTGGAGAGCAGTGTGCGCAAATCCGAGGCGGAGATCCGCGTGGCCGAGAGCAAGCTGGCCGCCCAGGACAGCGTCATCGCCCGCTACAAGGCCGACTTGGGCCAGGCCAGTGCCGAGGCACGCCGAGCCGAGCAACTGTTCGCCGCAGGGGCCACCAGCGCCAACCGGGTCGAAAAGCTGCAGGCTGACGAAAGCAGCGCCAAGGCCCAGCTAGCCGAAGCGATCGCCACCAAGGCAACCCTGGTGGAGGATCTGCGTTCCAGCCGGGCCTCCCTGGACAAGGACAAGACCGAACGGGCCAAGGCCACGGTGCTGGCGCCGTTCTCCGGCACCGTCTTCAAGGTGCATGCCCGCCCCGGCGACAAGGTTGGTGAGGATGGCCTGCTGGAAATGGGCGACAGCAGCCGCATGGGCGTGATCGCCGAGGTTTATCAGAGCGATCGGCCGATGATCGCCCTGGGTCAGAAGGCCAGCCTCAGTGCGGATGGTTTCAAGGGCCGCAAGGTGGAGGGCCAGGTGGTGGAGATTGCCCGGGAGGTCAGCCGTCAGACCGTGTTCAGTGGCCAGGCCGGCGAGAACCTGGACCGGCGAGTGCTGGAAGTGAAGATCGGCCTTACCCCGCAGGAGTCGGCCCTCGCCAGCCATCTGAACTACCTGCAGGTCAATGTGCTGTTCGCCCCGCTGACCGCGGCCCAGCAGGCTGACCAGAAGGCGGCCCGGGATCGCGTCCTGAGTGGCGCGCCATGAACCCGTTCGCCGCGCTGCGCCGCACGCCCCTGGCCTGGCGCCAGACCAGCCATCGGCCCATGCGGTTGCTCGCCGCCATTGCCGGAGTGAGCTTCGCCAACGTGCTGGTGTTCTTCCAGCTGGGGCTGGCCAGCGGGTTGTACGCCAGCCAGAAGCGGCCGCTGCAGCGCCTCAATGGCGAGCTGGTGATGGTGAGCCGCCGCTACACCAACCTGGGCGAACCGCTCAACCTGCCGCGCAGCCGCCTGATGCAGGCCCTGGGGGTGCAAGGGGTGGAAGCGGTGACACCGCTGTACATCGGCAAGACCGACTGGCTGAACCGCGACAGCCGCGAGAAAAAGCAGGCCCTGATTTTTGGTCTGGCGCCGGAGAATCCAGCCCTACGCATCCCCGAACTAGAGGCCGATCGCGACAAGTTGCTGCGTCCCGATGGCCTGTTCTTCGACACCCTCTCCAAGAAGGCGGCCGGTCCAGTGGCCCAGGTGGTGACCAAAGACGGCTTTTATGACACCGAACTGCGTGGCAAACGGGCGGTGGTGAATGGCCTGTTCACGATGGGCCTCACCTTCGCCGCCGACATCAACCTGCTGACTTCGGCCAGCAACTTCAAAACCTGGTTCCCCGATCAGAGCAGTGATGACATCCAGCTCGGGGTGATCCAGCTGCAACCGGGCGTGAGCCCGCAGCGGGTGCAGGCCACCCTGGAGAGCTTCCTCGATCCCTCGGTGAAGGTGCTGACCCTCCAGCAGCTGGAGGCGGTGGAGGTGGACCACTGGCGCAACAACACCTCCTTTGGTCTGATCTTCAACCTGGGGGTGCTGGTGGGCCTGATCGTCGGCGCGATTATCGTCTACCAGATTCTTTATTCCGACGTCAGTGATCACCTGCCGGAATACGCCACGATGAAGGCGATGGGCTACAGCGATCGCTTCGTCGTCGGCATCATCGTGCAGGAATCGGTGCTGCTGGCTGCCCTGGCCTTCGTGCCCAGCCTGGTGCTGGCGATCGGGCTCTATGCCGTGCTGGCCAACTCCACCTCGCTGCTGATCGCCATGACCGCCCAGCGAGCCGTTGCGGTGTTCGCCCTGACCCTGACGATGGCGGCCGGATCGGGCTGGCTGGCCACCGGCAAGCTGCGGCGGCTCGATCCCGCCGACATCTTCTGATGGGGTCGCTGGACGCTGCAGCCGGCTCACCCGATCACACCGGGCGCGAAC
>Ga0247841_10012182_pt1 | contig 11266 bp, 16 predicted proteins | sample LaCruzMarch2015__2_FD_192410 | JGI IMG/M metagenome (GOLD analysis project Ga0247841, IMG submission 192410) | Freshwater microbial communities from meromictic Lake La Cruz, Castile-La Mancha, Spain - LaCruzMarch2015_18m | ecosystem: Environmental > Aquatic > Freshwater > Lake | place: Spain...
CGGGTCGTCGCGCAGCACCGCGTCCAGGACCGCGTCCGAGATCCTGTCCGCCACCTTGTCCGGGTGACCTTCCGTGACCGATTCCGACGTTCGGTAGCTCCTCGAGATCGTCATGTCGCTCCTTTGCTCAAGCGTACCCGTTCCCCGTTTTTTTCCAATCGCCACTCCATCGCACGTCGGAGGGGCGGGTCAAGAGGATTGGACCGGATTTCGAAGTGAGAGCCATCGTGGCAACAGGTGCGCGCCCGTGTCGACTCCGACTATGTCGGCCCCGGCTATGTCGGTTCCGACTGTGTCGGCCCCGACTATGTCGGTTCCGATGCGAGCCGCTGGAAACGCGGCGCGCTACCCCGTCCGTCGTGTCAGGGTCAGGTGGAACGTCTCACGTTCTTGCGCCGTGGCGGCCACGGCGAAGCCGACGTCCCGTGCCAACTGCGCGACGCTGTCGCCAGACATCTCTCGATCCTTCCACGGAACGCCGTAGGCCGTCTTGATGGTCTGATGGGGGAGCTGCGCTCGGACAGGAACCACGAACAGCTTGTGGGTTCGTTCGCCAAGAGCGGGAATGACCACGTCCCAGACGTGGAATGTCCCTCCGGGGCGAAGCACTCGATGGGCCTCCTGGAGAACCGCCTTGCGATCCGCTGCCGGGACGTACATCAGGAAGAAGAACGCCGTCGCTGCATCGAAAGACCCATCAGGAAACGGGAGCGCTCTAGCGTCTGCCACCACCTTGATCGGCCCCGGCGGCGCTTCGTCGAGTTCCTCCTGTCGGATATCGACGGCAGTCACCTGCTGCCCGCGAAGCTGCCCGATCACGCCCGCGCCGCCGCCGCCCAGATCGAGGATCCGATCCTCGTCTCGGAACACATCCGCGATGCGCACCACCTGCTGATGGATGACGTACATCCGCTTCCCGAGCTTCCCAACGAGCCACAGAATTCGCCACGCCGGCATTCCCATCCGAACCTCCTCTCCCGTGAGTCGTTCCTGCCGCGCCGAAGGTTCAAGGCCCGCCGAGCAATGTGCAGCGGGATCCCGGCCGGCGCGCGCCGGTTGTCGCTCGTGGGGTCAGGCGCTACGATCCCCGGCACGGGAGCCAAGAGGAGAAGAAGGGAGGTGGCCTGTGGCTCGGTTCGATCTTGCCTACGGGTGCGCGACGGTCTCGGTCAACGTCCCGGACGCGAATCTGCTCGGTACGCTCAAGCCGCGCGACATGTCCGCCGTCGATCTCCCGAGTGCCTTCGCCAGCGCGTGGAACTCCCCGATCGGGATGGCCAATCCCGCGGCGGCCTTGCGCGGCGGGGGGAAGACAGTGTTCGTGATCACCGACCACACGCGCAAGACGCCGACTCGCCTTCTCTTCCCTTTGATCTGGGAACGAATCCGCGATCACGTGTCTGCGAGCGACGTGACGTTCCTCGTTGCGACGGGAACGCATCGTGCGTCGACCGACGACGAACTTGAGAAGATGCTCGGCGAGCTTCGTCGCGAGTTCCGCGTGGCGATCCACAACTGCGATCGCGATGTCGTCGAGATCGGGAGGAGTTCTCGCGGTACGCCGATCCTCGTCAACCGGCTCGTGGCGGAGGCGGACCACGTGGTCACGATCGGCCACGTCGGGATGCACTACTACGCCGGCTATTCGGGCGGGCGGAAGAACATCCTGCCTGGCGTCGCCGGGCGCGCGACGATCGAGGCGAACCACGCGCAGATGTCGCACCCGCAGAGTCAGGCCTGCATCTACGACGGGAACCCGATCAGCGAGGAGATGGTCGAGGCGGCGAAGCTTGTCGGCGTCGACTTCCTCGTCGACGTTGTGATGAACGCGAAGGGCGAGATCGCGAAGGTCGTCATCGGCGATCCGGAGGGGGCGCACGCCGAAGCGCGGCGGTTCTGGGACGAACATTGCGTCGTGCGCGTGCCGGAGCGAGCGGACGTCGTCATCGCGTCGGCCGGCGGGCACCCGAAGGACATCGACCTCTACCAGGCGTACAAGGCGCAATACACGGCCGTGCGTGCGGTGCGCGACGGCGGGATCGTCTACCTCCTTGCCGCCTGTCCGGACGGCATCGGGCATCGCGTCTTCCAGGACTGGATCGAGCGCAGCGCGTGTCCGGCCGACGTGCTCTCAATCCTCGAGTGCGAGGGGTTCAAGCTTGGCGGCCACAAGGCCGTGTACCTCGCGCAGGACCTCGCGCGCGTTCTCGTGTACCTGCAGTCCGAGCTTCCCGAGGACACGGTTCGCCGCTTCTTCCTTCGGCCGGCGACCGACCCACGCGACGCCTTGTCTGAAGCGGAAGAACGCTTCGGGAAGAACTACCGCGTCCTCGTGATGCCGCACGCCGGGGAGACCTTCCCCATCTGCGATGCCGCGTGACGGAGAGCCGGTCGTTCACTCGTTCGACAGCGTCTCGTCAACGCAACGCGCGGCGCGCGATCTCCTCGAAGGCGGACGTGCGCGCGTCGGCGACATCGTCGTGGCGGACCAGCAGACCGACGGCCGCGGCCGGCTAGGACGAGTCTGGACTTCTCCGCTCGGTGGCCTCTACGCGACGTTCATCGTGCCAAGCGATCGACTTCTCGCCCTGCGTGCCGGGCCTAGCGGCGGCTCGGGTCCTCGAGGCCCTCGGCGTGGCCGTGCGGCTCAAATGGCCCAACGATCTCGTCGTCGGCGAACGGAAGCTTGGCGGGATTCTCATTGAGGCGGACGCGGACGTTGCACGGGTCGGCGTGGGCATCAACCTCACGACGAGCCCGCTCGGGGACGCGGCGTGCCTGCTCGATCTCGGGGTGCGCGCCGATCGCGACGCCCTCGTCCGTGCGATCCACAGTGAAGTCGTGGCGCAGGAGTCGGAGGCCGGCATCCTCGACAGCTACCGCGCGCGGTCGGCTACTCTCGGCCGCCGCGTGCGCGTCGACGTCACGGCCGACCGGACGGTTGCCGGCTGCGCCGTCGGGATCGACGCGCTCGGCCGTCTCCTGATCGAGACGCAAGACGGCGTAGATGTCGTCTCGTGTGGCGACTGTCTCCACGCCCCCGTCGTCAGCTGACGGGAATTGACGAAGAGGGCTCGCCCCCCTACTCTCCTTGTCGACGCCACGGCGACGCCACAGCCTGAACCTAGGAAGGGAGGAGAGCCATGGGAGTGATCGACGATGCCGTTCGCCTTGAGGAGAAGGCGGAGAGGAACTACCGGCAGGCCGCAGATCGCGCGCAGAACCCAAGCGCGACGAAGCTCCTCGTCCTGCTCGCCGACGCCGAGGCCGGCCACGCGATGGCGCTTCGGCGCCTTGATGCTGCCAAGGACCTGAAGGGTCCTGATCTCGTGGCTGCGGCGTCAGCGTGGGTCCGCGGCGCGGTGGAAGGTGGCGCGAACACCCTCTCGCGCGACGGAGGTCTTCTCGATCTCCTCCGCCGCGCCATGGACCTCGAACGCCAGACGGAGGCCTTCTACCGCGAGCACGCTGAGGGCGCGGACGACGCTCGGGTGGCCCGCCTCCTCGGAGAACTCGCGCAGGTCGAGCACAGCCACTATGCCCTCGTGAGCTCGCTCGTCGAGTACTACAACCGCCCGAACGAGTGGGTCGAGTCGGCCGAGTTCGGCCTCCGCCCCGACTACTAGAGGGCTCGCCCTCGCCGTGCCTACACGTAGACGGACAGCCCGAGCACGAGGTGGAAGAGCGCGAGGACGAGGCCTGCGATGGCCAGCCCGCGGTGCACTCGGACGGAGACGCGCCGCAGCGCGGGGATCTGCTTCTTCAGGCTGGCAATTCCCGCGGCCAGAATCAAGAGCACGAGCGTGGCGAACCCGAACCACACGGCAACCGGAAACGGTCCGAGCGACGTGCCATAGCCGAACGATCGCAGAGCTTCCATCCTAGATTCCTCCGTCCAACGTGATGGCCGTCGTCGAGCGCGCCGTGTGGCGGCTCGTGAAGCTGTCGGAGCTCGCGTGCAGGGCGAGGATCACGCCAACGGTCTGGCCCGGAACGAGCGCGTTGTCCGCGGGATCGCCCGAGGCGAGGAAGAGGGAGAACTCAACCGTTGTTACGCCGTCCGCCTCGGTTCCCGCCGCCTGGATGATGTTTCCCTGCGAGTCCAGGCGATGCACGGTCTGTCCGACGCCGAATTGGTCCTGGATCGTGAGAACGCCGTTCGAGACGGCGGCGATGAGGATGTCGGCGCCTTGCATCAGGTCGACCGGTCCGAAGCCGATGCCGACCCAGCCCGTGCCCGGAGAGACGAGGCCAATGCGGAGAACGGTCGCGTCGTTCTGCCAGAACACGCTGATCCCGGTTGCGGGGTCGGTCATCGCATGGCGGTACTCGCCCGGGCTGACGACACCATCGATGAATGGCGGCCAGTCGATGTCGGTCAGTGTCGCATCGTGCACCACATTGATTGCGCCGCTCGCCTGCACGTCCGAGAGGAAGAAGCGTCGCGCCTCGTCGGTCGGCGGCGCGTCGTACGCCCCATTGCCGGTCGCGTCAATGAAGTAGTCGACCTGGTACGAGGCCCCGGTCTCGAACGGCGAGACGTCAATCTGGAACGCGCCAGCCGGGATCTCGGGCACGCGCAGCCGTGCGACCTCGACGAACGTCGCCGCATCCACGACGCGGAGGAACATGGTCTGGCCGGCGTGCGGATCCAAGTCCGTGAACTCGAACGTGAGCGTCACGGCCGCTCCCATCGCGACGACTCCGAGAACCAGCGCGCAGGCTGCGGCCAGCGCGCACACGACGGCGCATGTCTTCTTCTGATTCATAAGGCCTCCCAAGAGTCTCAACCCGGTGTTCCTACCCCTCCGTCTTTGGATCGTCGAACGCGAACTGGCTCCAGGCGACGACCGTCTCGAGCGGGCGGCGTACCCTCGGCCCTTGCTCGATCTGGCGGTGCTTGTCCGACAGCGTGGCTGGGTCTCCCGGCCGCCCGACGATGACGAGCGTGATGAGGACGTAGTCCTCGGGGATCCCGAGCGCGGCCTTGGCCGCCTCCGGCTTGTAGCCGGCGATCGGGTGGGCCACCAGCCCGAGTTCGGTCGCCTGGATCATCAGGTTTCCCACCGCCATCCCGCAGCCGAAGAGGAAGTAGTCGCGGCGATCGCCAAGCGCGCAATCGAGGTCCTGGCGTGAAGCGACGGCAAGGATGACGGGCGCCTGCTTCGCCCAGTAGTTTCCGCCTGACAGGGCCTCCTTGACGCGAGCCAGAGCCTCGGGCTCGTCGACGACGATCAGCCGCCACGGCTGACTGTTGTTACACGACGGCGCGAGGTGGGCGGCCTGCAGCAAGATCCCCAGGACTTCCCGAGAGATCGGTTCAGGCGACAGAGCCCGTCGCGCGCGCCGCGCCTCGATCGATGGAAGCACGTTTGTCATCCTTCCTCCTCCATCTGATGCCTACAGCTTGAGCGAACCTTCCCACAGGCCATGGAGGTTGCAGTACTCGACCGCGACGAGCTCGCTCAAGCCATCAAGGTTCGCGTGCGTGACCGCCTTCGGAATCCCGTACGTGGGCCCGAGGTCGAACGTCGCGATGTGGACGGCGACGCCGTTCTTCACCCCGAAGAGCGCAATCCACTTGATGTGGTGCTCGACCGTGTTCGGGTGAGCGACTTCCTTCCCCACCGTGACCTTCACCCCGCGCCCGCCGCACTCCTTGCACTCGACGAGCTCGATCGTCGGAACGTGCTTCTCCTTCCCCTCTTGTGCTCCACCCTTGATCAGTTCGCCAAGCTTCATCGGCTCCTCCTCTAGAATGTCTTGAATAGCTCTCGCTTCACGCCACAGACCGGGCACATCGCCAACGCCTCGCCCTCGACCGTGTGTCCGCAGATCGGGCAAACGAGCATCGGCCCGAGGGCGAGGTCTTTGCCGCCGGACACGACCGCTTTGGCTTTGGCGTACATCGTTTCGTGGATCTTCTCCGCCTCGAGGGCGTAGTACGTCGAACGAACCGCGCCCTTCTCTCCCTGCATTTCCGCCACGGCGTGATAGGCCGGGTACATCTCGTTCACCTCGAACGACTCCCCATCGATGCACGACTGCACGTTCGAGGCAGGGTCGCCGATCTTGCCGAGCTCGCGGAAGTGGTTCGTCGCATGGACCTGTTCGGCATAGGCGATCGCGCGGAAGAGGCGCCCTAGCTGCGGCATCCCCTTCTTCTCCGCCTCCTGCGAGAAGATGAGGTACTTCATGTGGGCCTGGCTCTCGCCGGCGAACGCCGCTTGGAGGAACTCCTTCGTCATCGCATGCATGGCTGCTCCTTCACCATATCCTTCAAGAAACGGATCTGCTCGTCGATGTCCGGCAGCTCGGGAATCGGGTAGACCTTCGCGAACCGGATCACGCCCTCTTCGTCGAGGATTAGGACGGCGCGATCCGAGAAGCCCTCCTTGTCGTGAAAGAGGTCAAGCGACGCGGCGACGGCGCCGTGCGGCCAGAAGTCCGACAAGAGGCGCGTCTTCGTGATCCCGAGCGACGCCGCCCACGCCTTCTTGGACGGCGACGGGTCGACGCTGGCGCCGAACGCGACAGCATTCTCCTTCTCGAGATCGGCCGCATGCGCTTCGAGCGCCTGCATCTGGAGGGCGCAGACGCGCGTCCAAGCGAGGGGGTGAAACGAAAGCAGGATCCTCCGCCCGCGGAGCGTCGCGAGATCGACCGTCTTCCCTTCGTGGTCTGGAAGGGCGATCTTTGGGGCCTTCTTCCCTACGAGGGCCTCTGCTTGTGCCGCTCTTCGCGTTTCCGACATCGCGTTTCTCCTCCTTAGCCCGCGAGTGTGCGGTGCTTCTCGGCGATCGTGTCGGCGAGGCGGTCGAGCGCCTCGAACGTCTCGTCCGTCGGCAGGCCGCGCGCGAATACCGACGGCAGCCACTCCGCCGCGAGCCCCGAGGCCAGCGCCTGCACGGTCTCCGGCGCCTTGCCGGCCCAGCCGTACGAGCCGATGACGGCTGCGTGTCGCAGCTTCGGCCGAAGGGCTGCAGTGAGCGCCGCGGCGAGGACGACGTTCGGGTGCGGCCCGACGAGCACCGTCGGCGTGCCGAACACGACCGTCGCCGCATCGACGAGATGAATGGCGTAGGCGCCGAGGTCGGTGGCCGCCATGTTGAACGGAATGGCCGCCACGCCGCGGGCGCCGAGCGATTCGATCAGGTGCTCGACCATCTTCTGCGTGCTGCCGTGCATCGTGATGAACGGAATCAGGACGAGGTTCTCCGGCGCGGCGTTCACCCAGCGTTCGTAGGCGGAGACGATCGCCTCCGGATCGTCGTGGACGGGTCCGTGACTCGGGGCGATCATCGCGACGTCGAGCGCGCGCACCTTCTCGAGATGCCCGCGGATCGTCTTCGCGAACGGCATCATGATCTCGGCGTAGTAGCGCTTGGCCGAGAGCTCGAGATGTTCCGCGTCGCGCGCGAACAGGCTGCCCGACGCGAGGTGCGATCCGAAGAGATCGCACGTGAACAACAGGCGATCCTCCGGCACGTACGTCATCATCGTCTCCGGCCAGTGAACCCACGGCGCGTGCACGAACTGGAGGGTCTTCCCGCCGAGCGACACCATCTCGCCATCCGTGACCGAAGTGACCCGTTCGACGGGGATTCCGAGATGGTCTGCAATCATCATCCGCGCCTTGGGCGTCGCGAGGATGCGTGCCTCGGGGTAGCGGGCAAGCACGGCGGGCGCGAGCCCCGAGTGATCCTGCTCGACGTGCTGGATCACGAGATCGTCAATGCGCGGCACGTCGTCGAGGTGCGCCCAAAGCGCGTCGGCCTTCGTCGGGTCGACGGTGTCGATGAGCGCCGTCCGTTCGCGACCTCGCACGAGGTAAGCGTTGTAGCTCGTTCCGTCCGGGAGAGGGATCAGGGCGTCGAACAGGCGCCGATCCCAGTCCACGGCACCGACCCACTCGATGCCCGGTCGCAACTCACGTCGCTTCACGTCGTCTCCTCCTACGCTCACGGAGCTGGCGCGCCCCGTGTCCCCGCCGACCACTCCCTCGGATGCCCTTCCTTGGCGGGGATCGGGTGTCGCGCTTCTCGTCTTTAGCCTTGCGGCTCGAACATGTCCTTTCCCACGCCGCAGAGCGGGCAAACCCACTCCTCGGGAATGCTTTCGAATGGCGTTCCCGGCACCACTCCCGTCGTCGGATCTCCGTCCGCCGGGTCGTACACGTACCCGCACACCGTGCACATCCACTTCTTCATCGGCTACCCCTTCCTTCTCAGGTTCTTCCGGTACTCGTTGTAGGTTAGTGGCTCGCCGCCTTCCCGTGTGCCCGCTTGATCGACCGAGGCGACGTAGAGCGAGTGCGTACCGAGATCGATCGTCCACGACGGGATGATCGTCGCTTCGAACACTGCGACCGCTGTGGGCAGGTACGGGAGCCCGCGATCGGTTGTCGAGTGCGGGAAGTCGAGGAACTTGTCGACGTCACGTCCCGACTGGAACCCAAACCGTCGGATCACGTCGATGCACGCCGGATCGTTTCGGTCGAGCACGCTCACGACGAAATGCCCGGTCTCGGCGATCATCTCGTGCGTCAGCGACCGCTTGCCGATTCCCACCGCAATGCGCGGCGGCGCGCTCGTCACCTGCATGAGCGCATCGATGACCTGGCCGTTCGTCTTGTCTCCGCGCTTCGCCGTGACGACGTAGAGCCCGTGCGTCACCTGAAACAGAGCCTGATTCAGCGCCGCGCTGTCCGTGACAAACGAGAACACCATCCCGTGCCTCCTATGCCGACGCGCCCGCCGCGTCGGCTCCTGCCGGAGGCGGGACGAAGACGCGCGTTCCGAGCTCTCGATCGGCCATCACGAGACCCTGTCCCGCGTCGCCGACCAGCTTCAGGAGGTCGATCACTTTCGACACGTTGGCCTCCTCCTCGATCTGCTCGTTGATGAACCACTGCAGCATCATGAGTGCTGCGTTGTCGTTCTCCTCTCGTGCGATCTTCGCGAGCTCATCGATCCGAGCCGTGATGAACTGCTCGTGCTGGTAGGCCGCCTCAAACGCCGCGAGCGGTGACGCCCACTCCTTCTGCGGCGCAGGCAACCCTTTCAACTCAACGCGGCCGTTCCGCTCGTCGATGTGTGAGAAGAAACGCATGGCGTGGACCATCTCTTCCTGCGTCTGGGCTTTCATCCACTGCGCCATGCCGTCGAGACCCTTCGCGTGAAAGTCAGCGGCCATCGCGAGGTAGAGGTAGGCCGAGCCGAGTTCGTGCTGGATTTGGTCGTTCATCGCATCTTGCATTCGCTTCTTGATCATCGTCTCCGCCTCCCAGCGCAGATTCCATCTATCTAAGCACGTCTTCGTTCGCCTACCAATTCTCGGCGAGGAGCTCGAAGTGGTCCTGCGGATGCGCGCACGCCGGGCACAAGGTCGGCGCCTCAACGCCCGTGTGGAGGTAGCCGCAGTTGCGGCAGCGCCACACGACAGGAGAGGCCTTCTTGAAGACAGTCCCCGCCTCGACGTTCTTCAGGAGCCCAAGGTAGCGGCGCTCGTGCTGCTTCTCCGCAACGGAGATGGCGTCGAACGTCGCGGCGATGTCAGCGAATCCCTCCTGTCGCGCGACCTTGGCGAATTCCGGATAGAGCGAGCTCCATTCGTGGTGCTCACCGCCGGCCGAGGCTCGCAGATTGGCCGCTGTCGTGCCGATCGTTCCGGCCGGGAATCCCGCCGTGATCTCGACCTCGCCACCCTGGAGGAACTGGAAGAACCGCTTCGCGTGCTCTTTCTCCTGGTCGGCTGTCTCCTGGAAGATCGTCTGGATCTGGACGAAGCCATCCTTGCCAGCCTGTGACGCAAAGTACGTGTAGCGGTTGCGCGCCTGCGATTCGCCGGCAAACGACTTGAGTAGGTTCTTTTCGGTCTGCGATCCCTTGAACTGCATCTCGTCCTCCTTGCCTCTTCCTATCTCTGGCACGCCGGGCAGAAGCACGTCGACCGCCCGGCCTGTATCAATCGCTCAATCCCTTCTCCGCATCGCTCGCACGGCTCGCCCTCGCGTCCGTAGACGGCCAGATGGTTCTGGAACGATCCCGTCTCGGTCGCTGTTGGGTGGTAGTCGGACACGCTCGTGCCAAGCGTCGTTCCGAGGCAGTCTACGGCTTCCTTGAGGACGCCCACGATCGCCTTGTGCAGGCGCCCGACCTCGGCACGAGAGAGCTCGTTCGCCTTGCGCCGCGGATCGAGCTTCGCGCGCCACAGCGCTTCGGCCGCATAGATGTTGCCGATGCCCGCAACCTTCTTCTGGTCGAGCAGGAACTGCTTGATCGGCGTCCTCGACGGACTCGCCAGCTTGGCAAGAGCAGCGGTCGTGAACGCCGCGTCGAGCGGCTCAAACCCGAGTGCGAGGTCGAGCCCGCCGTCGGCCAGCTCAGCCGTACCTAGCCGGCGCGGGTCGACGAAGTAGATGCTTGTCTTCTTGCCGAGCCGCAGGATCAGGCGCGCGTACTTCGTCTCACACGGACGGCACTCGAATCTCAGCCGGCCCGACATCCGCAGGTGGATGACGAGCGTCCGTCCATCCTCGAGCTCGATCCCGATGTACTTGCCGCGGCGGCGAATGTCGGCGATGCGCGCCCCGGCGAGGTCCTCGCCCGACACGGCGAGCTTCGCGTCGAGCACGTTGGCCGACACGATCGTCTGCCCCACGGCGGGATAGAGCCCGCGCACGAAGGTCTCTACTTCAGGAAGCTCAGGGGGCACGGCGAACCTCCTTTCGCTTCGCTGCTGGAGGTTCGGATGAAGAAGACTTCGTCTTCTTCAGGCGGCTGTCTGGGTCGGACGCCTTGGGAGAACGCCCCCTGGGGTCGTTCTCTTGGGCGCGTGTTACGGGAGGTTCGGATGACGAAGACTTCGTCTTCTTCAGGCGACTCTCTGGGTCGAACGCCTTGTGAGAACGTCCCTTCGATCCGTTCTCCGGCTCGGTCTTGGCAAGCGGCTTTCGAGTTGACGTACCCATGTGTTTCGCTGCGGACGACTCTCCGGCAGGCGGCGCTTCCCCGCGACACGACGCGCAGACGCCGAACGCGTACGTTCGCACCGACTCGACCCGGTGGCCCTTCACAAGGCCTCCGAGGCAGCTCTCTTGCTTTGCATCGATGTCGTACACCACGCCGCATAGCCGACAGCGGAAGTGTACGTGCGGGCCGAGGTCTGCGTCGTAGCGCGCCGCCGCCGGATCGACTGTCAGTTGCAGAATCGTACCCGCCTTGGTCAGCGCCTCGAGCGTGTTGTAGACCGTGGCTCGTGCGAT
>Ga0247841_10012186_pt1 | contig 11264 bp, 13 predicted proteins | sample LaCruzMarch2015__2_FD_192410 | JGI IMG/M metagenome (GOLD analysis project Ga0247841, IMG submission 192410) | Freshwater microbial communities from meromictic Lake La Cruz, Castile-La Mancha, Spain - LaCruzMarch2015_18m | ecosystem: Environmental > Aquatic > Freshwater > Lake | place: Spain...
TATCCGGTGAGTCGTATCGAGTTTAACATTGCCACTGGCATCTTTTACGCGCATACCGTAAGCCATTAAGGAAGCTCCCCTAATTCAACCCTGAGGTTAGCGCTGTCGTCATAGACTTTAATAATATTATTGGCGCCATCAATGACGATCGTTCCATCCCCTACATCTATAGATTCATCTACTGTCAATGTTCCGGTATTTGCCGCGAGCGCGTCTAACTGGCTGGCTGTAATTTTGTCTGCGGTTACGCTACCGGTATAAATATCGCCACCGTCTATCTTGGTGGTATCAGAAGAATGCGCCCAACCGGTGGCTACCGCTGCATCTATCAACACCCACTCTCCGGCCGTTACCGCATCATCTCCGGCATTCGTAGCCCTGTATAGCTTACTATCATCGCTGTCTATCCAGAGATCCCCTGCGGACGTAGCGGTAGGACAAGTTGATTGCCGGAATGTGGTTACGCCGCCCCCTCCTCCGCTCTGTGATATTACTACCCACGCCGAACTCTGATATACATAAAGTTTGTTACTGTCGTTTGTATCGATCCAGTAATCCCCCTCATTCATTCCTGTTGTCGGCGCGTCGTCTTGGTAATATGTTTTAGGGGGAATGGCGTCTGATGCCAGCTTTGAAAGGGTTATCGATTCGGCTGTAATTTTTCCGCCATCTAAATCGCTTATTTTGGCGTTAGTTACTATTAGATCCTTTATCTGCGCGGATAGGGTTATCAGCTCCCCGGCGATAAGCTTGCGAGCAGAGATTATCGCATCCCCTATTTCAGATTCAGTTAAAGGTGTAAAGTTTATTGTTACTGCGGAAGAAAGGGAACCTGCGCCAAAGGTGTCTGCGCCTCTGACTTTATAATATGCTCTATCCTTTATAGTGAATTTATCAAGGGCGGTTGGGGTTCCAGATGGCCAGCTGGCTATCGAAACCTTGCCCGTCGCATTGTTAAAGGCGGTTATGATAGCTTCTTGGCCGGCGTATGTCCCGCTTGTTTGCAATAGAACATCCCCTACAAAATAGTCCACGCCCTTGCCGATTAAAGAAGTATCTGTAATGCTTGTGGAGTCTGGTGAAGCCGCGACCGCGTCTACGGGAGCGTTACCCTGAACGGTAATCATCTTCCCGGATATCCTAGCCTCTAGTGTTTCTTCTCCGGCCCAAGCGTTAGTGTTTGATTTGTAAACTTCGTAATATCTCAAGTCAGTATCAACGCTATCCGTCCATTCAATCTTCGCATAGCCAAACCACTGGGTGGCCGCGATAGTCGGTGCTGAAGGAGCGGCGTTTGTGGGAGTTACACTTGCCGCGGTAGTAGAGTAGTTTCCAGAGGTATCGAAAGCCTTGATATAGTAAGTACCCGGGGACCGGGATGAAGGCGCTACTATTGTGAATGTGTTGGTAAGTCCGCGATAGATAAGGTTAGCATTCTGGACTCCCCAGTTTGAATCCGTATCCCTTATTTCATAACCCAGTAGATCCTTATCTGTATTCTTATCCCAAACGAACACAAGGGCGTTAAGGAAAGTGTATGCAAAATTTGTAACATTGTTAGGATTGGAATCCTTACCCTCTAAGGTAATTGAAGCAGAAGGGCTGCTGCTTCGGCTATTTTCTACATTATTATCTGAAACCGACACAACCAAAACCTTATAGGTTGCATTAGTTAATCCACCTTGTATCTTAAAACTTTCTGCGGTTGTTTCGCCCCTATATGAATAAGACGCTCCGGCATTATCAGACAAATATATCCGGGCCCTATTATATCGTTTGAGAACATATCCGGTAACGAGCGGCTTTGTGAACCAAACATCGATTGAGCTTTCGATGGATCCGTCGTTTAAGGTGATTACGCTTTCAGTTAATGTTAAATTTTCTACCGGCGGTATGGTAAAAGACAAGGCAGAATAATTATTATCGGGCAATACAATGGTATCGGTATCGTATACATCAGCATCATATTCCAATGCGGTAATCTCAACCTCACTATTCTCCGAACGCTTCATTGATACTATTCTATAAGGCGCCACGACTTTGTTTTCTTCGCCGAAAGAGTATATGTCATAAGCTGCAGGCGCATTGGTAAAGGCGCTTGATACGTTGACCTCTGTGTAAGTTCCCGGGCCATCGCTCACAGCCTTTTCTTCTTGGGTATCATCGGCAAAGCGCACCCTTATCTTATAAGTTTTACCGCTTTCGACAGTAACAGCCTGGTCTAATTTAACTTTTGTGGCGGTGCTATTTGCCTGTACTCTGCCGCTAAAGCCCCACTGCGGCACATCATGGGCTACGTTGATTACGTCTCCGGCTTGGCAGGCTATCGCATCGATGCCGGCTTTGAGGGTTACTGTGCGTTGTATGTTCTTGGCGATGTTGAGGGCATATTTGCCTTCCCTGACGGCCTGGCTTACGCGGGTACAAAATAGGCGTAAAGACTTTTTGCGGATAGGATCTCCCGCGGCAATAGATGCTTCATCCATTACCGAAATAACCTCTTGCTTGTAATTTAAGTCTTTATTCATAAACTGCACTTCGATTACATTAGGAATGTCTTTGATTGATTTCCAGGACTGGACAAAACTTTCGGATATGATATTGCCCATGCCGAACATCTGCACTGGGCTTTCGGCTTTGTCTATCTTTAACTTGATTGCCCCTCCGGAATAAAAAGTAAAGCATCTGAAGGTCGCGGATAACTGGGAAAGTAAGTCTATTGCCTTTGTGCTGCTGTCTATAACCACATCTAATCTAAAACGTTTTTCGTAGCCTCCATCGCCGTCGCTGACTTTTTCTTCGCAATATAAAGCCATTTCCAATAATTGTGAAGCATCCATATTGGATGTAGTGATATAATCCCCCAAACCATATCGGGTATTAGTAAGTAAATCCCGCAAACACCATATCGGATTAGCGGAATAAGCGGTTACATAAGTTACGCCGTCCCAATAAAGTGCGGTATTGTCAGCTAACAGCTTAAATAAACTGTTGACGGGATCCCAATAGTAATCATCCCAATCGACAGGATCGCCATCCTCCGCGTCCAAAACGGACGGGATGCTTATCTTTGCCCCTTTGATTAAAGATGTAATGGTTGGTGTACTGCCGCTTAATTGGTCGGTTGCAAGGGCTTCTACGCCTATGAGGGCCACATTAGGATATGTAAGCGGCTCATCCTGGGCAATCTCATCTACGCCTTTAAGATAAAGGTCTCCTTGCTTCATCGGGTCCAGACTGCTGTCATCAGAGGTCCGGGTGATACGTATGTCATATTGGCCGGCAGCAAGGCTTTCTTTGCGAAATACGCGCCTTAAATCTGTGCGTGATTTACCGTCTATAGTGGTTGAGCCTAAATCTGTATAGGTAGGATCTGCATGCAGTTTATATTCCACCTGATAAGTTACCGCCCAGCTCTCCAGGGCGCCGCTGCTGCCGGATTGAAATAACCCGCCTACGCAGGTAAGCTTTAATTCAAAGGCGGTGATATCGGTATTTACTGTCGTATATACATAAGCGTTATTTTTGGTAAGATTGGCATTGAGCGCTTTTAAGTCGTGGCTATCGTTGAAATTTGGTATCTGCGCCTGGTTGTTTGTGCCATAGCGCTTGGTTAAAATTATGTCGTCAAAGTTAGTTGAAGGATTTTCGTTTATCTCCACGCTGTCTATGCTTTCAACCTCTCCTTCGGATAATGCGATAAGTAAGTTTAGGTATTCTTTATCTCCGTCTGTGCGGATGAATTGGTTGATGATGTTTCCGCCTACCCTATGTTCGCCATAGACCTTTGGTACTGGAGTGCCTACATCTTGGGTGTTGGTTATTCCATCCCAACCGTAAGTTGGCGATCCCTCGTCCAGGCCGTCTCCGGATGTATTGAATGTGGGGGTTTTTGGCCTTACACAAGCGGAATAAATAGAATAAGCTAAAGATAAAATTGCAAGTGCCCAACCAACTGCAACTGATATACCTGCTAAGGTTGCAGCAGTTGCAGCCGAAAAACCTAACCAAACAAAGAAAGCTGCTGGTATTTTTATATTTGGAGTAATTAATATCTCATCATCATCTTTAAGCGTAGTAGTTAAATCTTTTATTACTGCTCCGGTAACGATGATCTTTGCATCTTTCGTATCAAATTCCGTTTCAATAAGATAATCCTGAATCGGCTTATTAGCTAAGAAAGGTAGTTCTTTGGTTATTCTGCCTTCATCTTTGAGGATATTTGGTATATATTTAATCCGGATTGACATTGACAATCTCCAAAAAATATGCTAAATTTTTATAATATGAAAACCTTATTTGTTATACTTATATGCATCACTCTATGTGGTTGTGCTTCTGTTCCTGTCCCGATCGTTTTTAATCATGCAAAAATTAACATTGGCATGACTAAAGAACAACTAACAAAAGAATACGGTGCTCCAAATTCTTGGAGTCGCCAAATTATCAACGGTAAAACTTACGAAACCTGGTATTACTATGATTTTTCTGAAACTTATGATTTTGTAGATAATGCGCTTACTGGTTATAGCAGCAGAAGTGTTTATCATTCTGCTAATAGCTCCGAAGATATCAGAAATTATAGGAGGAATTAAATGAGAACTAAAGATAATGGCTGGGAAACTTTCTGGTATTGTTTTGTATGTATTTGCAGTCTTGGAGTGTGGTATACCATAAGAATTGTAATGACTATTGCGATTAAAAAAGCGATTGACCAGATAGAGCAATAATTTCATTCGTTCCCCTTTAACCTATAAAATCCCACTATTTTATCTTTCCAATCCGCTATCCTTGCTACTGCCGTTCCTACTTTAGATGTATGAATAAACCTTTCGCTATCAAGTATTATTCCTGCATGATTAAATAAACCCCTACCATTCTTTAAACCAATAACATCAAGTAATTTTGGTGTATTTATTTGCTCCCACTGTTTGTGATAATTCTCTATGAAATAATTACCACCTTTTAACGCCCAATCCTGCGGATAATTTTCGATATCCAACAATTCAATTCCAATTTCTTTATAAATATTTATAATGAGTCCATAACAGTCGAGTCCATCCATATCCCGGCCATAAAGCTTATAAGGCACTCCTAAATATCGTTTGATGATATCCTGATCAGTCATTATGTAAACAATCTCCCAGTAGGGATACTCGGAAATCCACCAAATCTTGCTATGTTGCTCATAGTAGTTTTACAAGTATCCTTACGTTTATCACAAGTAGATTGCGCACCAGCGTAGCCACATTCGGTTGATTTAAATTTCCACCGGCAATAATTACGGTTATAAATTCCACTAGGTAACGTTAGATCGATAATGTCATACTTGCTTGATAGTACAAATTCAACCGTATCTTGTGTTGCCGTATAGTTGTCTATATAGTAAATAAATTTAATATTCGCATCTGCATCGGCAATTTGATTAGCCCATATTAGAGTAATGGTTACCTTTTTCCCACGCAGATCGTATCCTTCAAGATATGACTGAATGAGTCTGTTTACATTAGCTACAGTTACTTTGAGCGTATCTATCTCTCCTTGGGAGTTTTCTGAAATTTCATCATGCTTAATGGGAAATTTGGTATAAGTTACGCCGTCATAAATAACATCAGTATCCCATTCGGCGAGGTTTAGGTCCGTGCTACCGTCATAATTCTCAATAGAGTAGAGATATATTGGCTGGTTTGATGCTTTATTTTTTTCTGATTTAAAGGTACTGTCCTGTGTGTACATTAAATAATAGTTATTAGGTTGAATTCAAAATCATACAAACCGAACACCGTATTACTAAATGTTAAGCTGTCTTCCTTGAATCTAACGGTTAACGTTACTCCCGTGACAGGATGTGTCCAGGTAAAAGAAGTTAGGGCTCCTTTTTTGCTATTAAATAGAGTTGTTACTGTCCCTAAGTCGGCTGCACTCCTGTTTTTATAAACTAATTTATACTCCGTAATAGTGCTTGAACGTTTTGCCCTACGCTGTTCTGCCCCATTCTCAAATTGACTTATGAGTGTTTTATATTGGGGAGTTTCGTCGAATACATAATCTGGTGCTAAAATGAAGTCGTTAGCCATATTTATCCTTTAAGTATATTTCTTTAATTGCCCCCTTAACGATCCATTGCGTCCCACAGCTCTCCCCACCATCGCAATAATTTCTGATTCGTGTCGAGCAATATCTGCATAATCCCACACCTTAAAAACAATAATTGGTTGCGCCGCACCACCCTTTTCATATTCAGCATTCTGCGACCTCGATAGAACCCTTTCCCCTCTTTGGGCTATGATCGGCACTTCATCTACCGCAAGACCGCTGTGGGCCCTAACAATACCTCCGGTGTGATAAGGAGACCAAGCAGTAGTAAATGTATGCCCACCTACCGATTGAGTCCCTGTATTAACAGTGTGGCCGCCTACTCCTCCTGCTATGCTGCCTGCCTGGCCAAGTATGCTAAGTATGTTCCCTACTAACTGCTTACCTGCTATAACTGCTTGAACCATCATCCAATTTGCGATCATTTTTGCTATTACTTGACCGAACATGCTTAATATTGACTTACCAAAAGCCGCAAAATAATCTTGCGCCCTTTTTAACTGTCCTGAAAAAGCATCATCTATAAAATTTGAAAAGGCGTTAGCCAAATTAGTAGTTAATTGAGTGGCTACATCTTTACCTAACTGCTGAAAATCTCGCAACTTATCCATTGCCTCAGTGGTGGCATATTCAAATCCTGACCAGAAACCGCCCGCAGGATTTTTATTCTTATTATCTCCACCGCTTATAGCCGCCTGAAATTCCTTCCACCATCCTACGAAATCGCCTAAATTTTTCTTTATCTTGTCGAATCCTTCGGCTTCTGAACTGCCTTTTCCTGACATTACATCTTGTATCTTTTTGCTATAAGCGCCTATATCCTCCCAATCTTTCTTTACCGCTTTGAAATCGAGTTTCATAACATTCCAAAGTATGAGAAGATAATCAGCGGTCTGGCCCGCCACTGAACCCAAAACTACAAGAGTGTTTATTACTGTGTCAGCAACTGGCTTCCACTTTAACATAGCAACAGCAAGAGCGATAAACCCTCCCACAACCGCCAACACGACAAGAGAAGTAGCCAATACCACCGGATTCATAGCTAAAAGGGTTGAGGTAAGCAAGGCTAAATTTGCCAGGAATGATAAACTATGCCCTACAATCATCAAAGCAGTACCTAAACCTATCAAGGTAATTCCGAGTTTATATATACTGCTGATTATTCTATCCCTTACTGCCTGATCTAAATTATTCCACCAGGAAACTACGTTAGCAATGCTATTGGTCAATTGACGCATTATTGGCAACAATGATTTCCCTATAGATACTGATAAATTATTAAACACATTCTGGGTTTCGCGTAATTGGTGGGCTATTTCCGCATTGAAGTTTCCGGCGTTTTTATATGCAAGAGCCAAAGGCGCTATAATAGCGGTTCCTACCGCGGCCATGGACGTGCCTACATAAGACATTTCTCTGCCAGCTTTGCGCATTTCCAGGGCTACTTCGCGCGTAGAATTAGAGAGCTTCCGGAAAGTCCCTTCCACTCCCGCGAGTTTTTTGGAGATCTCATCCTTAAGCTTCATTATTATTTCCAGCTCATGATTACTCGGCATGGGTATCTTTCTCCTTCTTCTCTTGAATCTTGCGCGATTCCCCTTCGATTACTTCAAATGCTTCAAACAATTTCGCCGGTTGATCCATCCATCCCCCGGCGTTAGGCAAAAATCCTTGTTTAAAATATAAAAATGCTTCGATCAGCATTAAACTGCTTTTCGTTACCAGCCTTACGGGGCAGCGGTTTGTTTCAAAATCATCGAATTTCCAATATCCGGGTATTGGTGAATTTTCTTCGCAGCCACGTTCGGCCTTCTGATCATCGGTACATCTGCGGCATTCCAGTCCCGAATCCAGGATCTGGACTGCCATAATCAGTTTTTTACTTCTTCCTCGGTAAGTTTATTGGCCGATAATATGACCTCTGCCAGCTCATCAATCAGGTCCTTCGGCAGCATCTTTATTATTTCATCAGAAACTGCAGGAAAATTCTTTCCGTTAATGGATGTGCTGACAGTATCAAATTTAACCGGTTTATTTGTCTGGGGATCACCCAAATTCTGAATGTCTCTTATGCCAAACTTAACCGCTAAAAGATTACGCTTGCTTACTAAAATGTTTGCCTCTGCCAGCTCATTGGGGTTTTTTGAACTGAACTTTAGAGAGGTTGTCTGATCGTCTATATACGATCTTAAAAAAGGATCCAGTGCCCCTATTTGGAAAGTTGTGGGGTTATTCTTATCCGTGTCATATTTTGAAACGTACGGTTTTGCCTCATAAATATTTATCCCTGTCAACATGATATGCCTCCTTAATTAAAGTGCCAGAATTGAAAGTTCATCATCCCCTGGTGATACTGTACCGTTAAAATCAAACGCGCATTTTGCCAACTGTAATCCATCCCGATCCTCGTCATCTACTTTGGTATATTGGGCTTTGGGCGCATAAAACCGAAACTTATTACCGGTAGTGCTTCCGACTTGGAAATCCAGGATCATCTCGGTACCTCCAAACCATTTGGAATGAAAATCATGGGAAGCTACCAAAGACATCTCCGGGTTAAACGACCCTAATGTTTCTCTATCAGTAATAAGATAAGAAAGTATCCCGCGCGCACTGTTGATATCATCCCTGCCAGCAAGTTTATTTCCTATATCAATTTCCAGTTCTCCGACTTTTGCAGACACGGCATCAATACTGAATAACGCACTTAAAAACGCCGGTGGAATGGGGGTTTCGTATGTAACCCCGGTTAAAAGCGCAGTATCGGTAATGCCTCCCTCAACTCCCTGAAATGCATATTCCATCATTACCGGTTGTCCGGCCTTGAGCGTAAATTTAACATTGCCCCTGGCTCCGGTGATAAGCTTACGTATGCCGTCTTCATAAGTTGCCATGGTCAATGATGCGACATTATTGCTGTAATACGATACCGGCTTCCATTCTTTTCCAACCGCAGACGATACTGAAGATGTTGTGGTTGTAGCTGTGGAAGTTCCCCCGGTAATTACTTCTCCGCTTTGAAGTGTCCCGGAAAGAGCCACATAATAAATACTAGCCGCTCCGTTGATTGTCTTTATGACTACCCTGCCGGTCCCTCCGGAAGTGCCCCCAGTTATCGTTTCTCCGTGCTGGAAAGGACCGCCGGTTACCGCTCCGATATTAATTGAGCGCAAAACATTGAGCGCAAACCCGCAGGATTTAAGCAGCTTTGACCATTCCGGTTCGGTAGTCGCTGTTCCTGATCCGCGTAACTCCATGCTGAATCCTAGGCTTGCTGGGCGTTTACCGGGAACCTTACCAATACGAGAATGTGATGCACGAACTGGGTCTCTTGTGAACATCTCGACATCGAAGCTGACCTTTGGGGTATACACCAATAGTTTGGCGTCCGCAGCGGCTAATGTTTCCGCTGTTCCTTCCACTGATTCGATTTTTGCCGCTAACTGCCTTCTTCTAATTAACATGTCTCTCCTCCTTGGTTATATAAATTAATCTATACATAGGCCGCAGGGTCCGTAAGTAAATGCTTATAGGTTATCTCCAACTCGATCTGCACCCCAAAGCTCGGCATCCCTTCAACTGTCACGAATGGAACATTGTTCATGATATAGGTATTCTCCGCATATCCTCCGCGGGTGTAATCAACCATCAATACTTTTTCCACATCAAGAAGTAATCCGCTTATTATCTGATCCGATGGCGTAGTATCGGTATCATCTTGCCTAGTCCAGACATCCAGATATACCGTAAACTTGCAGGTCGCCTGAGGATTTGGTTCCTGCTGTTTTCCCTCCATCCCGGAATTGATGATAATTGCCGGGATAATTTGCAGGTTGTTCCCTTTCTGGGACCACCGCTGCACATTAGTGATAGTATTATTGTACCCATGGGCTAAGGTAATTGTTTCCAGCGTGGTTTTGATATTCTGTAAAATATATTCCCTGCGTGATGTAGTCATGGTTTAAAAATACGTTTCTTTAATCGCTTTTTCGATTGATTGGTTAAGAATATTTATTCTATCATTGCCCATTTCCTGCCAAGTCTGATAAAAACCCAGGCGCGGCTGAATTAATACGTTATTTTTTAATACATATAAAAATCTGATTCCCGGATTTCCTTTTGTGAGCTTTTTTACTAAATAAGTTTCTCCACTTTTTTTAACGGTAACCATAAATAGGCCTTTGACGTTATGGACGTCTTTATATTGTTTCCTGAGATGCCCTTCAAAATTGAACATCTCTTTTCTTTTGCTTAAAGGAACTGCGATTTTTCCTCCGGAAGGATCGTTAACTGACCCTCCAAATTCTTGTAAACTTGCCGGTTTAGAATCAGTAAAGACAATCATCCCCATCCCCTGCATGCCTTCACTCTGGCTAGGGACAAGGCATGCCCTGTAGAATTTTCCGAATAAACCGGATTGACGATGCCCCATAACTCCAGGAGGGCCCTTAAGCCTCTTCCGGCGAAAATTTCCTAAGAGTTTACGGCTTATATGATCAAATCCATCCCCAAGTTCTTCTTTTAACCGGTTTGGGAAGATCCGCGTTGCTGTTTCCAGATTTTTCGTGTTTATCTCTACCGTTAATTCATCCATTTATTTCTGCAGCAACAAGTGCCACAGCCCCTCATCTTGTTTAAGGATATCCGCCACCGTAAATGTGACGCTTACTCCGCCAATTCTTTCCGGAAGCGATACCGTATCCCCGCCCTTGTTTACCGATGCTACGCCATAAGTGGCGTCATTTGCGATAATGATCTCGACTTGAGATTGAAGTACGCGGCCGGTGTCTTCGCTTGCCGGAATAATTCCTTGCCTGAATACCTGCGCTTTAATAGATTTACCGGTTGATCCTTTTGGAGTATAGGTAATAAGTTCTCCGAACTCATCAGAGTTCAGTAAACAATTTATAACATCATTTTTAACTTGGGTTTTAAAAGTCATAATAAAGACGGGGCCCTTTCGAGCCCGGTTGCGTTACTTATCTTTCTTTTCTGCTTCTTTTTTCTTTGGTATCTCGACCGCCACCTGCTGCAACTGTATTGCCTTATTCAGATCGTCCGGGGAAATGCCGGCTGCGCATGATCCCGAGAAAAGAACTGCTCCGGGTAACAACTTTTTCCCGCCGATCTTCTTCTCCGCGGTCAGTTTTAACAAAATATCTGCCATT
>Ga0247841_10012189_pt1 | contig 11263 bp, 9 predicted proteins | sample LaCruzMarch2015__2_FD_192410 | JGI IMG/M metagenome (GOLD analysis project Ga0247841, IMG submission 192410) | Freshwater microbial communities from meromictic Lake La Cruz, Castile-La Mancha, Spain - LaCruzMarch2015_18m | ecosystem: Environmental > Aquatic > Freshwater > Lake | place: Spain...
CCTATCTAAATATTCGATCTCGCGATGATGCATGAGAAGCTTACGCTCACGCCGTTCGGGGTGATTGTTGATGTTGCCGAATGAATATGGGGCAATGCTGGAATTGATCAGCCACAATTCATTTTTTCTAATATCGACATAGGAATCTTGTAAGGATCCGCCATGGTTGCGCAGAGACTTGATTTCAGTGCCGAGCAAAATAATTCCGGCTTCGAACGTTTCGAGAATTTCGTAATCGTGGAAGGCGCGACGGTTGGAAACCAAATCAGCCATCTGTTTTCTTAGCCCTATTCTTCTAAGAAATATTGACCAAAAGCGGTGACAGCCAAGCAATCTTGGCCGTTTATCGTACCGGTAGCAACGATGCCGCATTCAAACAGAGAATCGAAAATAGCTGCTTTGATGAGGTTTTTTTCGTCATCGTTATATTGCGGTAATACATATTTCCAGTGTTTGCCGTTTTTCTTAAGCACGACAGTAGAACCTTCGTTAAACGAGACGACAGCACCGCGGATAAAATCGTCAAAAAGAACCCAGCCGCCGTGTAAAACTCGTTTAATTGATTTTTCAGCTTCGCGCAAATTTCTCTCTGTACACAAGTTCGGAGCCACTGTGTTGTTGACCAGTCGATTCAAAGAATGGCGATAGAGATGCAAAGCGCGGTTTTCCGGATTCATCTCCAGCCACTCATCTGCGGAATCGAGAGGAGATAATCGACCATTGACCGGCTCGGCTAACTTGATCAGTATGAGCTTGTCAATCACTCTGCTTAAGTAGTTCTCTGCAAACGCGATCTTTTCAGGAGTGTCGATTAAAATATGGCAATGGGGAGCTAAAAGACGAATTGTTGAAATGGGTATGGATCCGTTATTTTGCCGGCGATCAATGGAAAAGGGCTTCTTTTTTGCCAAACTCAGCAGAGTGCCTATATCTTCAACGAAAGCAAAGTCATTTTCCCGATGGCGGCATATGGATTCAGTCGCTTGAAGGACAGGCGTTTCGGTCGTTTGTAAGAAGAGTAAATATTCACGCCATTCATGAATCGGAGTAACCCACTCGTTCCAATGGTCGTCTTCGCGAGAATATGTCACAAAACAGGCAAAATGAAATTCCAGCTGGAGCATGATCTGCTCGAAATCGCTTCGCGCTAAATTGTATTTAGCAATCAAATCACTACTGCTGATTCGAAACTCAGGCGATGAAAAAACGTCTCGCATGATCCCGCTCATGGTCGGGTCGGAAAAGTTCAGCTCCATGAGATAGCGCTGATAGATTTGCGGGGTCAGAAGGTATTTTTCGATAATCGATTCAAAAATATTATTGGATGAGCGGGGAATCGCATACCAGGTAGGGAGGATGTGAATGGGAACTTGCTTTAAGTGCCCTTGAAGAAATTCCATATTGGGCGTGAATTTTTCTTCAAAACGGCTAATTTGGAATTCGAAATATTTACGTCTCTCTTTATCGACAAGCAATGTATCGTCTTGAACTTGAACGAGTCCCACCTTAGAGAGCTTCTGTAAAATCGGCCCAAGTTTACTTTCATGGCAATCAAGAGTGCGGCTTAATTTTTTGACTGAAATCTTGAGAGGATTGAACAAAATCTCTTCGATAACATCGAGATCGAAGAGAGAAAAATCGGATAGTAAAATTCGGCTGTCGATATCTAGCTGAAAGTTGTAATCGGCAAGGTTGACCTTATTCTTGCGAACTGAGCTAAGTTCAAGCATTCGATGTCCATTTTAATGACTCAAACTATAGCCCATAAATTTGTTTGGCGTAAAGCTTGTTATCGATCCCGCAGCTTTTTAAAATATTCTAACCTTTTTTTCATTTCCCTCTCAAAACCCCGTTCGACAGGATGATAAAATGAAGGACGGCTGATTTCTTTGGGAAAATAATTTTGACCGGAAAAACCCTGCGGCGTGTCGTGATCATAAATATAGCCCTCTCCGTAGCCCTGTTCTTTCATCAATTGGGTGGGGGCGTTAAGAATTTCCGCAGGAGGATTCAAATGACCCGTTTGCCCCGCTAACGTCTTTGCTTCGCCGAATGCAGTGTAGATCGCATTGCTTTTAGGAGCTAAAGCAAGGTAGATCGCGACCTCAGCGAGAGCGAGTTCGCCTTCGGGAGATCCTAGGGTTTCATAAGTTTGCCGCCCCGCGAGCGCGATGGAGAGCGCTTGAGGGTCGGCCAATCCAATATCTTCTACGGCCATCCGGATTAGCCGCCTTGCAATGAATAGAGGTTCTTCGCCCCCTTCCAGCATGCGGCAAAGCCAATAGAGAGATCCATCCGGGTCGGATCCTCGAATAGACTTATGCAGGGCACTAATGAGATTATAATGTCCTTCTTGATGTTTGTCATATAATGCAGGTCGTTTTTGAAGATATTTAGTAATCGAGGCGATATCGCCGGATTCAAGATTTGCTGCCTCAAGATTTTCGATGAGATTGAGAAGATGCCGTCCATCTCCCGCGGCCAGTTCCATGATCATTTGTCGAGCTGAAGGTTCGATTTTTAGAGGCCGGGATAATTGCTCATATCGGAGAATTATTTTATCTAAGTCGATTAAGCTCAATTGCTTCATCACAAGAACTCGCAAGCGGGAGAGTAATGCGTTGTTGATAGTAAAGGATGGGTTTTCTGTCGTGGCGCCAATTAAAATGAGTGAACCGTTTTCTAACAATGGGAGAAAAAGATCTTGTTGGGCACGGTTGAATCGATGAATTTCATCAATAAAAAGGATTGTTTGTCGGAAAAGGAGAGGGTTTTCCTGGCTTTCTAATAAACGTTTTTTGAGTTCAGCGGTGCTTTGAAAGACAGCGCTTGCCGTTAAAAATGGAAGGCGAAAAGAATGTGCATAGAGACGAGCCAGCGTTGTCTTTCCGCAACCCGGAGGTCCAAATAATAAAAGAGAATGCGGAGAGCCGCTTTTGATTGTCTGATTGAGATAATCCATCAAATGTTCTTGGCCGACAACCTCGGAAAGACTTTGCGGACGGAGCTTTTCAGCTAAAGGAATCGTCATCATATTTTTTGAATCACTCCCGGTATAATGCTCAAATGATAAAATCATATTACTACCATTTGAACTTAAAACAATAAATTTTTCCGCTTCAATATCAAAAAAAATCAATTTTTTGCTAGACAAAATCACGAGAATGTAGTGCTTTGTGAGTTAATGGTTTAGATTGTCTTTCTTTTTGCAGTAAGTTTATTATCAAGCGTTTACAGGTTATTCATCTAAAACGAACAGTTTGTAGAAAAATTAAACGTAAAAATTTATTTTTTTAAAAAATTTTCAAGTTTTTTTAAAACTTAAAAAATGCCTTCAGAATATGTTCTCAGTTAAGATTTGTGATTTTTGTTGAAATGTAAAAACATAAAAAGAACAACAATGTGTTTGTATTTTTATTCATATAAATATATAATTAGGATTGTAAGGAAGATATAGAGTTGCGGGATCGCCCGCTTATGTTGAGTTCTTTGAACTAATCGTTGTATGCGATATGTGAAGGTTCTCTTCTAATTAATGCCTCTGATCTCTTTACGCAATATGGAGGATTAAATTTATGTTGAAGCGTAAAAAACGCAAAGCAGCTACTAAGACGAGAAAAACGAAATCGAGATCTAAAACGAAATCGAAATCAAAAGCTAAAAAAACTCGTTCAAAAGCGAAAAAAAGAACTGTAAAGAAAAAATCTCGTCGTCGAACCAAAGTCGGCCATGTAGCTGCTCTTTTAGTTCAAGAGTAAAAGCTCTGGCTTTCAAAGGTTTATGCTATCGAGCAACGCCTCAAGGCTTGCTCGATTTTTTTTACTTCAGTTCATTGGTATCAATAAGCCAGCTTTCTTTACGGAATTGATAAATCAGTAAGGGAATAGCTGCCATAGTTAATATTCCAACGATCAGAAAGCCTTCATAAAATAAAAGGCTGCCCGTTTCCAGTTGATTGGGTGGAACGAATCCAATTGTAAAGGCAAATGTTGAACTAATGATACCAATACAGGAAATTATCCAAATTCCCGGCTTTTTATACGGGATTCGATACGGTCTAAATACGTGATCATGCGAATAGCGCAGCTTGATTGCGGCCATGAACATCAAAACATACATGACTAAATATATTTGAACTGACATCGCACTGAGAATCCAAAATGAACTGCTGGCGGAAGGCATGAACATAAAAACGAATGTGGTGATTGTGACGACAATTCCCTGAAAAAAGAGCAGGTTCGTCGGCATTCCATGCTTATTGAGTTTTTGAAAAACCGGTGGTAAAGCGCCATGTTCGGAGGTAGCGTGCAAGGCACGTACAGGGCCGATGATCCATGCGTTCAGTTCTCCCACGGCTCCAAAGATGATCATGATGGCAATCGGTAGAAGTAAAAATGATAGATTATACTCGGCAAAAAAGATCTGGAAGGCATCCATCAATCCTGCTACGAGGTTAATTTTTTCTGATGGAATGACTAACGCGATGGAGAGGGCTCCGGTAACGTAGAGTATAAATGCAATCAGACTGGCGAGCAAGATTGCACGTGGGAAGTTGCGCCGGGGATTTTGGACTTCCCGAGCGTGTACAGCGGTGACTTCCAGTCCTCCGAACGCTAGAAAAAGACCCGCCAGAAAAACAATATTTTGGAGATCTCCCATTTCAGGGATCAGCGAGCGGGCAGAAAATTGGATTTGCATGGGGTGCCCCAGATAAAGGTATATTAAACCCAAAGCAATGATCAGCAACCCGGGTAAAATAGTTCCTACGATGACGCCTAAAGCGCTAAACCAGCTGGAAGTTTTCAGGCCTAAACAATTAAAAAGCGTAGCACCCCAAAAACCTCCCAAGATGACGGAGATGATGTAAATCTTATTTTCAGCCAGAGACGGGTTGACGACGTAGGCAAATGTGACGGCTGAGAAAGAGAGGATCGCGGGAAACCAGGTTACGTTATGAATCCATTGCATCCAGACGGCAAAAAATCCCCACTTCGGACCAAAAGCCTCTTTAACCCAAATATAGATTCCTCCCGTGCCCGACCATCCCGTGGCTAATTCAGCCGAAACTAAAGCGCATGGAAATAAAAAACCGATGGCAACCAGGGCGTAAAAGAAGATTAGACCATAACCATAATGAGCAACGATGGGCAGATTTCGTAATGAGGCCATCACCGCTAAATTGAGCATTCCAAGTAAAAAAACATTCATAAATCGACGCGGCTGGGCGACAGGGGAATCCATTCAATTTCTCCATTTAAAAAATGCTAAAAATCATCATTCTCTCTTGAATGCCTATAAAGTTCAATTATGGAGGTAATTGCAAAACTCCATTCGGAGTCAAATCCGCCCTTTTTCCGCGGGCTTCGAATTTCTCGCAAAGCGCCTATAGTCAAAAGGATATGTCGCTTTGCGAGAAATCGAACCAGCGCAAAAAATAATTGAATTTGACTATCAAAGCGATTTTGCAATTATCTCCTGGTTCTACTTTTCAGGAAAAAGAGTATACTAAAAGCCATGAAAACGACCCTGCTTGTTGCTCGACCCCATCTTTCTTCTGACGATCTCGCGATCTCAGCGGATCTTTTAAAAAGCGGCCATCTGGTTGCTATCCCAACAGAAACAGTCTACGGACTGGCGGCAGATCTTTTTCAGCCCGAAGCTGTAAAAAAAATTTTTTACCTTAAGGGCCGTCCTCCCGACAATCCGTTGATTGCTCATATCAGCGCCATTCATCAACTGGAAAGACTCGCTCAAAATCCAAGCCCATTGCTGCTTCGGCTCGCCAAGCGATTTTGGCCGGGGCCGTTAACTCTTGTTTTTGAGCGAAAAAGCGAGGTGCCGGGCATCGTGTCGGCGCAGCTACCGACCATTGCTGTCCGGATGCCGTCTCATCCATGCGCACGCCAGATTATTGAAGCTGTCGGTTCGCCTTTAGCGGCCCCATCAGCTAATTTGTCGGGCCGTCCCAGCCCCACTTCAGCTCAAGATGTACTTGATGATTTTGAGGGACGTCTTTCAGTTATCGTCGATGGCGGTGAATGCTCTTTTGGTATCGAATCCACAGTTATCGGGCTCATTGATGACAGATGCGTGCTGCTGCGCCCGGGCGCGATTCCTCGCCAAGCCATTGAAGAGGTTTTGTGCATGACTCTACTCGATCCTCCAAAAAACGGTCCCGTTTTATCTCCGGGAATGAAATACCGCCATTATGCACCTAAGGCGAGGGTTTATCTCGTTGATAACCAAGATGATTTAAAAGTATCAAAGGGCTCTACCTATTTACCTGATAACCTCAATGCACAGAATCTATATTCACACTTGCGCAAAGCGGATCGTCTGGGTTATTTGGAGATAGTGATTGTTCTCAATTCGCAAATTCGTTCCGATGAAGCATTAATGAATCGTCTGACAAGGGCAAGTTGTGGGTAAGGTGAATGCTCAGAGTTAGCCGAGGTCTCTAGAAATTTCTTTTCAAGAAAAATGTAGTCACTTAAATTACTAAGCCAAAATCTTCTCAAGAGGAATTGATGACGACAAGTGTAAATGCTCAACAAGCTAATATTACCCAAGTTAGACATAATTATTTTTCTACGTGCCGCAGCAAAATGATTCACGCCGCCCAAGCAACCCAGAATTCAGCGAAAACAGTTTTCGGATTTTGCACGCATCCTCTCATTGTCTACTTTGTTGTAAGCAATCTGATTTTTTCTTATGGCGCTTCAGTTTCGATCCCTCGTGTCCTTTTTCTTAACACACTTTCGACTCTGGTCGCTGTTCCCACTGCTTATGGTGCTGCAATATGCAGAGTGAAACTGCAAAAAGAGAGCGATCCGGTTTCTGTAGTTGAAAACGTATCCGCTACTGCAGCACCTGTTGTTACGATCACGAAGACGAACTATCAAAATGAAGTAATGGAATCTAAAATACCTGTTATTTTAGATGCTTACGCCACTTGGTGTCCTCCCTGCAAAGCGGTAGCGCCGATTTTTGATAACCTCAGCAATGAATTGAACGGCAAAATCAAGTTTGCGAAGCTCAACGTAGATGCTGAACAGTCCCTTGCAAAAAAATTGGAAATCACGGCGATGCCGACCTTTTTATTCATCAAGGACGGAAAAATCGTGGAACGCCAAATCGGTGCACTGAACAAAAATGAATTTGTTCAACGATTTGTAAGACATTTTCTGTAAAAAATTGTGGCCAAAAACAGTTTTTTAGGAGGGTTTTATGACAATAACACGAACTGCTTGGATAGCCGGAGGCGCGGCTGCGGGTGCCTTAATTTATGCTGTTGGAGCAAAGGCCAAAGAAATCAAGAAGCAAGGCCAGTGGCTAAATAGAGCGGAGCGAACCGTTAAAATGCATCTTGATTTGATGATACGAAAAATGAGTGCGTTGCAGAAAACATTTAATATACCTACTCCTATCAGAATGACAGATGAACAAACAGTCGTTTTTTATAAGAATAGACGTGATGAATTTGCAAAAGCAAAAATTGAATTCACGAATCTAAGACGCATGGCTAAAGCTATAGCTGTAATATGCGAGAAAGCGAGTGGAGTTGCACATGAAAGGGGGCTTCATTGGAAGCTTACGCTTTTATTAATCGATAATTGCCCTATTCTATAATCACCCCACAGGGTCATAAACGAGAATGAGACATTTCAATGCAGCAAAGGGTAACCCTAAATGGAACACGCTTATTGCATTAATGGCCGCACTTGGATTAAATTTGAAATTCTCATGAAAAGTTTGAATGCACTTGAAAATGATTTTTTTTTCAGGCTAAGTCAATCAGGGCCTGTCATTGAACCTTCGGAAATCATCACCGGCCGCGATGATTCGCCCCATGTTCATCAGCAGCCTGCCAATCCATTGATACGCTTCCTCGCTCGTTTCTTTGACTATTCGATCTTTTTTACTCTTTTGCACATTGTATCAGGACCGATTTCTCTACCCGGGTTTGGCCGAATCTTTCCGATTGAATTTTTGGCTTGGGTTCCTATTGAAACTCTTTTATTGGCAACGTGGGGTACGACTCCGGGAAAATGGCTTTTGCGCACAGAGATCAAAAGAAGGTTTTCGAATCGTCTTTCGTTTCGATCGGCATTCAGAAGAAGTTTTTCGGTTTATTTTAGAGGCCTCGGGATGGGCATTCCTGTGATCAACGTTCTTTGTATGCTCAATGCCTTTTATCGTCTACGTCTCTTTCAAACAACGACTTGGGATAAGGAAGAGGGGACGTTTGTCATTCACCAATCATTAGTGAAATGGCGTTATTATCTGGCAATCGTAGTCGTTTTTGCCGGAATGATCATTTATTCTTTTTGGAAGAAATCCTGGCTTTAGTCTATTAGCTGGGATATGGCGCCATCTCGAAATCCACATCCTCTTGAGAAAATGTTTGCTCCCCAAAATATCGCAGTGATTGGAGCCAGCGAGCGTATGCACAGCGTGGGACACACGTTGATGAGAAACCTGCTGGCAGCCTCATTTGGCGGAAATATCTATCCCGTCAATCCGAAGCACTCATCAATATTGGGAAAAAAATGCTACCCATCGATTAAAAGCATTCCCGTTCAGGTAGACCTGGCAATTATCGTCACACCGGCCAAAACGGTTCCCGCAATCGTTGCCGAATGCGTTGAGGCGCATCTATTTTCAGTCATCATCATTTCCGCCGGATTTAAAGAAGCGGGCGAGCCGGGGATCGCGCTGGAACAGCAGATTCTCTTTCATGCTCGCGGCCGCATGCGCATCATTGGACCGAACTGTCTGGGCGTTATGCGTCCATCAACAGGTCTAAACGCGACCTTTGCTCATGGAATGGCCTTGCCAGGATCCATTGCTTTTCTCTCGCAGTCGGGAGCATTTTGTACGGCTGTTTTGGATTGGAGCTTAAAAGAACAGGTGGGGTTCAGCGCTTTTGTTTCGATCGGCTCAATGATTGACGTCGGCTGGGGGGATCTTCTCGATTATTTTGGCAATGATCCGGAAACGAAGACAATTTTGATCTACATGGAAAGCGTGGGCGATGCAAAGGCATTTTTGTCGGCTGCACAAAGGGTATCGTATGCTAAGCCTATCATCCTTTTAAAGGTGGGGCGTAGCGCCGAAGCGGCTCAAGCCGCGATTTCCCATACAGGTTCTTTGGCGGGAAATGATGATCTCTTTTCGGCTGCGATGCAGCGCGTTCATGTGTTGAGAATTGATTCCATCGCAGAGCTCTTCAATATGGCCAATTTCTTAGCCAAACAGCCGGTGCCAAAAGGACCTCATCTTACGATCATCACAAATGCAGGCGGCCCGGGCGTCGTTGCTACGGATGCTCTGATCGGAATGGGCGGGCAATTAACCACATTGAGTCCTTCAACCATTGGGGCCTTTGATGCGATATTGTCTCCGCATTGGAATCCCAATCCCATTGACGTTTTAGGTGATGCTTCTCCTGAAAAATATGCAAAAGCGGCTCAAATCGTAAGTAAAGAGAAAGCATCTGACGGAACTCTTGTGATTCTTACCCCTCAAGACATGACTGATCCTACAAAAACGGCAGAGTTTATTAAGCCGTATGCTCACTTACAGACACCGATGATGGCCAGCTGGATGGGGTGCGATTCCATTGAGGAGGGAAAAGATCTGCTCAATCAATATCAAATCCCTGTTTTTGCCTATCCCGATATGGCTGTAAATACTTTTGCATCCCTTTGGAAACATGCAAAAGAGCAGCAACCTCTTAAGGTAGAAAAAACAGAGCATCTCGACTTGTGTGATTTTCATAAAGTAGAGAAAATCATCCAAAATGCACAAGCCAAAAATCGCACGATTCTCGATGAGTGGGAATCGAAAAAAATCATTCAGGCATATGGAATAAAGACCGTTCCGACTGAAATTGCACAGAACGTCGATGAGGCGGTCGAGCTAGCTCAAAAGTTTGGTTTTCCTGTCGTTTTAAAACTTTTTTCTCTAACGATTACGCATAAAGCAAAAGTCGGCGGGGTCAAACTCAATCTCAATAACGCCCCAGCCGTTATAAAGGCCTTTCGCGAGATCGAATCATCTGTCGGTCAGTTGGCAGGCCCCGACCATTTTCAGGGAGTGACGGTTCAACCGATGATTAATTGGGATGGCTATGAACTTCTTCTCGGCAGCATGACAGATGAGCAATTTGGGCCTGTCATTCTCTTTGGCCTGGGTGGCAAGTTGGTCGAGATCATTAAGGATCGCGCGGTAGGGTTTCCGCCTTTGACGAAGATTTGGGCGCAACGCTTGATGAGACAAACGAAGATTGATCAAGCAATCAATGAAAGCTCTCTTGAACAAACGCTGCTGCAATTCAGCCATCTCATTGTCCAACATCCCTGGATTAAAGAATGCGACATCAATCCCATAATCATTTTAAAAGATGATCTGATGGCTCTTGATGCACGAATCATTTTACATGACGCGCATCACAAAAAAGAGAATTTGCCCAAGCCTGTTTTTATTCAGCGGAAGGAATAGCCGAAAGACTTTTTTTTCTAGCCTCTTCTCTTCGTGTGCAATAGAGAATATAGAAATTACTGCCGACGATGATGGCCGCGCCGATAATGGTGTAGATCCCAACTACTTTTTGCCACCAGAAGAAATCCAAAGCCATTACCCAGAAGAACGTAGAATAATCAATCGGTGCAAGAGTGGAGCCTTGGGCAAATCGAAGGGCTTGGGCAATTAAATATTGACCCGCAGCGGCGATGACTCCCATTATGGCAAATAAACCCCAATGTTCTAAAGGCATTGATTTCCAAGAACTTATAAGAAATGGACTCGTTACAATAACCATCATTACATTTGGATAAATGGCGATAGCGAGGCTATGTTCCGTCGATGCGAGCCGCCGCATGAGAATTTTATTCAGAGCCCCGAGAAACGTGCCGCATAAAACAAGGATGGAGGCGAATTCAAATACATTCGAGCCGAGACGCATGGCGACGATGACTCCAATCATACCGATGCCGACGGCAATCCATCGTTCGCGTCCGACGCTTTCTTTGAGCATAATCGCGCTCAATATGATCATGAACAAAGGAGACGTATAACTGAGTGTATATACGACGGTGAGTGAACCCATCGAAATCGCAAACATAAAACAATATGTATAGCACAAATTAACGGCGAGGCGGATGAGATGGCGCTTCGGATGGTCTGTTGCGAGCACATTTTTCAGGCCGCCTTGAAAAAAAGTGGCGATGAGCAGTGGCACAAGCCGCGTGATTGCGCGAAG
>Ga0247841_10012190_pt1 | contig 11262 bp, 9 predicted proteins | sample LaCruzMarch2015__2_FD_192410 | JGI IMG/M metagenome (GOLD analysis project Ga0247841, IMG submission 192410) | Freshwater microbial communities from meromictic Lake La Cruz, Castile-La Mancha, Spain - LaCruzMarch2015_18m | ecosystem: Environmental > Aquatic > Freshwater > Lake | place: Spain...
CTGGAATTTTTAAAGAAAAAAATCGTCATGGAAGCAAAAAAGATCCATGACAAATACATTGATATTCCGAACACGACCGATTTCGCGATCATGTTTCTTCCGGTTGAAGGGCTATACGCCGAAGTCATTAAGAGCGGGATCGCCGAGAACCTTCAGCGGGATTCGAAAATCATGGTTGCTGGCCCGACCACCATGGCGGCTTTGCTCAATTCGCTTCACATGGGGTTCAGCGCCATTGCCATCCAAAAACGGAGCAGCGAAGTTTGGAAGATTTTGAATGAAGTCCGCACCGAATTCGACAACTTCGGAACCGTTTTGGAACAAGCTCAAAGAAAAATCACTCAGGCCAATGATGACTTGGATAAACTGGTAGGAGTCCGGACCCGTAAGATCCGGAGCCGCTTAAACAAACTTCCGGGGTTGACCAATGTCAGCAGCGAAGCGGCCGTCTTGGAAGAAGACGAACCGGATTCAGAAAAGTAAAGGAGGAATATTTATGAATAAAACCGTAAAAATTGAAGGAATGTCCTGTCAACATTGTGTTATGAGGATCAATAAAGCCTTAAACGCGTTAAAAGGCGTTCAGGCGACCGTTAGTTTAGAAAACAAAACCGCCCAACTGGTGCTAAAAAAAGAGATCGATGAAAAACTCATTCGATCGGCGATTGAAGATCTTGGTTACAAAGTAACGGAAATACTTTAAAAAATAAGGAGCATGACGCTTTTGGCGGTCATGCTCTTTTTTGTTCAGAAATGAATTGGAGAATTTCTTTTTTAAGTTCAGCGATGAGATCCGCTTGTTCGATGCGGCGGATGATTTTCCCGTTTTTGATCAGCAAAGCTCCGCTCGCCCCGCCCGCGATGGCGATGTCAGCTTCAGTGGCTTCACCCGGGCCGTTAACGGCGCAACCCATGATGGCAACTTTCAGTTTGATGTTTCCCAAAGTGTCCAAAAAGGCTTCAATCTCATTAACGATCGGAAACATGTCATATTGCAAGCGTCCGCAAGTTGGGCATGAAACCAAAATCGGTTTTTGGAATAGTCCGAACGCGGAAAGAATTTCTTTGGCGACTTTGACTTCTTCGACTGGGTCGGCGCTCAGTGAAACCCGGATGGTATCGCCGATGCCTTCATTAAGCAGGATGCCCAGACCGATTGAAGAACGGATGGTTCCCGAGAATTTGGTTCCGGATTCCGTGATCCCGATGTGAAGGGGATAAGGAAAGGCAGCGCTGGCCTTTTGGTAAACCTCAATGGTCATCGGCACATTGGACGCTTTCAATGACAGAACGATGTCATAAAAGCCGAGATCCTCAAGAATTTTTATGTGTTTTTGGGCACTTTCAATCATGGCATCCGCGCAAGGATGCGGATACTTTTTTAGGAGGTCTTTTTCCAACGAACCGGCGTTAATGCCGATGCGAATGGGAATGTGCTTAGCCTGACAGGCTTCAACAACCAGTTTTATCCGGTCGGGGGATCCGATGTTTCCGGGATTGATGCGAAGTTTGTCCACTCCCGATTCAATGGCGGCTAGGGCCAGGCGATAATCAAAATGAATGTCGGCTACCAATGGGATATGGATCTGTTCTTTGATGGCTTTGATGGCCAAAGCATCCTCCATGTCCAGCACGGCCACTCGGATGATCTCGCAGCCGGCCTTTTCCAAATCAAGGATTTGGCGGATGGTTCCCTGAACATCTTTGGTTTTGGTGTTCGTCATGCTTTGGATGGCAATGGGATTGTTTCCTCCGATTTTGAGGTTTCCGACACTGACGATCCGCGTGATCTTTCTGGCCATTTTACCCTCCTATAGAATGTTATTTGTAACGACTTCGATTTTTTTGTGTTTTACGCGTTTGCGTTGCGGCGAACGAATGTGTTTTTGGCGAAGAATGTTATAAATGGTGCTTCGGGATAGCGTATATCCGCGTTCTTCGCGCATGATCCGGGCAAATTCGGTGAAGTTGGTTCCCCGGTACTCGGTTCGGTAAACATGCGCCAATTCGACGCGGATTTCTTCTTCATAAGTATTGATCGGTTTATGGAAGCGGTTCTTATGAACGACCCCAAGTTCGCCTTCGTCGAGGACCTGACGCTTCAGATTTCGAACCTGACGGGTGGTGATCTTCAACATTTTCGCGGCTTTCGGACCATTGATCTCTCCAAGGATCAAACGGTTGATCACGCGCAGTTTTCTTTTTTCAAGGCGTTTAAGTTTCGTGGGTTTTACATTCTCCTCTGGGAGTTGTACGTTATTTTCCATTGTTTTTATCCTCTGTATATCTTCATTTTTACTTAAGTTATTTTAACACAACCAGCCCAAAATATCAAGGAAATTATCGTTTGCATAAAAAAAAGACAAATTCTCGCTTTGTCTTTTTTTGGATTATTTCTTAGCTTTTTCTTTATGCAGAGTTTGTTTGCGACATTTTGGACAATACTTCATTTGTTCCAAGCGGTCGGGAGTTGTTTGTTTATTTTTCTCGGTCAAATAGTTTTCTTCGCCACAAACCGAGCACTTCATTAAAAATGTAACGCGCATGTGTGTCCCTCCTGATTTTTTACTACTTTGTATTATACAACAATTTCATTAGAAACGCAAGTTTTTTTCTTTATTATTAACGATTATTGATTATTTCTTGAAAAACGATTTCGGAGATGTAGCGATATCCTTCGGGACCCGGGTGGATGTTGAGCGGATTGGGGATGAAAGCGGTAGTGGACGCCGACGAGATGTCTACAAAAATGACCCCGGTGTCCAAAACAATGGCTTTTAAAGCCTCATCCAAACGGGAAAAGATACGATAATCCGCATCCGAAAACATTCCCGCGAGGTATGGAAGCGGCATGTAATAACCCAAAACATAGATCTGGGCGTTCGGACTTGCAATCGCCAACTGGTTGATTATAGAAGTCAGGTTTTCGGTAAGGGCGCCAAGCGCATAATCAATTTCGCTTTGATCATAAATGAGACTCGGGTTTTCAAAGTCGATTTCGATCTGGTTAAGCAAATCGTTGGCGCCGATTGAAATGGTTATGATCGACGCTTTTGAAGCGGCTTCCAACATGGTCCGGCCCTGTGAGTCCTTAAAAAGGTCATGCTCCAGACGAAATCTTAAGCCATAAGAGGTCATCCCGCTTAGGGCAAATTCTTTGGAAAAACGATTGACGATTTCCCCGATCAAAAGTTTTTCTCCCAGGTAATCGGTATAACTGTCCCCCATGGTGTTATCGCTTTGGTATCCGGCCGCCAGAGAATCTCCCAAAGCCAGATAAAGGTTCTCCGGAGAAATTTCTCCCAAGAAATTAGTGGTTGCTTGGCAATCCTCGCGCCAATATTCGTTCCAAAGCGGAAAAGCCTCGCCTCGGGCGAAATTGATGACTTGAAGATTGGAAAAGTGAGCAAAAGCATTGGCTTCGATGAAAAGAACCGATTCGGGTATGTCAAGAGCCAATAGGGAAAGGCAGTTTTCAAAAGCCGAAGAGCCGATGGTTTTTATCGACCCAGGTAGGTCCAAATTCCCCAGACTGACGCAATCTTTAAAAGCTTTTTCCGGTATTTCCAACAAACTTTCCGATAAAATTACTTCCGAAAGGGCTTCGCAATTTTCGAAAGCGGAAGCGGATAATCGAAGCACGGCAGGGGTCAAAGTCACTTTCTTTAGATTGGGGTTGTTTTGAAAGGCTCCTTTCGCAATGGTCGGGGTCGCGATGATCACTTCCTGGTCCGTTTTTCCTTCGGGGTATTTTAAAAGGATGTTCAGGTTCTCGGAATAAAGGATTCCTTCCAGCGCTGCGTAAGCCGGGTTGTCAGAAGCGACGGTTATGGCTTCCAATTCATGGCAATCATCAAACAAAGCGGATTGGATCTTGGTGATGGTTTTTGGAAAAGCGATGGTTTGAAGATTTGGAAAAAAGCCCAGGGAGGGACGGATTTCCGTGACCCCTTCCGGGATGACCAATGAGCTTTGGTCCCTTGAACCCTCGCTAAAATCGACGATGATGCTATCTTCAATCACAAAAGGATTCGTCTCGCTACAGCCGCATAAAATCGTCGTTAAAATGAGAAGAAGCAGGATATTTTTGCGCATATTGGCCTTCTTTGGGATTATTTTTGGCTTTTGGCTTTTTCTAAAGCATCCCAGCGCTCTTTAAGCATTTCTTCATTTTTGCTGGTGGTTTTCGGAGTGAAGTAGCGAACGTCTTTGATGGCGTCCGGCAAGTATTGCTGTTTGACCCAGGCACCCGGATAATCGTGCGGATATTTATACGGAGTCTGACGCGGATCGAATGAGTACTGGTTTTTAAGATGCAGCGGCAAGGTCCCGCTGCGGCCTTCTTCGATGTCTTTCAAAGCGGCGTCAATGGCCAAAAGGGTGCTGTTTGATTTTGGGGAAAGAGCCATTTCCGTAACAATGCTGGCCAGCGGTAGCCGCGCTTCCGGCATGCCCAGATCCAAAGCCGCTTCGCAAGCCGCCCGGACTTTCGGTCCCATGCCCGGATTAGCCAGGGAAATGTCCTCATAACAAATGCAATAAAGCCGCCGGACCAAGGGCAAAAAATCCTCCGCCGAAAGCAGTTTGGCGAGGTAATGCAAACTGGCATCAACATCGCTGCCGCGGATCGATTTATGAAGACCGCTTAGGGTATCATAATAGCTGTCTTCATTCTTATCAATATTGAGCGCCGGTTTCAAAATGATCTCTTTGGCTAATTCATAACTGATGCCTTTGGCGTCTCCGAGCGAAAAGAAGATCCCTTCGATCATGTTGATCAGCGAGCGGGCATCACCGTTGGCCATGCCCACCAAATAATCCTTGGCTTCCGGGGCAATCGTCAGTTCCGGATCGAGCGATCTGAGGGCTTTGATCAAGATTTGTTCCAAATCGCCATTGGTCAGAGCGTTAAGTTTCAGGACCAAACAACGGGAGCGGACCGCTGGATTGACCGAATGATAAGGATTGATGGTCGTGATCCCGATCATGGTGATGCTGCCGTTTTCGACGCATGGCAACAGATAGTCTTGAATATCTTTTTTCATTCGATGAATTTCATCGATGACCAGGATGGTTCGTTCATTTTTTTCGCTGGCGTCAATTATTTCTTTCAATTTGGCTTTGTTGTCGGTCGAAGCGTTAAAAGTATGAAACGGGATGTTTAGATCGTGACTGATGACTATGGCAATGGTCGTTTTTCCCGTTCCCGGATTTCCGTAAAGGATCAGAGAAGGGAGCTGCTTATTGGCCAGCATCTTTCTGATAACGCCGTTTTTTCCAACCAAATGGTTTTGGCCCACGACATCGTCAATGGTCTGAGGCCGAAGTTTGTATGCTAGTGGTTCCATGATTTCACCTTCAAGTAATTTTAACACAATAAAAAAGATAAGTAAAGGCGAAACCCGAAACCCACGGAAAAACAAATAACCAAAAATTTGGTAGTAATTTTTCGGATTATTTGCTATAATATGGGGTATTAAGGAGAAAAATATGGATTACAAAAAGTATATTGCTACGATCAAAGATTTTCCCGTCAAAGGAATTTTGTTTCGGGACATTACCCCGTTAATGGCTAATGGGACCGCCTTTAAAACCGCCTGCAACGAACTCAAAGAATTCGCGAAAGCTCAGGGCGCGGAAATCATCATCGGCCCGGAATCAAGGGGATTCATTTTCGGATGCCCGATTGCCTTTGAACTGGGAATCGGATTTGCTCCGGTGCGCAAGCCAAACAAGCTTCCCCGCGAAACGGTTTCCCTTTCCTATGATCTTGAATACGGATCAAATACTCTTTGCATGCATAAAGATGCCATTCTCCCCGGACAAAAGGTCCTAATCATCGATGATCTTTTGGCTACCGGCGGAACCGTCAAAGCCACCATTGAATTGGTTGAACGCTTGGGCGGAATCGTCGTCGGCTGCGGCTTTTTAATCGAACTAAAGGACTTAAACGGTCGCGCCGCCTTGAAGGGACAAACCGTTAAGACCCTGATTACTTACTAAAAATCAACCTAAGACATTAATAAAGAAAGGAGGTTGAATTATGGAAGCCAAGAAAACCATTGAAGATATTATCGCGAAAGCGTCGGAGTATCTTAAAAATCCCAAAAATCTAGCTTTGATCCGCGATGCTTATGAGTTTGCCAAGGTAAAACATGAAGGCCAATTCCGAAAATCCCTGGATCCATACATTCAGCATCCTCTCGAAGTAGCTTATATGTTGGCCGAGTTAAAAGTATCGCCAACCACGGTGGCGGCCGGACTTTTGCATGACATCCTTGAAGACACGGATGCCACCAAAGACCAGCTGATCGAACGTTTTGGCGTTGACGTGGCCAACATCGTTGACGGCGTCACCAAGATCAGTAAACTCAAATACATGACCAAAGAAAAAGCTTTGGCTAAATCCCATCAGAAGATCTTGTTGGCGATGGCCAAGGATATTCGCGTCGTCATCGTCAAGCTGTTGGACCGGGTTCATAACATGCGAACTTTGGAATTTCAACCTCCGGAGAAACAAATCAAGATCGCCAAAGAGACCATGGATCTCTATGCTCCTTTAGCCCATCGCCTAGGTATGTACCGCATCAAAGCCGAATTGGAAGACACCAGTTTCCAATATATGGAACCGGAACAATACAAGTCGGTTTTCGAACAGGTCAACTTGCAAAAAGCGATTCGCGAAGAAGACATTCACCAGATGGAAATTCAACTGGAAGAGATCTTAAAACAGAACCACATTGAACGTTATGACATCAAAGGCCGGGTCAAAAACATTTATAGCGTTTGTAAAAAAATGGAAGCCAAAGCCTTGGAATTCGACCAAATCTATGATTTGATGGCCCTCCGGGTCATCGTTCCCAACATTGAAAACTGTTATCATGTCTTGGGCTTGGTCCATGCCAATTGGACTCCGCTACCAAAACGGTTCAAAGACTACATCGCCACCCCGAAACCAAATCTTTATCAATCTTTGCATACGACCATCGTTGGCTTAAACGGCAAGATTTATGAAATTCAGATTCGAACTTACGAAATGGATGAGATCGCGGAATTCGGAATTGCCGCCCACTGGGTTTATAAAGAAGAGAACAAGAATTATAATCCGGAAGACGAACAATTGGAGATCGCGGCCAAACTGAAGTGGTACAAGGAACTTCTGACTTACGCCGAGATCGGCGAATCCGAGGACAATGATCCTCTGGAAACCATCCGCGAGGATATTTTTTCCGCAAACGTCTATGTTTTCACCCCAAGAGGCGACGTTTTGGATTTCCCAACCGGTGCAACGCCACTGGATTTCGCTTACCGGATTCATACCGAAGTCGGAAACCATACCGTCGGGGCCATCGTCAACGGAAAAATCGTTCCGCTGACTTATAAGATGAAAACCGGCGACGTTTTGGAAATCCGAACTTCCAAACAATTCAACGGCCCCAATGAAGCTTGGCTGAAGATTGTAAAAACCTCCCACGCCAAACATAAGATCATCGGCGTTTTGAATCGTTTGAAACGTGATGCCATGGTGGAAAGCGGCAAGGAGGAATTTGAAAAAGTTCTGAAAGCCGAAAACATCAGCGCCATGAAACTTGATGACAAGACCGTCGTTTTCCATTTCAATAAATTCGGCGTCAACAATCTTGAAGACTTCTATTATGAAATCGGGAAAAACGCAATTTCCGCGCGCGGAGCCGCCAATCGCTTGGCGGGACGCATGGAGAAAATGGATGACGAAGCCTTAATCAGGCAATACAGTACCGAAGAGGTCAAGAAAAAAGCTTCGCGCAGCGTCAACGAATGGGGCGTGGTCGTGGAAGGTCTTCCAAAAGCGCAAATCAAATTGGCCAATTGTTGCCATCCGATTTCCGGAGACGACATCATTGGATACGTTTCGAAAGGTTACGGGATCATCGTTCACCGCCTGGAATGTCACAACACGCGCAATTCCGAAGAAGAAAGGTTCATTGAGGTCTTTTGGGACGAAGATTATATCCGAAAGGCTTATGAAACCCATTTGAACATCATTTCTTTTGATCGGCGGAACATTGTGGCGGAGATCATCAACGTGCTCAATGGCATGGCCGTGACCATCAAACAAATTTCCTCAGCCAAAAACAAAGACGGGGATTTGCGAACCAAAGTCAAACTGGATGTTCCGAATCTGGTCACGTTGAACAATGCCATCGTCAATCTTTATAAAGTGACCGATGTTCATACCGTCGAAAGAGTGATCAAATGAAAGTTGTGCTTCAACGGATCAAAAACGCCAAGTGCGTGGTTGGAAATCTTGTGACTGGGCAAATCCATTACGGTTATTTGTTGCTGGTTGGCTTTAAAACGGGCGATACGGCGGAAATTTTACCGAAAATGGTCAAAAAAATTGCCAATCTGCGGGTCTTTGAAGACGAAAATGGCAAAATGAATCAAAGCCTGAGCGATGTAAAAGGCGAAATCTTATCAATTTCTCAGTTCACGCTTTATGCGGACCTCTCCAAAGGAAACCGGCCGTCGTTCACCGATGCTCTAAAACCTGAGGCCGCCAAAGATCTTTATTTGGCTTTCGGAACCCAACTTCGCAGTCTGGGAATCCCGGTCGCAGAAGGCATTTTTGGGGCTCACATGGACTTGGAATTCACCAATGACGGTCCGGTGACCATCATCATTGAATATTAAACATTAAGCGGTTTTCTTGGACCGCTTTTTTCTTTGGCTTTTTTATTGTTAACTTTCCAGCGAATTCATGATATAATGGGCGTAGAAATAGTCAGAAAGGCTTAATTTATGGAAATCAGAGATAGGTACAAAGAATTGACGGCCCAGGAATTAACGCTTCAAGATTTTTCCAAGATCGTTGATTTAAAGAAGCAATGTACGATGGAAATGAACCGGGAATACACTTTTCTCTGTGACATTTTGATCATCGACATTTACATTAATGAGCGGCTTTTTGATGATGCCCTAGCCATTGTCTTGAAATCGGTCAACTACATTGACAGCGTGGTTTTTCAAAAGGTTTACATTTCCTTTTTGGAGCGGATCATCTTCATTTACATTCAAAAAAGGAATTTCAAAAGCGCTTATCGCTATGCTTTTTTAAAGCGCAATTACCTGGATTTGGACAATGTTGACGAAGTCAACCGCTGGTATTTGGAAATGGCCTACATTTACGCGGAACTGAATCAAAAAGACAAAGCCCTTCTCAATTTGAAAGCCATTCTTAAAAACTATCCGGATGAACCGCTGAAAGCTCTGACCTTAAGCAACATGACCAAACTTTTCATTGATGACGGTTTGGTCGATGAGGCCAAAAAAGCCCTGGCCGAGGGCATGAAACTCGTTGAAAAACTTAAAGATAGCGAAGGGAAGACCTATTGCGAATATTTGAATGCGAAACTTTTTGTTTTGGAAAAGAATTACCGTCTGGCCAAGCAAAGTTTCGCGGACATTTTCGGAAAACTTCCGGCTTTAAACGATGCTTATCTGGGATATCTCAATGAGTACCTGGATCTTTTGATAATCATGGAACTTTACGATGAAGTCTTAAGAATCAGCGCCAAATACCAAAAATCCTTGGAAGACAGCCAAGATCTCTATCTTAAGAAAGACTATTACCGAAACCTATTAAAGGCTCAGATTCTTCGCGAGAAGGCCCTGAAAGAACCCCTAAAACCGCTTTTGGGCATGCTTGAGGCCATTGAGGGCCAACTTGCCAAGAGCGAAGGCAGCTTAAGCGAGGAATCCAACGAAGATGACAAAAACCTGGAAATCAACAACCGCCTCCGGGCCGTGATCTCCAAAATCGAAAAAGCCATCAATCTCGTCAACCTGGCCTTATTGAGCGACAATGAACGGGGTTGCCTGATGGAGTTTTCCAAGCACCTGGAAAGCCTCGTTGGGTTCAGCGAAGCCCTTTTTGTGATCTTCTCCAAAGCCAATTTCGAGATCCTTCCGGATTTCTTTGAGAATTTCAATAAAGTCAACACCTATGAATATAAAAAACAAAGGTTATACGAACGCGAGGTTCCGTACAATAACTTAAGCGGAACCGTCATCGAAATGCTCATTTCCTCCAATCAGGAAATCATGATGGACTTAAGCGATTCCAAACTTCCGCTAAAGAACCTGATCACCGATAAACCTTATTATGTTGGGAACGTCCAATCGCTGATTGCGATTCCGCTCGTTTACGAAAAAGAAATTTTTGCTTGCGCGGTTTTTACCGCCAATGACTTGGCTTTGGCCGACGTTGACGCCATGGCGCTTCTTAAAATCGCTTGTAAACTTCTGGAATTCAAACTGATCAGTTTGTTTTACCAGGAGAATCTTCGCAGTCAGAAGAACATTCTTCAGATCACCATGGACGGGCTTCAAGAAGGGATGTTTTATTTGGATCCCGCCAAGAGCCGTCTCATTTGCACGGCCCAGCTGATTGATTTTCTAAAACTTTCCGAGCGAATGATTTTACGGACCGATTACGCCAGCATGGTTCACCCGGAAGACTTGGCCGTCTTTCAGGAAGTCGAGAAGAAGATCGCCGCCGGCGAGGCTTATGCGGTTAATTACCGAATTAACGTCAGCAACAAAGAAGTTCATGTTCAGGAGAAAGCCAATCCTTACATTTCCAAAGAGGGTTTGATTAAATTCTATGTTGGGACGATTCGAAAAATCGAAGAGTACGTCAAAATCGCTCCGCAGAAGACCGTTTGGCTGGGAGAAGAACAATTCTCCGTCCTCTTTCAAGAAATGAAAAAGAAGGCTACCAATAGTTTGGAATATCGGTTCGCTTTGGCCCGATTCCAAATCTTGAAATTGGAAGATTATTCTCCTGAGATCGCCACCCAAACCATGAACTATTTCTATGACGTTATCCGTTCCGAGTTTTCTGAACAGACTTATCGCTTCGCTGATGGGACCTTCGTTTCCTATTTGGAAATTTCCGATCAGCGCGTCATCGACAAGAAGATCCGTACCATCCTCGGTAAAGCCGACCAAGGGGTCCGGTATCAGAACTATAACATCAATTTTGAAGTCAAAGTCAGTTTGGCCCGTTTCCCTCGCGACAGCTACAATGTTGAAGAGATCGTTCATTTCACGGAAATGGCTTTGAAATCTCCGGAACGTTACCAGCCTTTCAGCGAAGAGATCCTGAAGAAATACTTGAAAACCAGTACCATAACGCAATGCCTGAAAGAACAAATAAGACGCAATTCCATTGAACTATTGTATTTGCCGCTGCTTTGCAAAGAACCGGCCGAAGCGGCT
>Ga0247841_10012191_pt1 | contig 11262 bp, 13 predicted proteins | sample LaCruzMarch2015__2_FD_192410 | JGI IMG/M metagenome (GOLD analysis project Ga0247841, IMG submission 192410) | Freshwater microbial communities from meromictic Lake La Cruz, Castile-La Mancha, Spain - LaCruzMarch2015_18m | ecosystem: Environmental > Aquatic > Freshwater > Lake | place: Spain...
AAGTGGTCGATAAGAATCGGGGTGAAATCGAAATCCTGGCCGGCAAAATGGCCCAGAAATCAATCACTCAAAACGAGGCCGTACAACAGATTATTTCCAAGATTGGAGGAATTGCACCAATGACACCCCAAACCCCCCAGCAAACGCAGCCTACCCCCCAAGGAATCAATCTTTCCAAGATAATGCGTGGTCACAAAGGAGCGATTATGAAACCATCCCGAATCCGGGAAGACCTTGGTATCCAGGATCCTCTCGAAGAACTCCTTCCCACCACTCTCCCCGACGGTATTGTCATCTACACGACAAAAGAAACCGACGAAGGTGTCCACGGTATCATCGCCTTTGCCATGGGATACACCCCCGCCAGTCTTATCAACCCACACAAGTCATCAGACCGTGAAGGCTACGACTACCAGCGATCAATCCCCCTCACCCGCCCCGATGTCAAGCATCCAACCTGGCGAGCCATGGGAGAACGCATCCAGGTACCCAACACCCTGGTTAAAAGAATCATCGAGCAATATCCCGATACGTCAAAAGTAAAAGTCGAAGTCGCCCAAGGCGTAGAATTAGAATAATTTTTTTCTTTTTTAAGAGTGTTTAGCAGGGCAGTAGGGGAAGAAAACAGCAAACCCCCCCTGCCCTGCCTCGCACGGTTGAACAACGCAAAAGGGGAGTTGCCGAGAAACCCCCATGCACTCAACGGAAGGCTTTTGGATGCTCTGCCAGATCTTTGCCCGGAACATACTGTGTCGGCGGTCCTGAAACACCGACAAATAAATCATGCAATCCCGAATGTTATAAACATTTCTAAAAACTGCAAGAAAACTTCAGAAAAGATAAAAGAAAGAAATGAGATGAGTCAGACCGGTTTAGAACCGGCGGCTCATTCTGCGGCCTGCGGCAGGTGCGGAACGTCCGCCTGCACATGACCGGGCTGCCTGGGCGAGGCCGGCGCGAATGTCTGCCTGGCTGCCGTGTTTGCCCTGGAGCTGCTGCCGAACGCAGCTGTGGAACGCCTGAAGCCTGGGGCTTACGACGAGGTTGGTCTTCGAACGGATATACGCACGGGTGCCGCGGGCCTTCACGATGGTAAGGTTCGCAGCTACGATTTTAACACCTGTTGCTCCCATAATTTTTCACTATTTACCTTATATGCAAGCCAAGTATTTAAACAACTATTTTAAAAGTTTTTTAGTAAAAAAGATTTTACTACGGGCACAGGCTCAATGAAACCCGTGCACGAATGCAATTTTCCAGGGCGGCTTCCACATCTTCCACCTTCTCGGAAGGCATGAACACCTTGTCCGGAACCCCGGCAGCTGCGGCATAGATCGTATCAATTGCCGCCTCTACCACAGCAATAAACTCCGGGTCCACCAGGATGGGCTGCGGAAGAATAACCCCCGTCTCCTCATCGTGGACAACCAACCCCGCCTGCTCAAGGGCAGGAATATGATAACAAATTTTCGCCTGTGTAGATTTCAGCTTCTTCGAGATCCCATACGGATTTATGCCTTTCGTATCCACGACGACCTTCAAAATCGCCATGGCAGTCGTATTCGGATCTAAGCCGTTTCCGGTCATGCTGACTGATCCACCACCACGAAATCGCCTTCCTCATCCTCGGCAAATAGCGCGGGCAAGGCATATACACCCAGGCCCATCACAATTTCCATCGCCTTTTCATCCTTCTCAAGTTCCAGGACGGTGATATCACCAGAAGCGATCTCCTTCTGGTACTCCTCAACCGCCTGCTCGCATGTCGGGCAAGCCCCTCCAGCAAGAATCAGATACAACTTTTTGACTTTGACCTCTCGGGGTGCTTCGTCTTCGTCTGGGGAAATGTGACCATAGTATCTCCCCTTGACCCGTATCTCAAGTTCTTCCCGGATCTGCTTGCGCAATGCGTCTGCTGCCATGTGAAGATTACTCCTCACTGCTCGGGGAAGTCGTCGATGTCATCCTGTGCATCATTAACCGGATGCATCATCCCCGACATCGAGTGGGGAGCATCCTGGGCCGGACCTTTCCCCTGCTTCTCATCGGACTCTTCCCACGCCTGGTTGAAAGCATCCATGATGCCAAACTTTTCGTTGACCGTAAGATCCCAGGCACGAGCGATAACCCAGCGGGCCGCAGTCTTGTCAGTAGCCCCGGGGCCACTGTTCAGCACGTTCTGATACTTCTCCTTCAGCGGAGTAACCGAAGCCAGTGCATCCGACCGGATACCCATCATCATGGCGATCTGTTGGAAAATCACGTCGTTGTTACCGCACATGCCGAATGCCTCGTCAAGAGCGATTGCGCACATTTCCCGGTCCTGTTCAGTCTGTAATCCTTCTGCTGGTGTAGTCTCGTTTATCATGTCAACATCGCCTCTTCAACCTTCCGGTTGATGAATTCCTTCTGTTTCGGCTTCAACGAATACCACGAGGTACCCTCGGGTATTTTCCCAGCCGATTTCAGTTCTTGTAAAAATTTGTACTTCATATCTGCCCTTGCAATGACGGCAGTTTTGCTTTTCAGCATCTCAATTGACGCATTGAGTTCCTTCTGACACACTCCGCACTTCGTCGTCCCCTTCGCTTCTTCGAGATTCTGAAGTGCCCCACGAACATACTCCATCGGACCGGTCACGGATACCGAGGGGCGATCGTTTCTGTGATGACTCATCTGCTGCCGTGGCTCCGGAGAACCTGCCGTACCAAAGGTAGTCGAATTGCCAGGAGGAGGAATGTAAAATTGCCTCTGGGAAAGGCGCTGATGCATCAGTTCGTACTTTTCCTCATCCAGTTTGTCCGGATCTCCAACTACCGCATCGGCCAACTTCTTCGAAAGCCCAACAACGATAGCTCCCCCGACAATAGAAGCAATACCAACCATCAATGCCTGCCCAGTGTCAGCCATCCCTACTCACTCCAGTCCAAGATTTTTTGTCAGTTCTTTAACTTGCCGGTCGAACCATTCCACACCGCCGTCGGTGTTAATGATCAAGGAAAATAACACAGGATTGTCTTCCTTGAGCCAGTTAAGAACAAGCTCGGTTGACGATCCGTATTCCTGGCAAGCCTTCTGATACATCGGCCTTCCCGCATCAATAAGAGATTTGGGAATTTTTTCTGCCATGCGAGTGATATCCCCACCGGCAGCGCCCCATATCGAGGTGTCACGACGGATCGCTTCGAGGAGCTGGCCAGGCCGCACGGTCTTAATGGAATCGTTCAAAACCTTCCGTATGGTCTTAATCACAATCCCAGCCATGAAACCCGCACCCATGCCCCCGATAAACTTTTCCGCAGTCGTCAACGTGTCACCCTTACTCTTCCGATGAATCTTCATCAGATACGCTTATATCTTTTACGGACACTGCATCCGCAGGTTCTTCTGTTCGTGTCTCCGTCGTAGCCGGTTGAATAGATGGTATCGGCGACGGTACTGGCGGCACAACACCCGGGATCTCGACAACAAGTGCCGGCGGCTGTTCAACAACCGTCGGAACATATTTCGGGTCTATAACCGGCGCACTATCCAGTATCATGCGACTCATCGGGCCAATTTCCTTCCCCCCGGCATCAACCTGAGGTGCATTCGGACCCAGGATGGGAGTCGGGGTTGTCGGCAATCTTACCGGCGCCGTTTTCGCCGTCTCAACCTGGGAAGGCTGCGCAGGTGCCGCAATCTGATTCGCAGCTGCCTGCTCCGCCTCCACCTTCTCAAGGAACCGCTTTTCAGCTTCTACTGCCTGTTCCCTCGTAATTTCCTGTTTAACCCGACCAAACTCTGCACCACAGTTCGGGCACTTGATCTTCGGAGAGTTCTTAGGAGCACTCATGGGTATGCCGCAGTCGGGGCACATCACCATTACCACTGAACCATCATCGATGGGCTGCTCCTTGAGATCGACCGGCTTCTCCTGGGGGGTACCCGGGTTCTGCATGAACACGCTTGCTGCCGCTTCCCCGATGGACTGGAATGCAGTCTGGGCAATGGTTGAAATCATATCCCGGTTCGCCTTTTTGTCGGCGAACTCACTTTCGGTCTTTTTGATGTCAGCCATTGCTTTCGTGTAGTCAATTATCCCACGGAGCTGATCCGAATTTGTTGGCAACCCTGCGAAACCACCCCCGACCCTGCTGATCTGTTCTTCGAGGGAGTCGAGCTTCTGTTGCAAGGGGGCAAGTGCCTCATTCGGTTTCCCCTTCGCAGACTCAATGACCATGGCAAACATCTGCTCGAACATGGTATCCTCACGAGTCTTACCTGCCGGAGCAACCTGCGCCGGAGGCGGGGTGTTCTTATCCTTCACGATCGTAAGAAGGGCATCGAGAACCTTGGTGTGCTCGGACTCGACCGGTACCGCAGGCTGCTTATTTGCAGTGATTACCATCATCAGCTGCTGCATACTCTGCTGCATGGCCGTCTGCATGTCGGTAAACCGCTTGTCAATTTCCGCTTTCTCCTTATTTCGTTCCTCGTCGCTCTGTTTCTTCCGCTCGGTGACTTCCTGCATGTCCTTGAACATCTGAATTGCCTGCATCGGACTCATCGCCCCGCCAGGAGCTGCCCCGCCGCCAGTAGCCTGGCCAAATGCCGCACGAACCGCGTCTATCTGCTGGAGCGTCTGCGGGGTTATGACCCCTCCGGCAGCATTGATAATTGCCTGGACCGCGGCTGCACAAGGATCCGACTGCACCTGGGTTTGTAAGACCGGAACCCCCACCATTTGCGGCATCGCTGTGGCTCCCACACCATGAACTGCCGGTCCCATATAACCCGGGGAACCGGGCATTGCCGGCGCTGCTGCTCCAACACGGTCAGTTATGGCCATTAGCCCTTCCTGCTGTCGCTTTTTCAACCGGCGAAGTTCAAGCTGGTTCCTGAACCGGTTCGTAATCTTTGCCGTCACCGTGGACGAAAGACCAAACTGCTCACAGAACTTCTTCACCGCGTCCGGATCCCATTCGGTTCCCACCGACAAGCGGACCCATTCGCACATCTGGCCGGTCTCTACTGGCGGGAGACCCATATCCTCGATAACTGCCAGAAGGATATCCTTCGGCGTAATATCCGCAGTCTCTTCATCAAGCAGTACCGTCCCCCTCCGCTGTGCCCCCTGTGGAGCCTGCGTTGCAGCGGGCGATCTGAACACTCTCCTCACAGGAGCCGCCGCGGGTGCCGGTGCTGGCATGACCGTCCGTGCTGGGGCCGGTTCGGTGTAAATCGACCCGTCTCCACCCTGTCCTTCACCATCTTCAGAATCCATAGTCGTCACTTCTTCTCCAGTATCATCATCATCCGCGCCCTCCCCCGTGTCTTCGGGTTCTGAAATGCCAGGCGCAGGACCGCTCGTGTCGTCGGATACCACAGGTTCTCCCTTCGCATGTCTCGCTTTATACTGTGCGATGACCGTGGCCTTATCGCTCTGCTCAACACCCATGACCTGGGCAACTTCTTTCCAGGATATTGCACCTGGGGCACTGCATACCGGGCACTTGACACTGAATGCACTCTCCGTTTTGTTCAGGAGGAGAATGTCTTCAGTAACTTCCATCAGATGCCCTTTCATGCACTTGATACGAACCGTTTCCTTTTTACTTGCGACCAATATTATCACCGTCGATTACCTTCATATCTCGTTTCTGGGAACCTTCGGGATCAAATATCCCCCACATTCGCAGCGACTCGTACACCCCGAGTAAGGTATTTGCCACAGCTGCCGAACCCTGGGTCATCATCATGGCCCTTTCCCCCAGGGGGCGATCGACATCTGAAAGTGCCCTGCCCATTTTAGCAAGTCCACCTCCAAAAACAACACCCACGGCAACACCCGCCTGACTAATCTGCCCATCACTGAGCCCGTCAAGCGGATTTCGTTCCGGCATAACAATCGAATTGTATGCTTCTCTGTCCTGCACAGTCATCGGCTGCTCGCTCTGGAACTGCTGCCGCGTGGCAACCTCTTGAGACAATTTACCGGGTTTCTTTGGCGCTTTCTGCGCCGGCGGCGAATTGCCGGATGCTGGATTCTCCGTAGTGGGTGTTATCTGTTTCCCGGCACTGGCAAGCTTATTCAGATCGTCAATTGCCTTCTGCACCAGCGCAATTTTTCGCTCAAACGTACGCTGGGTCACACCAAACTCGTCGGCGAGATCCTTGGTCCCTTTGCAAACTTCTGTCGGCTTTGCCTGTTCCTGCATATACCGCGTGAACATCGCAATACTTTTTTCATCAATCTTTATATCAGGCCCGTCTTTTGCCATATCCGTAAATTGGCGGTTTTTAGACATAAACGTGTCGGTTAACCGACATCCCAGTGTCGGATTCCCGCCAACCGTGGCGGATAACCGACAAAAAAGTGAATTATTGTCTGGCTTTCACAACAACAATGTTGCGATCATAATTGTCGTGCTCTATCAGGTCTTTTTTGACGGACTCTTCCGTGCTTTCCCCCTGGTAAAACACCGTATCGACAAGCCTGCCACGAAGGTAAACATCATATTTCGTGTCAGTTGATACCCGAGATACTGGTCTCGATACGACCGAGGGAACCCCTTGCTTTTGGCGACGGCCCACAGGACCATCCCCATCGAAATATCCAGGATCCTCTGCCTGCTTGCCTTCATTGGCATCGAGATACTGGATGGCACTGTAAATTTCCGCGCCGGTCTTGTCCTTCGGATCAATGCGCACCCCACGCAGAACCCGGTCCGGAAGCACTTTTCCATTCCATCCGAACGTCCTCGCCAGGCCAGGGAAATCATAATCAGTCTGGAAATACTGTGTCTTCCCCGTGGCAACGTGCGTCACAAGATAATGACCGTACGAGTTTGCCTCATAAACAATGGGATTGACAATCCGGATTTCCTGCCGACGGCCCGCAACATCCCGGTTATCTCCCATGTGATCATGGACAAACTCACGGACCCACTCCCCAACTTTGTGCCAGTTCCCTTCGAGTTCAGTATCTTTTTCACGAATGACAGCGACCGCCTTCTCAACGATGTCCTTTGCCGGAACGTTGCCAAGATGCTGCCGGAACCAGTCCTCAACCATGTCCTTGTAGTCGTAGTCCGTAGGTCCGTATGACGACGGGATCTCCTTTCCACAATGATCGCATATCAGCGGGAGTCCTTCCTCGTGAATTTCTACGGCAACGATGTGCCACTGTGGATCATGATAATGTGGTCCTTCTCCAGCAGCCCGCATCTTGCGGTCGTCTTCATCAGAATAGACTTCTTCGTTGTTATTTACGCAATCAGGGCACAATATGCCACTGTCTTCGCAAATGTAATATATCGGGTATCCCCCGGGAAATGCTACAGACGGGTATTTCCCGTCCTCTTCCCTGCGTGGTGCAACCATAGTTCAAAGTGCCCCCCTATCCAAAATAAAACTATCGTACAACAAAGACTTTCATCTTCGAAATATTAATGTAAAATTTCGACGCCTCAACAGTCCCATCCTTCCGTTTCGTCTTGCGTTCATACCAAACGCCGATAAAATGGGAATTCTCCCTCTGAACTTCCCCTTTCACCGGAAGTTGAGTCACCGGATCAATGAATGAAACTGCTGTACCTTTCGGGATACTTCGTTGCGAATCTTCTTCAACCATAAATCACCTCATTGCCGTATGCAGCCCAGCCAGGGCGGGGTGTACCCCGGGCAAACAATTCCAACCGGTCATACAATCCAAACTTATCAGTTTCCTCTTCTATCATTTCGAACAGCTCATCGGGCTTTTTCGAATGCTTACGAACCGTCGTATGAATCACGTTTCGTTTCGACGATCTAAATGGCTTGGCATTGCCCCTCTTGAGCAACCAGCATTCTTCAACCTGGCCTCGGAACCAGTGCCCCATAAGCAATTTCCCCTCCTTTTCCCAGAACACCTTCGTCTTGAACTTGAATCCCCACTTCTCAAAAATGCCAGACCTGGCAATCTCATAAGACAGAGGAACCGGTACCCAGCACATCAAAACGGAATCTCGCTGCATGACTCTCTCTATCGGTATGGCTTTTATCGCTTCGAGCGACATCACACCATAATGCTGGGCCGCCCCCGACTTGAACGTCCCCCCAGTCTTTACCGATTCGTATTTCCACGCAGGATCGAAAACACCAACGTTGAATTTCCCAAACTCCTGTACAAGATCAAGCAAATCCTCGTTAATCACTCTTCTTCACCTTCGGTTTTTTATTCGGAGCCACTGGCGTCCACCTTTCAACCGCAGCAGTCATTCCCCCGGTACCTGGATAAAGATCTGACATGCTATCTCCATCCTGATACCCAATCAGGTTCAAAACCCAGTCATTGAATGCATCCGGTTTTGCCCCGTGAGTCCCCTTCTTCATGGTAATATTACCCACGAAATGGTCACGAGTCGAGGCTACCCCACGGTGCCCCTTCGTTCGGACCGGCTTGAAAACAACCGGTTCGTACGTATATTGCACCCGATGGGACGGCTTCCAACTGCACCAGGGCTTTACCCACACTGCAGTTCTCACCTCGGGATGTAGATCGACTTCCGGATCAGGACCATGAACTATAATATCGATGACACGTAACGACGGTGCAGAACACGACAACGCCCAACCATCGAAATCCCGGAGCAACCGATCTACCAATTCCCAGTGATCAACCTCCGCTGCAACAATGCCCGACGGATCATTTTTATAATGGCGCTGGGCCTGGTTCAAGTATGGAGGATCGGCGTACCCAAGTCTCATTGGCAGCATGGAACCCTCAGCAACTTCAATGTCTTGGCACCAACTTTCCACACATTTGCTTTTCCAGATATATGTGAAACTTCAAGATACCCACTACCACACAATTTTTGATGTATTCTGCGGTCATAGGAGGGTATCTGCTGCCGAATATGAAAATACTCGAACTTACCTCTCCCAAAATGATTATGAATTGTTTTCAGCGTCGCAATGTCCAACTCATCAGCATCAAGTTCTTCCATGATTTACAAATCCTGGCAATATTTACCGTAGAATTTCTTATACGCCGAATATCTCTCTTGCCAATGATCGTAAAGATAGGCCCCCTTATCCTTGAAATCCACCACGATGGCCTTCTCCTTACCCGGCAACGTCCTTAATGCACGGCCTATTTTTTGAATGCAACCGGATTCCGATTTCTTGCCCCCGGCCATAATAATCGCCGTAATCGAGGGGATATTCACCCCTTCTCCCAAGAGAGTGCTCACCAATATCTTGGTTTTCCCCTCGGAAAAATCATCAATCAATTTATCACGGATTTTCTTTTTGTCCTCTCCACACACGAACCCCGCTTCCGGAATGTGCCCCGCAATCCATTTGCCATGAGCAACTTCCTCGACGTGAATATATACCGTATGCCCTTCCTGCAAGAGCATATTCGCCTGGCTAACGATTTTATTATTCCGGTCCTCATTAGTGGTTATTCCAAGGGTATACGCCTCATGAAACGGCATCCCCTGGAACACATTCCTTGGATGAATCGTCTCGATAAACCGGAACTCGGGCCGGACAATTCGACCCTTCTTTATGGCACTCTCTGGCTTCGATTTGTAAATGATTTCACCCACCGCGGCGAACATTTTCAATTCCGCCCCATCAGTACGAGTGGGTGTTGCCGAGAGCCCGTATCGGAATGTAGCATTGCATTTCATGGCCAACTGATAAGCAGACCTGGCCGGCGTGTGATGACAATTGTGCACGATCGCCCCGTTCGCCGTGTAAGTATGATCTTCTTCTATTTCGAGGTCGTAAACGTAAAATCCGGCAGTATCTTGTATCTCATGCACTCCGGTAGGGTTGGAACATTTATCAGTGCCAAGAATGTCATTACCTCCTCTCTCCGATGAAGAGAAAGAACCGATTCTTTCTTGTTCCGATTCAGATAAAATGAAAATCCCCACTCCTCTCGTAGCCACGCATGTATCGTTCTGCATTCTGCTTCGGCTCGATTCCCCAGGGATATCACAATCGAGTGACCCGATACCTTCTGCCGCACAGCATCCTTCCGTTTGATCAAAGATCCGTCGTCCAGGTACCACACGGCCAAAGCCAATGGCATTGTTATCTGTTCCAGGTATCGATCGGAAACAACATTCTTCCCCTCTGGATACAACAAATTGTAAATCTCTTCGAACATTGGCATCGTTCTCGTGTGAAATGCACAATTCATTTTCCCCCACCCCCCGTTCACCTCTGGTTTGGGAGGGGTAGGTACCAAATTTTTCAGAATCGAATATTTCCAATCGGTATACCCTGCTTGTTTTAAAGAATGTCTCACGGTGATTCTGGGATACAAACTCTTTCCATTCGGATACATTATATTCATGTCTCCCAACAAACTTCCCAGAATCATCTGGCGCTGTTCCGGTGTCAATACAACCTCGTGCCGCCACATGTTTTCTTTGGCCTTCATCGCCTTCACACGAGCCACTCGATCCTCTTGAGACACACCCGACCACCGTCTCCTGATCAAATTCCCATTGTGCTCCGGATGTGCATGCACAACATTTACATGCCCCCCCATTGCGCTTGGCGTCGGAAACCCCTTTCCACAAATTTTGCAATGATACTTCATCCCATCGCATGTCATGTTCTAAATATAACACATCCCCAGAGATTAAAGTTTCTGCCCTTTTCCAGCCCGCGTTCGTTAAAATTTTATGATTTTTCGTGCATTTGAAATTACCAAACTCGTGTATAACACAAACCATCTCTTTTGGCATCGGCTTTTTAACATAATTGAGAACTCGTTTATATTGTCCCGAATGTGTCAATACCTTCACCGGTAACCTTTCTTCCACAATCTCCCCTATTTGCAAAATCCCAATATCAGTCTGAACCAAAGTGTCATATGGAAAACATTCATCGAGAATGATCAAATCGAACTCTTTCGGAATGGATTTCTTCCGCTGCATCGACTGGACCATGGCGATCGTAATATCTTTCCATGTCTCCTTCCCCGAGCCCACAATACCAGGATCATATCCCAAGGTCTCTCGCAATGCTATAACCCATTGCTTCACTAATTCCTTACGATGAACAACGATCAACGTTTTTACCTTCAGCACGTTCATTATTGCCATCGCCACGACGGTCTTGCCTGTTCCCGTCGGCATGCATATCGTACCGAACCCGGCTCCTATGGCAGCATCAATCGCCTCTTGCTGATCAGGATATAACGTAATATGGGATTTCCACGACAATTTCAGCTTTATTGGCTCTGTGGGAGGGGGATAATCAACCGTATATTCTTCA